>ENA-OQBU01000110-OQBU01000110.1-human-gut-metagenome-genome-assembly--contig:-NODE-110-length-23253-cov-2.842818_pt1 | contig 23253 bp, 23 predicted proteins | sample MGYA00242492_ERZ504566 | MGnify/ENA primary metagenome ERZ504566 (study PRJEB26092, sample SAMD00036261) | human gut metagenome | host: Homo sapiens | study: EMG produced TPA metagenomics assembly of...
GTGGTATCTCCGAGGATTCCATCTGCGAATTGCAGCCGGGGGAGAAGCTCAACCTCACCGAATTCCTTTCCGAGGGCGAAGCCGACCCACGTTCCAAGAACGCCGCCGGATTCCGCCATGTAGGCGACCGCACGGTCACCAAGATGCCGCTGCGCGTCACCAACCAGTGGGCCTACCACTCCCGCCTGTACGCGGCCGCACACTTCGTGGCCTCGTATCCGGGCCTCGAGCTTGTGCAGCTCAATTCCTTCGGTTGCGGCCTCGACGCCATCACCACTGATCAGGTGGCCGAGATTCTGGCCGACAAGGCGGACGTGTACACGCTGCTCAAGATTGACGAGGTCTCCAACCTGGGTGCAGCCAAGATTCGACTGCGCTCGCTCAAGGCCGCCGTCGAGGAACGCGAAGCCAACAAGGCCCGCGAAGCCGCCGCGGCCAAGGCATCCCAGGCCGCCGCGACGAAGGCCGTGCAAGGCCCCAAGTCCACCGGATTCCGCAAGACCGGCTCCACCGCGCCAACCCCCGGCCGCCAGATTCTGCTTGACAGCACCATGGCCGCCAACCCGAAGCTCACCAAGGCCATGCGCGCCGCCTCCAAGCGTGCCGCCGAACGCGACCTACAGGCCGCAGTCGCCCACAAGAATGGCACTTCGGACGGCACCACCGGCGTGGCGAACGCCAAGAATGCCAAGAAGTCCGGCCACAACAACGCCACCATGTCCCGATACGCGCATCGTGAGAAGTTCGTCAAGGACATGAAGAAGAACTATACGATTGTTGGCCCTCAGATGAGCCCGATTCATATGTCCTTGGTCGAAGCGGTGATTCGTTCCGGTGGGTACAAGTTCGACATCCTGAAGCACGCGAGCCGTGGCGACGTGGAAACCGGCCTCAAATACGTGAACAATGACGCCTGTTACCCGGCAATCATGGTCATCGGCCAGCTCATCGGCGCGATTCTGGAAGGCAAATACGATCCCGACCATGTAGCGCTCGCCATCACCCAGACCGGCGGCATGTGCCGTGCGACCAACTACTTCGGCCTGATCCGCAAGGCTTTGGTCGATGCCGGCTATCCGCAGATTCCGATCATCGCCATTTCTACCCAGGGCCTCGAAGATAACCCCGGCTTCAAGGCCACCCTGCCCCCTGCTGCACCGTGCCATCAAGGCGCTGATTCTGGGCGACTTGCTCATGAAGTGCCTCTACCGCGTACGCCCGTATGAGGTGGAGAAAGGTTCGGCCAACAAGCTGTACGAGTTGTGGGACACCATCGTGCGTGAGGCCATCGAGCATCACGGCTATTCCAAGACCGCAGCCAGGGCGCCGAGCATCAAGAAGGGCTATCTGCCGTATAACGTGCTGGCCAAGGAGATTGTGAAATCCTTTGATGCATTGCCGTTGCGTGATATTCCACGCAAGGTGCGTGTCGGCGTGGTCGGCGAGATTCTCGTCAAGTACCAGCCGGACGCGAACAACCATGTGGTCGACGTCATCGAATCCCAGGATTGCGAGGCCGTAGTGCCCGGCATCATGGAATTCATGACCACCCGCCCCTACATCACCGACTGGAACGAGAAGAACCTCGGCATGGGTGGCAACAAGACGCTCTACGCCTTGATGCGCAAGGGTCTTGACCTGTACAACGCACCTATCAAGGCCGCACTGGCCACCTCGCACGGCAAGTTCAAGCAGGACGAGCCGATGCCCGAGCTTGTCAAGAAGGCTGCTGAAGTCACCTCCATCGGTGTACAGGCCGGCGAGGGCTGGCTGCTGACTGCTGAGATTCTGGAGCTTATCGAACAGGGTTGCCCGAATGTGATTTGTGCGCAGCCGTTTGCCTGCCTGCCCAACCATGTGACCGGCCGTGGCATGTTCGGCAAGATTCGTCGTCTGCATCCGGAAGCCAACATCGTGTCCATCGATTACGATCCGGGTGCCTCCGAGGCCAATCAGCTCAACCGTATCAAGCTGATGATTGCCGCTGCCAAGAAGGCCCACAACGCCAAGTTCGCCGAGACCGGCGAGCCGCAGGGCTTCACCTCCGCGGACTGAACGCACATACACTTAAGCTCCCCTCTATGGGGGGGCTGTCGCGCAGCGACTGAGGGGAGTCTCTAGAGCGAGAAACCGGGCCGGAGCCTGCTATCGGTTTTCGTATAGCGTATTGCGGGCTTTCGGGCACGCGCGCGGCCGGCTCGAATACGATACAAAGCATGGTTACTCCCCGAATCAGTTACGCGCACCTACTCGCCAAGCCGAACCCCAAGCATGTCGAGAGCCTGCTCAAGTTCTTTGAGAACGGTCGCTCCCAGCGTGGCACCGGTGGCTTCGGTGTGGAGATCGAGCACCTGCCCGTGCACAACAGCGACGACACTGCCGTAAGCTACTACGAGCCGAATGGCATCGAGGCATTGCTCAAAACGCTTGGCTCCGTACTACGAGAGGAGAAGGATACTGGGAGAACGGCCATCTGGTGGGTCTCGGTCGTTCCGGCGTCGCCGTTTCTCTCGAGCCCGGCGGACAGGTGGAAACCTCAATCGGCATTTTGAAGAAGCCGAGCGACCTAAATACGCTGTACTCCAAGTTCCGTCGCGAGCTCGACCCGATTCTTGACGATCTCGACTTCCGCTTGGTCAACTATGGTTACCAGCCCAAAACCAGCTTTGCGGATGTGCCGGTCAACCCCAAGGATCGCTACGATGCAATGACCGACTACCTCGGCCGCGTGGGTCAGTTTGGCCCCTGCATGATGCGTTGCTCCGCCTCCACTCAGGTCAGCATTGATTATGTGGATGAGCGCGACTCCATCGAAAAGTTGCGTCTGGGCACGGTTATCGGTCCGATTCTGGCCTACTTCTTCCGTAACACCCCGTATTTGAGGGCGAGACGAACCCATGGCCGCTGCTGCGCCAGCGTATGTGGGATTATCTGGACTTCCAGCGCACCAATGTGCTGCCCGGCCTGTTCGATGATCGCTATGGTTGGGAGGATTACGCCATCGACGTGCTGTCCACGCCGCTTATGTTCGCTGACCTGACCCATACCCCTGAAGCTGTGGCTTCTGGAGCAAGCCCCAAGGAACTGCATCGCCCGTCGTTCCGTGAGAACGCGGGGGAGGTGTACCCAGACCGCGAACTCAACCCGTACGAGATCAACCACATCATCTCCACGCACTTCAATGACGTACGTCTGAAGAACTTCATCGAACTGCGTCACTGGGATTCACTGCCTATCGAGCGTGCCGAGCGTCTGACGGAGATTGTGTCCTCTCTGTTCTACGTGCCTGAGCACCGTGAACGTCTGGAAAGCTACTTCGAGGGCATCAGCGAGGAAGAGGTGTTCGAGGCCAAGGCCAACATTCAGGCCCACGGTCGCGAGGCTTCGCCATACGGCCAGCCGCTCGATTTCTGGAAGGAATTCTTGGGATTGGAGGGCCTCTTGTCCGACATTCCCCGGCGATCTGAAGCACCCCGACGTGTTCCAGGAGTAAGCGAAGAAGCACATACAGAAAAAACTATTGCGCGATATCGGTGTCGAAGGCATGACAGAATGTTTTGTTTTGGCACCGTTTTGCATATCCGGCCAAGGATATTGGATGTGGTTGCGCATGGGAGTGGGGAGAATGCGGATAGACTGGCGGATATGACAGCTGGGAATTCATTGCAGCATAAGCGTGTTCGCAAGTCGCCGGGGGAACGCCGGCAGGAAATTCTCGATGCCGCCGTGCGACTGATTTCCGAGCGTGGCTACAACGGTACTTCTGTGCAGGATGTGGCCGATGCGGTCGGTGTTACCAAGCAGGGAGTTTTGCGATATTTTCCTAGCAAAGATAACCTGCTTGCCGCGGTGTATCACGAGAATTACAACACGTTTGGCAGTGTGGAAGACTTCATGGCCTCCGGCCTGCCTGGTTCAGGGCCCGATGATTTCAGATTGCCCGCATATCTGAGGTTCTTGGTACATTGCAATTCCACGCGCCCCATGCTTGTTCAGCTGTTCTCGATATTGCAGGTCGAATCGTTCAATCCTGCGCATCCGTTACATGACGAGTTTGCCAATCGTCGGGATTCAATATGGCAATACTATTCGACATACAACTGGAACCTGCCTTCCGAATTCACCTCGTTTGAGGAGGTCCGGCCCACGTTGCGCCATGCTCTGGAGATCATGGATGGTGTGCAACTGAGGTGGTTACGGGGGCCGGCCATTGACTTATGCGATGAATGGGCCGATCTGGAGCCGGCGATATTTCCTTCGCCGATATGGGACGGGTATCGCTGATTCGCTGTGTGCCTTGAACCGATGCTTGTGCTTGATAGCGGCAGTAAGTATGCGGGCGAACGAAGGGGGCGCATACATACGGTCGTTTTGGTGTATGTGATGCGCGCGGCATAAGCGTGTTGTTATGCTGTCAATAGATAAACTACCAATTAGGTTAATTAAAAAAACTGTTCGATTTTCACTGAGGAAAGCGACTTCGTATGACCGACAACACTACGCCTGCCGCAACTGCTGAAACCTTACCGTACAAGAATCCTGATTTGCCCGCTGGTGAGCGAATCGCCGACTTGCTCTCTCGTATGACCCTTGAAGAGAAGGTCGGCCAGATGATGCAGCTTGCGCCCGCGGCGGCGATCTTGAGGATCTCATCGTGAATAAGCATGTCGGATCCATTCTGCATACCAGCCCCGAGGATTTATCTCGTGCCGCCAAGACCGTCAATGAGAAGACGCGTCTGGGCATCCCGTTGATTATCGGAGATGACTGCATCCATGGATACTCCTTCTGGCCGGGCGCCACTATTTTCCCGTCCCAGCTCGGCATGGCTGTCAGCTGGGATCCGGACAAGGTCAAGGCCGCCGGCCGTGCCACCGCCGAGGAGGTCTCTTGTACCGGTGTACATTGGACGTTTTCTCCTGTGTTGTGCATCGCCCGCGACACCCGCTGGGGCCGCGTGGACGAGACCTTCGGCGAAGACCCGATGCTGATCGGCGAACTCGCCTCCGCCATGGTCAAGGGATATCAAGACGGTGCCAAGCCGGTGAGGAACTGCCAAAGAACGCAATCCTGGCCTGCGCCAAACATTTCGCCGGCTATTCCGAACCCAAGCGGCCGCGACGCCTCCGAAGCGGACCTCTCCCACCGCAAGCTCGAATCCTGGTTCCTGCCGCCGTTCGAGCGCGTGGCCAAAGAAGGTTGCGGTACGTTCATGCTGGGTTACGAGTCCATCGAAGGCGTGCCGGTCACATTCAACAAATGGTTGCTGACCGACAAGTTGCGCGGCGCATGGAAGTACAACGGCACGCTGATCACCGACTGGGACAACGTCGGCCGCTCCGTATGGGAGCAGCACGTCAAACCCGATTACGTGCACGCCGCGGCAGACGCGGTCAAGGCCGGCAACGACCTGGTCATGACCACCCCGCAGTTCTACGAAGGCGCCATCGAGGCCGTGAAGACCGGCCTTCTAGACGAATCGCTGATCGACGACGCCGTTTCGCGCATCCTGGCCCTGAAGTTCCGCCTCGGCCTGTTCGAGGACCCGCGCCTGCCGGACGCCGAACGCATCAAGGCGGTCATCGGTTCCGCCGAACACCAGCAAATCAACCTGGAACTCGCCCGCGAATCCATAGCACTGCTGCGCAACGACGGTGCTTTGCCGTTCGCCGCAAACAAGGCCAAGCGCATCGCCGTGGTAGGTCCGCTCGCCGACGACGCCCAGAACCAGCTCGGCGACTGGACCGGCAACTCCGGTCAGGTTTCCTGGATGCCGGACGGCCAGCCGCGCGATATGATTACCACCGTGCTCGACGGCCTGATCCAGCTCGCCGCCGACGATTGCGAGGTCGTCTACTCGCGCGGGGCGAACGTCATCGACCTCGTGCCCGACCCCGCAGGCGAGTTCTACCCGGACGGCCAGCCCCGCCCGAAGATCGGCGTCTCCGCCGCCGTGGACCAGGCCCTGATCGACGAGGCCGTGGCCAACGCCCGCCAGTCCGATCTGATCGTGGCCGTGGTCGGCGACGTGGTCCAGCTGGTCGGCGAAACCTGCTCCACCGCCACGCTCGAACTGCTCGGTGGCCAGAACGCCCTGCTCGACGCGCTCGCCGCCGTCTCGCGCGAAACCGGCAAGCCGATGGTCACCGTGCTCATCAGCTCCAAGCCGCAGGTGTTGCCCGCCTCCATCGTGGGCGAGTCCAGTGTATTCGCCAAGCGCGTCAGCGACCCTGAAACCGGCACCGGCTCCATCCTGTGGGCGCCGAACCCGGGCATGCGCGGCGGTCAGGCCATCGCCGAAATAATCCTGGGCCTGACCAGCCCGTCGGGCCGACTGCCGATCACCTTCCCGCGCCACGCGGGCCAGCTGCCGGTCTACTACAACCAGATTCGCGGCCAGCACGGCGACCGGTACGCCGACCTCACCCAGGATCCGGCGTTCGCGTTCGGCGAAGGCCTGAGCTACACGACGTTCGCATACGGCGAACCGACCATTACGGGCGGCGCAAGCAACGCCGACGGCACATTCGCCGAAACCGACACCGTACGTGCCGAAATCACCCTCACCAACACCGGCGAGCGCGCCGGCGTGGAGATCATGCAGGCCTACATCGGCGACATCGTGACCTCCTACAGCTGGACCGACCGCGAATTGAAGGCGTTCCAGCGCGTCGCACTGGAACCCGGCGAGACCAAGACCGTCACCTTCGAGATCCCGGTGGCGAACTGCACGATCGTGGACCCGGACGCCAACCGCATCGTCGAGCCCGGCGAATTCGAACTGCTCATCGGCCACTCCTCGCGCCGTGAGGATTTGAAGTGCACCACGTTCACCGTGGCGTAGATGAGTCAGACAACGGCTCGGTAATGGCAAAGTGGGATGCGGTTCGATGTCGCATCCCGCTTTTCGGCTTGTTGCGCTGTTGCGTCGCCGCCGGCCGGCGTCAGTCGGACGTGGTGATGTGCTCCACATCCCAGCGCACGCCGAGCACTTCGGGCGCGCAACTGGCGTTCGAGCCCTATCAGCGCGCCCAATGCCGTGCCGAGCACAATGCGTACGGTGCAGTCGAGAATGATGGCCAGAGAAAAACGTGGTGAACATGAGGATTCACCTCCTGAAAAGTAGACGTCAGGAACTTCCCGCACGCCCTACAGCGCCAGCCCGCCTCCCGCAACTACGTCGCCGCGTTCGGGTGGTTCGGGCTCCGTGCGGTGAGTGGGCCGCGGCCGTATGATGGAAGCGCGGGTGGCCCGGGATTGGTCCGGGACTGTTGGATGCGGCGGGAGGTGTCATGGTTCCTATTGAGCACGTGTACGACCAGATTCGCGCGTTTGCCGCTGATGCCGGCGCTCGCAAGGTCGTGCTGTTCGGTTCTCGCGCAAAGGGCGTGAACCGGCCTAAAAGCGATATCGATCTTGCCGTGGCCGGTTGTCCCGATTTCAATCGCTTGGAGCAGAACCTTCAGGACAATCTGTGGTCACTGCTTAAAGTTGATGTCATCAATCTGGATGAGCCGATTTCTTCATCGCTGAGGGCGGAGATTGAGCGTAGCGGAAAGGTGCTGTATGAAAAAGTATGAGAATTACGTTTCCGCATTGAATTCGCTGCGCAAGCTCCCGAACAGGATCTCGGCAATGATTTCATCCAGAGCGGCATTATTGACAAGTTCGGGTTGCAGTTCGAGCTTGGTTGGAAACTGTTCAAGGCGCTGCTGGCTTATGAGGGAGACCCTGTTTCCGCTTCCGGCTCTCCGCGAGATGTGCTCAAAACCGCTTTTCAATACTATGATTTCATGGACGAATCGTTGTGGCTGCGCATGCTGCGCGATCGCAATGATTCTGCTCATATCTATGATGAAGAACGAGCTCGGCGTCTTGTGGACGCCATCATCGCTGATTACATCCCCGAATTTGAGCGTGTGAATCAGGGGTTGGTCGTTCGTTACGGCGAAGCATTGAACGATTAGCGCGGGTGACATTAATGGCACTGGGCACGCTGGGCATTGGCGAACAAATCAATGGGGTGAACCTCGGCAACTGGCTGGTACTGGAAAAGTGGATGAAGCCGGGGATTTTGCCGCCAGCGGCGAAGCGGACGAGATCTGGCTGCATCGGGCTACGGAGTCTGCTGAGTTGGAGGCTCTGCTGACGCGGCATCGCGACACGTATATCACTGAAGCTGATTTTCGGAACATTGCCGCGCATGGCTGCAATCTGGTGCGTATTCCTGTGCCGTATTTTATCTTCGGGGATGTGTCCGGTCATCCGGGCTGCATCGAGTACTTGGACAGGGCTCGACTGGGCTGAGCGTACCGGTCTCAAGATTCTTATCGACCTGCACACGGTGCCCGGCTCACAGAACGGATTCGACAACGGCGGCCTCACCGGCGTGGTGCGCTGGCATCATAGCCCGCGAGCGGTCGCCTATGCGTTGAATGTGCTGGCCTGTCTGGCTCGCCGGTATCGCGATCGCACGGCGCTGTTCGGTATCGAGGTGCTGAATGAGCCGATCGATTGGTTGACGTATGCTACGTCGTCATCGAGCAGGCAGGCAAAGGATAACTTTGAAGCACGGAGGAGTGGGCCGATTCCAATGGTGTTCCTCAAGCGTTTCTACCGTGAGTCGTATCGCCGGTTGCGCCCGATTTTGGCCGAGAACCAAGTCATTGTGTTCCATGACGGCTTCCGACTGGGCCGTTGGCGGGACTGGTTTGTGCGCGAGGGCATGCGGGGCGTCATGCTCGATACGCATATCTATCTGGTCATGGCCGAACATTTTCCGCTATTCCGTATGATTCCGGAGCGATGGATGATGAGCTGTTATAGGCTATTCGTGCGCTGGAATGAACGCCGTATCCGCCGAGCAGCGTGCTATACGCCAGTGATCGTGGGGGAGTGGTGTGTGGCCAACAATCTGGTAAATCGGATGATCGCTAAGCATTCGGGCGATGGCGGTCGCTCCGAGGAAAACGCTATGCACAGTGCATCAATCAGAGGCTCTATTTACCGCGAGGTTGCCGCCATGCAGCGCAAAGCGTGGAGCGTATCCGCCGGGCAGATTTATTGGAGCTACCAATTACGTGGTAATCGTGATTTCTTGCCTACCATCGACCCACAATCCGACACGTCACGCCTCGACCCTTGGGATTTCACTCACGTCTGGCATGCTGGTTGGATGGTGTAATGAGAACGAAATTGCTCTCTGGTGGCATGATTCGAGCCAATTGTGTAAGGTAGAGAATGAGCTTCGTGACCCGGCCTATCCTTTGCGGCGGGGGTGGGGTTGCGGGTTCGAGATGAGAAGTCAGCTGCCGCTGGCACTTGATTCGTCCGCGCGGACGAATACCGCGAAAAGCAGGGTGCCTAGCCCAGTGGCTGGGTGATACGGTTGGGCCAACCGAAGCCACTACCGATTCCACTTCGAAAGTAGTGGATGATAGTCATGCAGAAGACTGTAAAACATGGCTTTCTATCTCAGGAGGGACATCTGGCTCAGATGTCCCTCCCTTATTTTTCGGCAAAGGGGGAGCCGTGAATATAACGAAGACAAAGGAGTATGCATTGGCGCAAGCCCATGCTGCGGCTCTCCTGTATCATGAGCGACTTGAAGGCCGTTCAATAAAAATTCACTGTGAAGATGATCTGACTCTTGCCATTGTTTGGGACTCGGGAAATTTCGCTCATCTATGTGGCTTGGATTATTATCTGGATGATTCCAAGCGATGTCGTCTTCCTCCTAGAAAGCTCTATGAGGATTTGCTTAGGGGACGCAGAATCTCACCTAAGCGAGTGAGTCCTCATGGTGATGTGCAATGGTTGAAGAAGAAGGCAGATGTCCTGACCGATGCCATGGATATGTCAAAGGTGACACATGTCGTAGTGCGGGCAATAGCAGGATCGTACTGTACGCAGGCAATGAGGTCTGGTGCATCGGTCTCGGGCGTATGCGTGATGGGCGGTATTATCCGCAACCGTTGGTAAAGAAATCTTTCGATGAAGTGCGGAAAACGGGTACCGTCACACATATCGTGGCCGCAGTCGAAACGATGGGGCTATAGCCCGAATGAAAGGCCGGCTCAGCGGTAGCCGTTCCAGTGGGGGCGAGGGAACAGGATGTCCTCGTACTGGGACCAGCTGGACATGAAGTCGATGTCTGGCTCGCCAAGCCAGCGGGATTGCAGGCCCTCCATGGCCGAGCCGACGCACATCGACAGCAACCCGATCTTCTGCGGGGTGTTATATTCGGGCGGCAGCTTCCACGGATAGCTGCCGATCTGCGCGCGCAGCCGTCCGCCACGCTGGGCGTAGTACTCGTGCGCCGGGTGATTGGGATCGATGGCTTCGGCGCGCAGCACCAGATACAGCTGTGTGAGTTGCGGGCGTTTCATGGTGTCCTCGGCGATGGTCCGGTAATACTCGGGCATCAGCAGAGGAGAAAGCTCCCGCTGTTCGGGCGTAAGCGCAAGTTTGCTCTGAATGTAGTCTCCGGCTTCGCTGGAATCTTCGTATCGACGCAGCACCAGCATCAGCAGCCCGTTCTTGTTCTTGACGTATTTGAGTAGCCCGGCCTGCGTGATGCCGACGCGATCGGAGACCTCCTGGATGGTCATGCCGTAATAGCCGCGCTCGGCCACCACTTCGGTGGCGGCATCGGTGATCGCCTTGAGGCGTTCTTCTCCGCGCGTTCCCATGGCATGTCTCCTTTCGTCCGGCTTTGGATGGTCCGCGCCCGGCGGCCCAACTGCGATATGAGCCATGATAGCCGTCATCCCGGCGTGTCTCGCATTGACACGCTAGAAAGTAAGTAGTAACTTACCTAATAACAAAAGTAAGTACTTGCTTACCTTTGGTTCGCCGGTCAGATTCAATGATGGAACCGACCCGGCACACGCAGGAGGAAACAACAGCGAACATGGAGGTTCGAATGTCCACCCAAACCAGTCGTCCAGCCGCCCCTGGCTGGTGTTCATCGGCTGCTGCGTATTGTCCCTGGTCGGATTCGGCCTGATCGTCAACACGCCTGGCCTGTACTTCACCGTCCTCGGCGAGACACTGAACGTCTCGCGCACGCAGATCGCATTGGCCTCGTCGATCATGCTATCGCCGGCGCGTGACCATGCTGTTCGCGGGCAAGGTCATGAAGATGCTCGATTCACGCATCCTGATCAGCGTGTGCATCGCGGGCGTCGCCGCCCTGTTCCTCGCCCAGTCCTTCTTCAACGCGGTCTGGCAGTTCTACATCTCATTCGCGCTGATGGGCATTCTCTACGTCATCCCGATTTCCCTGGCCCCCAGCGTGCTGCTCGCCAACTGGTTCGAAAGCAAGCTCGGCATGGTGATGGGCATCGCCCTTGGCCTGTCCGGCATCGGCGGCACCATCTTCAACCCCGTCGTCTCCTGGTTCATCACCAATCTCGGATGGCAGACCTCCTACCGCCTAACCGCACTGATCCTCGTCATCTGCATCCTGCCGTTCTCCCTGCTGGTGTTCAAGTTCCGCCCCGACGAAGCCAAGGGCGAGCAGGCCTACGGCCATATCGTCTCCGCTGCCGTCGCCGATGACGCCCAGGCCGCCGGCGAGCTGCCCGGCATCGAATCCAAGAAGGCCTACCGCACCCCGACGTCGTGCTGCTGGTGCTCGTCTCCGTGCTCCTGCAGATTGTGGCCGCGCTGGTCCAGCACGTCTCCAGCCATGAAATCGCCCATGGCCTGACGCTGGAACAGGGCGCACTGGTCGTCTCCGGCATCATGTTCGGCGCCGCGATTGGCAAGGCCACCATCGGCATCCTCCTCGACTATCTCAAGCCGGAACTGACCATCGTCATCTACTCCGCGATCGGCCTCGCCGGCTGGGGTCTCATGGCCGTCGCCACCACGCCCACCCCGGCCATCGCCGCCGGCTTCATGGCCGGACTCGGCCAAGGCGTCGTGCTCGTCGCCCTGCCGTGGGTCATCCGCAAGTCCTTCGGCCAGCGCGATTACAGCGAGATCCTGTCCATCGTCTCCATGTTTGGCGCGGTCGCCTCCGCCATCGCCGTCACCGCGCATGGCGCCGTGTTCGACGCCGCCGGCTCCTATGTGCCGTCGCTGGTCGGCAATATGGCCCTGTACGTGGTCGCCGCGGCCTGCATGGTCATCGGATTCCGTATGCGCCCGTTCAAGGAAATCACGAAGCAGGCCAAGTGAGGCCGGGCAAAACCGATTCCAGACAAACGTATATATAAGGAATATAAGGAGTATTCATGAGTGACGCAGACGACTTCATGACCCGATATCTCAACAACATCACCAGCCAGTACGAATCCTCCCGATTCAAGCCGGAATACGAGCCGGCCGAGCCCGAAACAACCAAGGTCACCTGCCGCGACGGCGTCGAGCTGACGGTCGACATCTTCCGCCCGGCCACTCCCCGGCCCGTACCCGACCACGTGGTGCGTTGCCCCTACCCGCAGCAGGTCGAGCTGTGGAAGCTGCACGGCGAACATCTCAATCGGCGCGGCTACGCGATGGTGTGCGAATGGTGCCGCGCACCTACACCTCCGGCGGCACGTGGGAACCGAACGTCAACGAGCGCAACGACGGTGCCGACCTGCTCGCCTGGTGCGAACATCAGGACTGGATCGACGTGATCGGCCTGTGGGGCACCTCGTACCTGTCCCTGACCTGCTGGACCGTGGCGGACATCACCACGCCGAAGGTGGCCTCCATCTGCGCCAACCACTACGGCACCGACCGGTTCGCCTCCGCCTACCAAAAGGGCTCCTTCCGCTGCGACGTGCTCACCGCCTGGGCCATGCAGAACGCCGGATATCCGGTCGACGCCGATTACATGAAATCCGCCCTCCACCTGCCGCAGATGAGCGTGGACGAGGACATGTGGGGCGGCCGCCTTGACTGGTATCGTGACTGGATCAGCCACCCCAAGGACGCCGACGCCTACTGGGATGAGGGATTCTGGGGACTGCTCAAGTCCATCCCCTCCAAGGTCAAGGTGCCGATGTTCATCCACGAGGGCTGGTTTGACCACCACCTCGGCAGCGCCCTAACCGGGTACGCCGCGCTGAACGAGCAGGTCAAGGAACACTCCTGGCTGCGCATCGGCTGCTGGAACCACTACTTCCTCAATCCGCTGGAAGGACTGGAACCGAAGCATCTCGACGCCGCCGAAGTGCCGGCCGCGCTCGAATGGTTCGACCTGACCCTGAAGCGGAAGCAGACCCCCATGCGGCAGGTCGAGTACTACGAGATCGGCAGCGATTCCTGGCATGTCGCCGACTCCTGGCCGCTGCCGTCCGCAGGCGCCGACGAAGTCAGGCTCTATCTCAAGTCCGGCGAACTGACGGCCGAAGCTCCGCAAGCCGCGAGCGCCGCCGAATACGACTATGATCCGGCCAACCCGGTCATGACCCGAGGCGGCGAGGCCCTGCTCACCACGATGGACGAGATTGGCGCACGCATCCAGCCGGAACCGGGTGGCGCGATGACGTCATCACGTTCGAATCCGAGCCGCTGGACCATGACCTGCACATCCAAGGCGCGATTAGTGTGGACCTGTACGTCTCATCCAGCGCTCCGGACACCGCCTTCACGGCCAAGCTCATGTGCGTGGACCCGGACGGCACCGCGCGCAACTACCGAACTTCCATCACCACGATCGGGCTGGATACGCCGGACGCCGCGCCGTACAAGCCGGGCGAAATCCGCCGCGTGAGCATCGACATGTGGGGCATCTGCTGGATGGTGCCCGCCGGGTCGCGCATCCGCTGCGATATCTCATCTTCCGATTTCCCGCAATACTCCGTACACACCAACCACGCTGGACTGTGGAGCGAACAGACCGGCACGCAGGTGGCCCACCAGACCATTCACATGGGCGGCGCCACGCCGTCCGCCATCGTGCTGCCGGTGCGTGGCTGAGATACGGTTTCGATAACGATTGAAAGGAACGACAATGATCAGTCAGGAAGCGCGCGACCTGTTCGCCGCCAACGTGAAGGCCATGACCGCCGGGGACGCGGCGCATCTCGCCTCCCAGTTGCTGCCGGACGATGTGAGCCGATTGAAGGACATCGCTTATGTGCATGATGGCGACGCCGCGCATCTGCTGGACATCTACACTCCCGCGGATGCGGAGGAAGGCGCGGCTCTGCCCGTCATCGTGGACTTCCACGGCGGCGGCCTGTATTACGGCAACAAGGAGAACAACGAATGCCGTGACATGTTGCTCGCCCGCCAAGGGTTCGCCGTGGTGAACGCCAACTACCGGCTGGTGCCCTCGGTGAGTTTCCCCGCCCAGCTGGCCGATGCGATGGCCGTGCTCGATTGGATTCGCGACCATGGCGCCGAATACGGCCTGGACGCCGAGCGCGTCTGCGTGACCGGCGATTCGGCCGGCGGCGCCTTGGCCCTGTACCTCTGCGCGGCCAACGGTTCGACGCAGCTGGCCGGCACCTTGGGCCTGTGGCAGTCCGGCATCGAGGTGCACGCCTGGTGGTGACCTCCGGCATGTTCCGTTTGCAGGGCGGCGTGCACGCCAATGCGCTGAGCTATTACATGGAGGGCTACCTGCAGACGCCCGCCGACCACATCAAGGTCAACCCCTATCTCGATCTGGACAAGCTCATCGTGGACGGCGATGTGCCGCCGATCTACATGATCACCAGCGTGGAGGATTTCATCGCCGACAACACCTACGAACTGGCACGCATTCTGCACGCCCGGCATAAGGACCATGCGATGAGCGTATGGCCCAAGGGTCGCGAGCGGGTGCTGGGCCATGTGTTCAACATCGTCCAGGCCGGCGATCCCGAAGCGGGCGAGGCACATCAGGTGATTTGCGATATCGCCGACTACTGCAAGCGCTATATCTGATCGCCGTTCGTGCGGCCGAACCAACAGTGGGGGTGTTCTATCAGTGTGGAACACCCCCACTCTGCGTGGTGAGAAGCGTTATGCGGGATCACAGCCGCAACTGCAGCCAAAGTGCTCAGCGATACCCGTCCCACAGGGGCAGGGGCATCAGCACGTCCTCGCAGTCGGCCCACATGGCATTGAGGTCTTGTCCTGGGGCGCGCAGCCAGCGCAGCTGAAGGCCGTCCATCATCGAGAATCCGGCCTGCAGCACATGTTCGACATTGACGCCTTCCGGCACGGCCCAGTTGATATTGAGCGCCATGGTGACCGTGCGGCGCTCGCGGTCGGTGAAGTAATCGTGCGCGGGATGGGCCGGGTCAAGTGCCTCGGTGCTCAGCGTGGAGAACATGTGCACCAGCGCGGGCCGCTTGTTGTTCACCGCCACCACCTGACGCCACATGTCCGCAATGAGCGGGCGCTCCTGGGCGACCATCGCGGCATTGATCGACTCGGTGACCCGGTCGTATTCCTCGGTCAGCGCCAGCTTGAGCAGTCCCTCCTTGCTGCCCACGTAATGCAGCACGCCGGCCTTGGTAAGCCCCACTTCGGTGGCGATGCGTTGCAGTGACGTGCCGTAATAGCCGAGCTTGCCGAACGATTCGACGGCGGCGTCGAGAATCGCGGTGCGGCGATCGGTATCGGTGGGGGAGGGGACGTTCATACAGGCAACCTTACGGTCGGTTAGTAGTGGTTCCAAATGATTTCGGCGTGTTGTGCCGGAGATTTTGATAATCTACCTACAACGTTGGTCGAGAGAAAACGGCAGTCGAGATTCGTGGAGGAACCTCGAACAACAGCCAGGCAGCCCGGCCGAATCGGAACCAGCGCATATCGAACAACCGCACAATTCAAGACAGCAGCGCAAGCCGCACAACTCAAGAAACTCAAGGAAAGAGGTAACATGAGCGAGGCCATCTACCCGTCCGTCAAGGATCTGACCCTAGAAGAGAAGGCATCCCTCACCTCCGGTGGCGACGCATGGCATCTGCAGGGCGTGGAGTCCAAAGGCATCCCAAGTTACATGATCACTGACGGTCCTCACGGTCTGAGGAAGTCCCTGGCCTCCAGCACCGGTGAGACCGACCTTGACGACTCCGTGCCCGCCACCTGCTTCCCGCCGGCCGCCGGCTTGTCCAGCTCTTGGAATCCTGAGCTCATTCACAAGGTTGGTGAGGCGATGGCTGAGGAGTGCATTCAAGAAAAGGTGGCTGTGATTCTTGGCCCCGGCGTCAATATCAAGCGCAACCCGCTCGGCGGTCGCTGCTTCGAATACTGGTCCGAAGACCCGTACTTGGCCGGTCATGAAGCCATCGGCATTGTTGAAGGCGTGCAGTCCAAGGGCGTGGGCACGTCGCTCAAGCACTTCGCCGCCAACAATCAGGAAACCGACCGACTGCGCGTCGATGCCCGCATCAGCCCGCGCGCCCTGCGCGAGATCTACCTCCCCGGCCTTCGAACACATCGTCAAGAAGGCCCAGCCGTGGACCATCATGTGCTCCTACAACCGCATCAACGGCGTGCATTCCGCACAAAACCATTGGCTGCTGACCGACGTGCTGCGCGACGAATGGGGCTTCGAGGGCATCGTCATGTCCGACTGGGGCGCGATCATGACCTGGGGCCTCCCTGAATGCAGGCCTGAATCTGGAAATGCCGCCGAGCTACACCGACGACCAGATTGTCTACGCCGTCCGCGACGGCCGAATCACCCCCGCCCAGCTCGATCGTATGGCTCAGGGCATGATTGACTTGGTAAACAAGACCCGCGCTGCAATGAGCATCGACAATTACCGTTTCGATGTGGACGCCCACGATGAAGTCGCCCATCAGGCCGCTATTGAATCCATTGTGATGCTCAAGAACGACGATGCGATTCTGCCGCTGAACGCCGACCCAGTCGCCAATCCGTCCGCCACGCCCCGGAAGATCGCCGTTATCGGCGAATTCGCCCGCACCCCGCGCTACCAGGGCGGCGGCTCCTCCCACATCACCCCCACCAAGATGACCAGCTTCCTCGACACGCTCGCCGAACGCGGCATCAAGGCCGACTTCGCCCCCGGCTTCACGCTCGATCTGGAACCGGCCGACCCGGCCCTCGAATCCGAAGCCGTGGAAACCGCCAAGAACGCCGACGTGTCCTCATGTTCCTGGGCCTGCCGGAAGCCGCGGAATCCGAGGGCTTCGACCGCGACACCCTCGACATGCCCGCCAAGCAGATCGCCCTGCTCGAACAGGTCGCCGCCGCGAACCAGAACGTCGTGGTCGTGCTGTCCAACGGCTCCGTGGTCTCCGTGGCCCCGTGGGCCAAGAACGCCAAGGGCATCCTCGAATCCTGGCTGCTCGGCCAGTCCGGTGGCCCGGCGCTCGCCGATGTGATCTTCGGCCAGGTCAGCCCGTCCGGCAAGCTCGCCCAGTCGATTCCGCTGGACATCAACGATGACCCGAGCATGCTGAACTGGCCGGGCGAGGAAGGCCACGTCGACTACGGCGAGGGCGTGTTCGTCGGCTACCGCTACTACGACACCTACGGCAAGGTTGTGGACTACCCGTTCGGCTACGGCCTGAGCTATGCCACGTTCGAGATCGCTGACGTCGCCGTTGCCAAGACCGGCGCGAACACCGCCACCGTGACCGCCACCGTGACCAACACCTCCGATGTGGATGCCTCCGAAACCGTGCAGGTGTACGTTGCACCGGGCAAGGCCGACGTGGCTCGCCCGAAGCACGAGCTCAAGGGCTTCACCAAGGTGTTCCTCAAGGCCGGTGAGTCCAAGACCGTGACCATCGACCTTGATGAGCGCGCGTTCGCCTACTGGTCCGAAAAGTATAACGACTGGCATGTGGAGTCTGGCGAATACGCCATCGAAGTTGGCACCAGCTCCCGCGACATTGCCGACACCGTTGCCGTGGCCCTCGATGGCGACGGCAAGACCCAGCCGCTCACCGAATGGTCCACCTACGGCGAGTGGGAGGCCGATCCGTTCGGCGCCAAGATCGTGGCCGCCGTGGCCGCCGCCGGCGAGGCCGGCGAGCTGCCGAAGCTTCCGGATAATGCGATGATGCGCATGTTCCTCAACTCCATGCCCATCAACTCGCTGCCCACCCTGCTGGGCGAAGGCGGCAAGAAAATCACCGCCTTCATGCTCGACGAGTACGCCAAGCTGAGCAAGTAATACTACGCAAACTGCCGGCTCCCTTTTCTGAGATTCAGAGAAGGGAGCCGGTTTGTGTATAGGGCATATGTGGGATTCGTTGTCTAGGCAATACGCCGATTGTTGTATATGCAACTGTTGTATATGGGTCTCTTTATCATGAATTGTTGCGTATACAACAATGTGGGGTGAAGGCGCATACGCGCACGGCCTCGCATGGTACGGAGGACAATGGATCAGCATATTCTCAGCATTGAGATGCGTGCGGTGACCAAAGCCGTCGACCGCTATCTCGGTGAGAGCATGCCGCTTTCCGCCAAGGAGACCACTGGCGGCAACGCGCATATCATCATGTTCCTGGCTCGTAACCGGAATCGTGAAATCTACCAGCACGCCATCGAACAGAAGTTCTGTATCACTCGCTCCACGCTTCGCGCGTGCTGGCGCTTATGGAAAAGAAAGGGCTTATTGCCCGCGAATCGGTGGCGCATGATGCCCGTTGCAAGCGTATCGTCCTGACCGATAAGGCGGACGCCATCGTCGCCGATCTCAAAGCGAACGGCGAACGGGTCGAACGGCTGCTGGTGGAGGGTTTCTCCGAAAGCGAGAAAGCAGCCCTACGTGACTACGTCAGTCGCATGCGCGCGAACATCGACCGCGCACAACATGAATTTGAACATCAAACACTCCCTCAGTCACCTGTGGTGATGGCTCCCGATCAAGACGGAGCAGAGGTTGCTAACACGAAGGAGGAGAACGAATGAGCGATACCGCAGAGGCAATCGCGCAGGCGCGCAAAGCCGTCGAACCGGACAAGCCCAAACATGTACTGCGCACGTTGGGCCAGTCGATTCGTGAATACAAGAAAGCCAGCATCCTGGCTCCGGTGTTCGTGACGGTCGAAGGCATCCTGGAGATCCTGATCCCGACCATCATGGCTTCGCTGATCGATGAGGGTATCACCGGTGGCAGCATGCCGGCCACCGTCAAGTTCGGCGTGATTCTGCTGGTGTGCTCGATGGTTTCGCTGGGTGCCGGCTCCTGTCGGAAGTACGCGGCCGTGGCCGGCGCGGCTTCGCCAAGAACCTGCGCAAGGACCAGTTCGAGAAGGTGCAGGGCTTCAGCTTCACCAATATTGACCGGTTCTCCACCGGTTCGATCGTGACCCGACTGACCACCGACGTGACGAACCTGCAGAACGCCTACATGATGATCATTCGTCTGGGCGTGCGTGCCCCGATTATGGTGGTCGTATCCTGGCTGTTCTCGTTCCGTATCTCCCCGTCGATTTCCATGGTGTTCCTGGCCTGCATCCCGATTCTGGCCATCGGCCTGTGCGGTCTGGCCGTGCTCGTGCATCCGGTGTTCGAGCGCGTGTTTCACACCTACGATGCGTTGAACAACGTGGTCGACGAGAACCTGCAGGGCATCCGCGTGGTCAAGTCCTATAACCGCGAATCCTTCGAGGTCTCCAAGTTCGGCCGCATCTCCCAGCGCATCTTCAAGGACTTCACCAAGGCTGAGCGCATCATGAGCTTCAACAGCCCTCTGATGATGATCTGCATCTACGGTTCGATGATCCTCATCGCATGGATGGGCGCGCAGCAGATCGTCGCCTCCGGCAACAACCCCGCCGTGGGCCTGACCACCGGCGACCTGACCGCACTGGTCACCTACGCCATGCAGATCCTTATGGCCATGATGATGCTGTCCATGATCTTCGTCATGGTGATTATTTCTCAGGCTTCTGCCGAGCGTATCTGCCAGGTGCTGCAGGAGGAAAGCACGGTGCAGAACCCGGCACAGCCGGTGACTGACATGGCCGACGGCTCCATCGAATTCGACCATGTCACCTTCCGCTACTCCGACAGTTCCGAAAAGCCCGTGCTTGACGACATCAACCTGAAGATCCGCTCCGGCATGACCGTCGGCATCGTCGGCGGTACTGGTTCGGCAAAGTCGTCTCTGGTACAGCTCGTGCCGCGACTGTACGACGTGAGCTCCGGTTCGCTGAAGGTCGGCGGCGTGGATGTACGCGACTACGATCTCGAGGCGCTGCGCGATCAGGTGGCCATGGTGTTGCAGAAGAACGTGCTGTTCTCCGGCACTATTGCCGAAAACCTCAGGTGGGGCAACCCGAACGCCACCGATGAAGAGATTCGCCATGCTGCGCAGCTCGCGCAGGCCGATGGATTCGTTCAGGAATTCCCCGATAAGTACGACACGTACATCGAGCAGGGCGGTACCAATGTGTCCGGCGGACAGCGCCAGCGCCTGTGCATCGCCCGTGCGCTGCTGAAGAAGCCGAAGATTCTGATTCTCGACGATTCGACCAGCGCCGTCGATACCAAGACGGACAAGCTGATCCGTTCCGCGTTCCACAACGAGATTCCGGACACCACGAAGATCATCATCGCCCAGCGCGTGGCCTCCGTGCAGGATCCGACATGATTCTGGTGATGGATTCCGGCCGCATCATGCGTCCGGCACACACGACGAACTGCTCGCCACCTGCGATGAATACCGTTCCATCTACGAATCCCAGACCAGAACCAGGCCCAGCCCGAAGAACTGGCCGCTGCCGAACAGGCTGCTGAGTCATCTACCGCTGAGCCGTCCGAAACCGTGACGGTGACAGTGACCATGCCCACGGCCGATACCAGCGCAGCTGATGCCAATGCAGCCGATACCAAGGAAGGAGAAGCACGATGAGCAACGACCAGAGTTCAGAACCGCAAGCCCGCCATGGGCAAAGCCGAGCCTGGCACCATCAAGCGCATCTTCAGCTACATCTTCCAGTACAAGTGGCGTGTCATCGCCATCGTGGTGTGCATCTTGGTCGGTGCCGCCGCGCAGGCCGGTTCCGCGCTGTTCCTCCAGTCGCTCATCGACACGTACATCCTGCCGATGGTGGGGGAGTCGAACTCCGACTGGGCCCCGCTGCTGCGGGCCATCAGCCTGATGGCGGGCCTGTATGTGGCCGGCATCGTGGCGTCCTGGCTGTGGCAGTGGCTGATCGTCACCGTCGAGCAGGGCACGCTCAAGAAGATTCGTGACGACATGTTCGCCCACCAGCAGAAGCTGCCGATCCGCTACTTCGACAGCCACGAGCACGGCGACATCATGAGCCACTACACCAACGACACCGATACGCTGCGCCAGGCCATCTCGCAGTCGTTCCCGCAGATGTTCTCCTCGATTATCTCCGCGGTCGCGGCGCTGCTGTCCATGCTGTGGCTGTCCATTCCATTCACCGCGTTCGTAATCGTGTTCACCGTTCTGCTCTACTTCATCGTGCGCAAGATCGTGAGCCGCTCCGGCCGCTACTTTGTCAAGCAGCAGCAGTGGATCGGCGACGTGAACGCCTTCGTGGAGGAATCCGTCAACGGCCAGAAGGTCATCAAGGTCTTCAACCATGAAGACGCCACCCAGAAGACCTTCGACGAGAAGAACGAGGAACTCTTCGAGGCGTCCGCCGAAGCGAACACCTGGGGCAACGTCACCATGCCGGTCGTCGGCAACATGGGCTACCTGCTCTACATCCTGCTTGCCATCGTCGGTGCCGCCGTCTCGCTGGCCGGCGTCAACGACATCGGCCTGACCGGCGTCAAGCCGCTCACCCTCGGCACGCTCGTCTCCCTGCTGACCTTGTCCCGCTCGTTCATCAACCCGATCGGCCAGGTCTCCCAGCAGCTGACCATGGTGATGATGGCGCTCGCCGGCGCCTCCCGCATCTTCAAGTTGATGGACGAACCCATCGAGGAAGACAAGGGCACCGTGACGCTCGTGAACGTGGAACTTGGGCCGGACGGCCGCACCATGACCGAAGTCGACCATGAGACCGGCCACTGGGCGTGGAAGCGTGAGATCGGCGACGATGGTACGAGGTCTCTGAAGGCCGCCGAAAAGCTGCGCGGTTCCGCCTGCGAGGTGGCGATGAAGGCCAAGGAGCAGGCGATCACCTCGCCTGATGGGCGTTATACGCTGCTGCGCGGCGACGTGCGCTTCACCAACGTGACCTTCGGCTACAACCCGGACAAGCCGGTGCTGCACGACATCACCTGGTTCGCCAAGCCCGGCCAGAAGATCGCGCTCGTCGGCGCCACCGGTGCCGGCAAGACCACCGTGACCAACCTCATCAACCGGTTCTACGATATCCAGCAAGGTCAGATTCTGTATGATGGCATCTCCGTGGCCGGCATCAAGAAGCCTGATTTGCGCAGGTCTTTGGGCATTGTGTTGCAGGACGTGAACCTGTTCACCGGCACCGTGATGGACAACATTCGTTATGGCCGTCTGAACGCCACCGATGAGGAATGCATCGAGGCCGCGCGTCTGGTCAATGCGGACAGCTTCATCCGCATGCTGCCCAAGGGCTACGACACAGTGCTCGAAGGCGACGGTTCCGGCCTGTCCCAGGGCCAGCGCCAGCTGATCTCCATCGCTCGCGCGGCGGTGGCCGATCCGCCTGCGCTGATCCTTGACGAGGCCACGTCCTCGATTGATACGCGTACTGAAGAGGTTGTGCAAGCTGGTATGGATAACCTGATGAAGGGCCGTACGGTCTTCGTCATCGCCCACCGCCTGTCCACCGTGCGCAACTCCGATGTGATCATGGTGCTCGACCATGGCAACATCATCGAGCGTGGCTCGCATGACGAGCTGATCGCGCAGAAGGGCGAGTACTACCAGCTGTACACCGGCGCGGTGGAACTGGAGTAGCCGGTACGCCTGCAAAAACCGCACCTCGATTATCGGGTTGAAGTAATTCTTATCCGGTGGTTGGGGGTGCGGTTTTCTATGTTGAGAGCCGTGTGTTAGCGCAGGATTACGAATATTGGCGGTGAAAAGGGTACATTTGAATTGTTGTTTTGACGATGTATCGGCCGCAAGGGAGGGGACTATGGCGTTCGTGACGTTGAAGGATGTCGCTCAACGTGCCGGTGTGTCGGCTGCTGCCGTCTCCCAAATACTTCACAATAAAGGCCGCTTTCTAGCGATACGCGACAGTTGGTGCTGAATACTGTTGAGGAATGGGGTATGTGCCCGATCAACGTGCTCGCTCCATGCGCTCGTCGGATACTAAGACTGTTGGTTTGCTGGTTCCTGATTTGCGCAATCCGTATTTCGCCGATTTGGTCTCGTCAATGGAGGATGAATTGTATGCCCGGGGCTATTCCACGCTGAT
>ENA-OQBU01000111-OQBU01000111.1-human-gut-metagenome-genome-assembly--contig:-NODE-111-length-23226-cov-13.763669_pt1 | contig 23226 bp, 16 predicted proteins | sample MGYA00242492_ERZ504566 | MGnify/ENA primary metagenome ERZ504566 (study PRJEB26092, sample SAMD00036261) | human gut metagenome | host: Homo sapiens | study: EMG produced TPA metagenomics assembly of...
TTTAGGGAGTTCCATGAACAAGGCAATCATCACCGTCGTCGGTCAGGATACTGTCGGCATCATCGCCCGCGTCTGCACCTATCTTTCCGCGCACCAGGTCAACGTGCTCGACATCTCCCAGACCATCATCGACGGTTTCTTCAACATGATGATGATTGTGGATTATTCCAACGCGGACGAGGAATTCGGCACAGTCGTCGACGATCTCGACAAGCTCGGCGAGGAGATCGGCGTGCGCATCCGCTGCCAGCGCGAAGAGATCTTCACCAAGATGCACCGCGTCTGATCCGCGGCACACGTAAGCCATGCAAGCAACCGAAGCCACGAATCGTACCAATCGTAAGGAAAAACCATGCTGAATATCATGGAGGTCCACGAGACCAACAAGATGATCGAGCAGGAGAAGCTCGACGTGCGCACCATCACCATGGGCATCAGCCTACTGGATTGCGCAGCCGACAGCGTCGACGAGGTCTGCGAGAACATCTACAACAAGATCACCACGTACGCCAAGGACCTCGTGTCCACCGGCCAGGCCATCGAACGCGATTTCGGCATCCCGATCGTCAACAAGCGCATCACCGTCACCCCGATCTCCCTGGTCGGCGCAAGCTCCTGCAAGAGCTCCGAGGATTTCGTCAAGATCGCACACGCGCTCGACCGCGCGGCCAAGAAGGTCGGCGTCGACCTGATCGGCGGCTACTCCGCGCTCGTGTCCAAGTCCATGACCCCGGCTGAGGAAATGCTCATCCGCTCCCTGCCGCAGGCCCTGTCCGAAACCGACATCGTGTGCTCCTCCGTGAACGTGGGCTCCACCAAAACCGGCATCGACATGAACTCCGTCGAACTGCTCGGCCACATCGTCAAGGACATCGCGCACGCCACCGCAGACAACGATTCCTACGGTTGCGTGAAGTTCGTGGCGTTCTGCAACGCCCCGGACGACAACCCGTTCATGGCAGGCGGCTTCCACGGCGTGACCGAAGGCGACGCGGTCATCACGTCGGCGTCTCCGGACCGGGCGTGGTCTCCCGCGCGCTCGACGAGGCCAAGGGCAAGGACTTCGAGTTCCTGTGCGAAACCATCAAGCGCACCGCGTTCAAGATCACGCGCGTCGGCCAGCTGGTGGCCCAGGAGGCCTCCCGCCGACTCGGAGTGCCATTCGGCATCATCGACCTCTCGCTCGCCCCGACCCCCGCCGTGGGCGACTCCGTCGGCGAAGTGCTGGAGAAGATCGGCCTCGAACAGGTGGGCGCCCCAGGCACCACCGCCGCGCTCGCCATGCTCAACGACCAGGTGAAGAAGGGCGGCATCATGGCGTCCTCCTACGTGGGCGGCCTGTCCGGCGCGTTCATTCCGGTCTCCGAAGACAAGAACATGATCGACGCGGCCAACAACGGCTGCCTGAAGATCGAAAAGCTTGAGGCCATGACCTGCGTATGCTCCGTCGGCCTTGACATGATCGCCATCCCCGGCGACACCACCGCGGCCACCATTTCCGGCATCATCGCCGACGAGGCGGCCATCGGCATGGTCAACCAGAAGACCACCGCCGTGCGTGTAATCCCGGTGGAAGGCAAGGGCGTGGGCGAGATGGCCAACTTCGGCGGCCTCATGGGCTACGCGCCGATCATTCCGGTGAACCAGACCAGCTGCGAGGCCTTCGTGACCCGTGGCGGCCGCATTCCGGCGCCGATCCACTCCTTCAAGAACTGACGTTCTTACGAAAGAACCCGACCTTCCTGCACGGAGGGCCGGGCTCTTTTGCGTTTGTAAAACTGTTTTTACTTACCGCCGGCAAAGTTCAGCTGGCGCCAGGCTTCGTAGATGGCGATGGAGGCGCAGTTGGTGAGATTCAGGCTACGCAGCGACGGCCGCATCGGCAGACGCACCTGCTCGGCCACATGCGGGCCGGCCATGATGTCCATCGGATCGGGGATATTGCCCGGTTCCGGACCGAACAGCAGGATGTCGGTCGGCTTGTATTCGATGTCGGTGTACAGCTTGGTGGCGTGCGCGGTGAAGGCGATGATGCGCGAATCCGGCATCGATTCCACCAGATCCTCGAAATTCGGGTGCAGCACCACATGCGCCATGTCATGGTAGTCGAGCCCCGCACGGCGCAGCTTGGTATCCCGCAGATTGAAACCCAAAGGTTCCACCAGGTGCAGAATCGTTCCCGTCACGGCGCACAGGCGGATCGCGGAACCCGTGTTGCCCGGAATACGCGGGGAGTAGTAGCACAGGTGCGGGGTGGAGGTCTCCGCCTTCGCCGCGTCCTTCGCGCTCAGCATCGCGTCCACCACGGAAATCGGATTGCCGTGCGCGTCGGTCACCAGTTCGTCCGGGCCGTAATTGGACTTGCGGTACCCGTATTCGAACATCTTCTCGACCTTGGCTTCGGCCGCCTGCGTCTCGGCGTCGCGCGTTGCGCCCTGCGCGTTATCGGTATGTTCTTCGTTCGTCATAAATGCTAAGAATAGGAACGATGAACGACACGAACACCACATACGACACCGCCGTACGTGACGCCGACTTTGACGACTTTGCCGATTCCGCCACCGCCGTCACCTCCGATGCTTCCGATGCTGACGAAATCGCAACGACGCTCGCGCAATGGTGGCAGACCAACGCGCGCGACCTGCCATGGCGATTCGGCCGCACCACACCGTGGGGCGTGCTCGTTTCCGAAGTGATGAGCCAGCAGACGCAGATGGGCCGCGTCGTGCCGTATTGGACCGCATGGATGGACCGATGGCCGGACGCAGCCGCGCTCGCCGACGCCCCGAAATCCGACGTGATCACCGCATGGGGGCGGCTTGGCTATCCGCGGCGCGCCCTGCGATTGCAGGAATGCGCGCACGTCATTGCATACGATTACGCCGACGAGCTGCCGCATACGTACGACGAATTGCTTGCTCTGCCCGGCATCGGTGATTACACGGCAAGCGCGGTGCTGTCGTTCGCTTTCGGCGAACGTATCGCGGTGGTCGACACGAACATCCGCCGTGTGCTGTCACGTGCGTTCGTCGGTGTCGAATCGCTCGGCGGCAGCGCAAGTCCCGCGGAACGCGCGCTGGCGAAACGGCTGCTGCCGGACGATGATTCCGCGAAATGCCGTCGTTTCGATCGCCCGTCCGTCGTGTGGAACCAGGCCGTCATGGAACTCGGCGCGACGGTGTGCACTGCGAAATCGCCATTATGCGAAGCCTGTCCGATCGCCGGAAAATGCGCGTTCCTACGCAACGGAAGACCGGGATTGGGGCAGCGGCGTACGCGACCACGCCAACGATTCCAAGGTACGGACCGGCAGGTGCGCGGCTGGTGCTGAACGCGCTGCGCGGCCTGCCGGATGGCGAGACGGTGCTTGATCGCAAGAGCGTCGAACGGCTGTGGAAAGACCACGTGCAGCTGGACAAATGCATCGCGTCGCTTGACGAGGACGGTCTGATCGAAATCCTGCCCGGGGGAGGGGTGCGGCTGCCGGTGTAACGTACACGGCATGCGTGGTGCGTGCGGCCGCGGTGCCGTACGGAGGATGACACGCTAGACTGGGAGCCATGGCTCACAAGACCTCCCCGCGGACCGGTAAGAAACGTACGAAACAACAGCAGGCGATGTATCGCCGCCGCCGCATCGTTTTCGGTATCGCGACGGTGCTGGTGCTGAGCTTCATCGTATTCTGCCTGTATTCGCTGACGCAGGGCGTCGTCGCTGTCAACCGCGAAATCCACCATGCCGATGTTTACGCGATCTCCCGCAAGGAGGTGCCGTCGCCGACCCAACAGCAGAAAAGCAGCGTTCCCGATTGCGACGCATCCAACGTCGCGCTGTCGCTTACTCCGGCCGCATCGAGCTTCGGTGTGGGCGGCACGATGGACTTCACCGCTTCCGTGAAATACAACGGTTCCGGCAAGGCTGGCTGTCTGATCGACGTGTCCCAGGCGGGCATGGTGCTGACGATCAAGTCGGGCAAGGACGTGGTCTGGAAATCGAACGTATGCCCCGTGGACACGGATTACCGGCTGATAGCCAAGGGCGACGAGGTCAAGCAGACGATCACTTGGCCGGGCGTGCGTTCCGGCAGCGAATGCGCCGACGCGGCGGACCTGCCGAACGTGGACCGTGGCGTGTATTCGGCCCAACTGTCGGTCGAAGGCCATGCGAAAACCAAGTCGGAACCGGTCGGCATCACAGTGGAATAAAATCTACAGGTTATGCTATTCTTATGACTTTGCGTAGATGCGTGTCATATAGCGGGCACGCTGACAAGGAAGAAGCGCCCGCGTATTAGGCATATGGTGGCCAATGAGAGCGCTTCCGGGGAAACATATCGATACGATTAGCGAGCGATAAGGAACGTCCATTGGCTGAGGCTACGACGAACACCACCACCATCATCGCACGCGCCGACCAGCATGATATTGATCTGCACAAGGCGTCGGACCGTGTGAACTTCGGCTCCATCCGCGAGCCCATTGATGTACCCTACCTGTTGGGTGTACAGACTGACAGCTTTGACTGGCTCATCGGCAACGAGCGCTGGCAGAAGCGAGTCCAGGAGGATCTGGAGAACGGCACCAACACCGTGCCCCACACCTCCGGTCTTGATGAGGTCTTCCAGGAGATCTCCCCGATCGAGAACTTCGCTCAGACCATGAGCCTGACCTTCTCCGATCCGTACTTCGAAGAACCGCGCCACACCGTGCAGGAATGCAAGGAGAAGGATTACACCTACTCCGCGCCGCTGTACGTGAACGCCGAATTCGAGAACGGCGACACCGGCGAAATCAAGTCCCAGACCGTGTTCATGGGCGATTTCCCGCTGCAGACCCCGCACGGCACCTTCATCATCGGTGGTACCGAGCGAGTGATCGTGTCCCAGCTCGTGCGTTCCCCGGGCGTGTACTTCGACCGTTCCCAGGACCGTACCTCCGATAAGGAAGTCTTCGGCGCGAAGATCATCCCGAGCCGTGGCGCATGGCTCGAGTTCGAGATCGACAAGCGCGACGTCCTCGGCGTGCGCGTGGACCGCAAGCGCAAGCAGTCCGCCATCGTGTTCCTCATGGCCATCGGCATGACCAAGGATGAAATTGCCGACGCCTTCAAGGACTACCCGCTGGTCATGGACGCGCTCGCCAAGGAGACCGTGCAGACCCAGGACGAGGCCCTGACCGACCTGTACCGCAAGATCCGTCCGGCCGACACCCCGACTCCGGAAGCCGGCAAGAACCTGCTGGACTCCTTCTACTTCAACACCAAGCGTTACGATCTGGCCCGCGTCGGCCGTTACAAGATCAACCGCAAGCTTGGTCTGGAAAAGGACGTCAACGACCGCAGCCTGTCCCGCGAGGACATCATCGCCACCATCAAGTACCTGGTCACCCTGCATGCGGGCGAGACCAAGTTCCCGGGCAAGCGCGACGGCCAGGACGTTGACCTGCGCGTGGACGTCGACGATATCGACCACTTCGGCAACCGTCGTATCCGCCAGGTCGGCGAGCTGATTCAGAACCAGCTGCGCACCGGTCTGAGCCGTATGGAGCGTGTGGTCCGCGAACGTATGACCACCCAGGATCCCGAGGCCATCACCCCGCAGTCCCTGATTAACATCCGTCCGGTGAACGCCACCATCAAGGAGTTCTTCGGAACCTCCCAGCTGTCCCAGTTCATGGATCAGAACAACCCGCTGGCTGGCGTGACCAACAAGCGTCGTCTGTCCGCTCTGGGCCCCGGCGGCCTGTCCCGCGACCGCGCCTCCATGGAAGTGCGAGACGTGCACCCGTCCCATTTCGGCCGTATGTGCCCGATCGAGTCTCCTGAGGCCCGAACATCGGTCTGATCGGCTCCCTGGCAACCTTCGGACGCATCAACCCGTTCGGTTTCATCGAGACCCCGTACCGCAAGGTCGTCAACGGCCACGTCACCGACGAAGTCGAGTACATGACCGCAGACCGCGATGCCGAGCACGTCATCGCCCAGGCCAACCAGGAGCTCGACGAGAACGGCAACTTCGTCAAGAAGCAGGCCCTTGCCCGAGTCGGCGAAGAGGAAGCGGTCGATGTGCCGGTCAGCTCCGTCGATTACATGGACGTCTCCCCGCGTCAGATGGTTTCCGTCGGCGCCTCCCTGATTCCGTTCCTGGAGCACGATGAGGGACACCGAGCGCTGATGGGCACCAACATGCAGCGTCAGGCCGTGCCGCTGATCGAATCCGAGCGTCCGCTCGTGGGCACCGGCGCCGAATGGCGCGCCGCCGTCGATTCCGGCGACGTCATCCTGGCCGAGAAGCCGGGCGTGGTGACCTACGTGTCCGCCGACATCATCCGTACCATGAACGACGATGGCACCACCAGCTCCTACAAGCTGGCCAAGTTCCAGCGCTCCAACCAGACCACCTGCTACAACCAGGTCCCGCTCATCCACGACGGCGAACGCGTGGAAGCCGGCACCGTGCTGGCCGATGGTCCGGCAACCCAGAAGGGCGAGATGGCACTGGGCAAGAACCTGCTCATCGCCTTCATGCCGTGGAACGGCTACAACTACGAGGATGCTGTGATCATCTCCCAGCGCCTCGTGCAGGACGACACCCTGAGCTCCATCCACATCGAGGAGTACGAGATCGACGCCCGCGAAACCAAGCTGGGTGCCGAAGAGATCACCCGCGACCTGCCGAACGTCGGCGAGGACGCGGTGGCCAACCTCGACGAGCGTGGCATCATCCGCATCGGCGCCGAAGTCGAAGCCGGCGACATCCTGGTCGGCAAAGTCACCCCGAAGGGCGAGACCGAGCTGACTCCGGAAGAGCGCCTGCTGCGCGCCATCTTCGGTGAGAAGAGCCGCGAAGTGCGTGACACCTCGCTGCGCGTGCCTCACGGCGAGACCGGCACCGTCATCGCGGTCAAGGAAATCACCCGCGAAGACGCCGAGGAAGACGGCGACGAACTGCCGAACGGCGTGAACCAGATGATTCGCGTCTACATCGCACAGCACCGTAAGATCACCCAGGGCGACAAGCTCTCCGGCCGTCACGGCAACAAGGGCGTCATCTCCCGCATCCTGCCGGAAGAGGACATGCCGTTCCTCGCCGACGGTACTCCGGTGGACATCATGCTGAACCCGCTGGGCGTGCCTTCTCGAATGAACCTTGGCCAGGTGCTGGAACTGCACCTCGCTGGATCGCGCACGCCGGCTGGGACATCTCCCTGGATCCGGATGCCGAGGCCGCTTGGAAGAAGTACGTGCCGCAGGGCGCCGAAAAGGGCGCTCCGGGCACCCCGGTGGCCACCCCGGTGTTCGACGGCGTCCGTCCGGAGACCATCAAGGGCCTGCTCAGCTGCACCCTTCCGGACCGCGACGGCAACAAACTCGTCGGCCCCGACGGCAAGGCGACCCTGTTCGACGGCCGTACCGGCGAACCGTTCCCGAAGCCGATCTCCGTTGGCTACATGTACATGCTGAAGCTGCACCACCTGGTCGACGACAAGATCCACGCCCGCTCCACCGGCCCGTACTCCATGATCACCCAGCAGCCGCTGGGCGGCAAGGCTCAGTTCGGTGGCCAGCGCTTCGGCGAGATGGAAGTGTGGGCCCTCGAGGCCTACGGTGCCGCCTACACGCTGCACGAAATGATGACCACCAAGTCCGATGACGTCGACGGCCGCGTGCGCGTCTACGGCGCCATCGTGAAGGGCGAGAACCTGCCGCCGGCAGGCATCCCGGAGTCCTTCAAGGTGCTGCTTAAGGAAATGCAGTCCCTGTCCCTGAATGTCGAAGTGCTCAACGCCGACGGCGTGGCTATCGACATGAAGGAAGAGGACGACGATCCGTCCACATCCTCCGATGATCTGGCTTCAACATTGGTGCGCGTCCTGACGCTGCCGCCAAGGAAGATCAGGTTGCCGAGGAACCCGAATTCCAGTGATCGAAAGGACCGGCCGCGCTGCATGACACAGCGTGCGCCGCGGTCGGTCCCTGAACAACGTGATAAGCATTAAGAATCGATAGACAGGACAATAGAGTGCTGGACGCAACGAATTTGACAAACTGAGGATCGGACTGGCTACCGCCGACGACATCCGCAACTGGAGCTACGGCGAGGTCAAGAAGCCGGAAACCATCAACTACCGTACCCTGAAGCCGGAGAAAGACGGCCTGTTCGGCGAGCAGATCTTCGGACCTACCCGCGACTGGGAATGCGCCTGCGGTAAGTACAAGCGCGTGCGCTTCAAGGGCATCGTCTGCGAACGCTGCGGCGTGGAAGTCACCAAGAGCCGTGTGCGTCGTGAGCGCATGGGCCACATCGAGCTCGCCGCTCCGGTGACCCACATCTGGTTCTTCAAGGGTGTGCCGTCCCGACTGGGCTACCTGCTGGACATCGCGCCGAAGGACCTCGAGAAGGTCATCTACTTCGCGGCCTACATGGTCACCAAGGTGGACGAAGAGCAGCGTCATCAGGACCTGCCGGACCTGCAGCAGGAGTTCGACAACGAGATCGCCAACCTCGAGAAGCGCCGCAACGCCGAAATCGAGGAGCGCGCCAAGAAGGTCGAAGCCGATTTGGCCGAGCTCGAAGCCGAAGGCGAAGCCAAGGGCTCCGCACGCGCCAAGCTGCGCAACAGCGCCGAGCGTGAAATGGCCGCCATCCGTACCCGCTACGACGAGCAGATCCAGCGTCTGAGCGCCGTGTTCGACCGCTTCAAGACCCTGAAGCCGGGAGACATGGAAGGCGACGTCGACCTGTGGCGTGAGATGGAAGACCGCTACGGCGATTACTTCGAAGGCTGCATGGGCGCCGAAGCCATCAAGAAGCGTCTGCAGGACTTCGACCTCGAGGCAGCCTCCAAGCAGCTGCGCGAAGAGATCGACACGGGCACCGGCCAGCGCAAGGCCCGCGCCCTGAAGCGTCTGAAGGTCGTCAACGCGTTCCTGACCACCGGCAACAAGCCGGAGGCCATGGTGCTCGACGTGATCCCGGTCATCCCGCCGGACCTGCGCCCGATGGTGCAGCTCGACGGTGGCCGTTTCGCCACCTCCGACCTCAACGACCTCTACCGTCGTGTGATCAACCGTAACAACCGTCTGAAGCGTCTCATCGAGCTCGGCGCCCCGGAGATCATGCTCAACAACGAGAAGCGCATGCTTCAGGAAGCCGTCGACTCCCTGTTCGACAACGGCCGTCGTGGCCGTCCGGTCACCGGCGCTTCGAACCGTCCGCTCAAGTCCCTGAGCGACATGCTCAAGGGCAAGCAGGGCCGTTTCCGTCAGAACCTGCTCGGTAAGCGTGTGGATTACTCTGGCCGTTCCGTGATCGTGGTCGGCCCGTCCCTGCGCATGCACCAGTGCGGTCTGCCGAAGCCGATGGCCCTCGAGCTGTTCAAGCCGTTCGTCATCAAGCGCCTCGTGGACCAGGGCTTCGCGCAGAACATGAAGAGCGCCAAGCGCCTCGTGGACCGCGCCGACTCCGAAGTGTGGGGCGTGCTCGAAGAGGTCATCTCCGAGCATCCGGTGCTCCTGAACCGTGCACCTACGCTGCACCGTCTGGGCATCCAGGCATTCGAGCCGATCCTGGTGGAAGGCAAGGCCATCCACCTGCCGCCGCTTGCCTGCGCCGCATTCAACGCCGACTTCGATGGCGATCAGATGGCAGTCCACCTGCCGCTGTCCGCCGAAGCCCAGGCTGAGGCCCGTTCCCTGATGATGGCTTCCGACAACATCCTGAAGCCGGCAGACGGCCACACCGTGACCATGCCGAGCCAGGACATGATCCTCGGTCTGTACTACCTGACCACCGTCATCGACGGCGCCAAGGGCCAGGGCCGCGTGTTCTCCTCGCTGGAAGAGGCCGAAATGGCGCTCGACAAGCACGAGATCGACATGCAGGCCAAGGTGCTCATCCGCCTTCCGCAGGACTTCGTGCTGCCGAAGGACTGGGAGCCGGGCGAGGTCAAGGTCGTCGATCCGGAACCGGGCAGCCCGGACGTGGTCAAGGAGGAGCGTTTCCATGACGGCTCCGTCCTGTTCGCCACCTCCTACGGCCGTATCCTGTTCAACGGCACCTTGCCGGTCGACTACCCGTTCGTCAACGAGCAGGCGCCGAAGAAGCGTCTGAGCAAGATCGTCGACGACATCGCGACCCGTTACTCCACCGCTCAGGTGGCCGCGACGCTGGACGCCCTGAAGGATCTGGGCTTCACCCGCGCACCGTGGTCCGGCGTGTCCTTCGCGTTCTCCGACGTTATCCAGCCGCCGGAACTGGACGAGTACATCGAAAAGTACGAAGACGAAGCCGACAAGGTCAACGAGAACTACGAAATCGGTATGCTCACCGAAGAGGAGCGTCGTCAGGAACTGGTCGACCTGTGGACCAAGTGCACCAGCGAGGTCTCCGAGGCGGTTGAGGAACACTTCGATTCCAAGAACAACCTGGCCATCATCGTGCAGTCCGGTGCACGAGGAAACATGATGCAGATCAACCAGATCGCAGGTATGCGAGGCTTGGTGGCAAACCCGAAGGGCGAGATCATTCCTCGACCGGTCAAGTCCAACTACCGTAAGGGTCTGTCCGTGCTGGAATACTTCATCTCCCAGCACGGCGCGCGTAAGGGTCTGGCCGATACCGCACTGCGTACCGCAGAGTCTGGCTACCTGACCCGTCGTCTGGTGGACGTCTCCCAGGACGTGATCGTGCGCGAGGAGGACTGCGGCACCAAGCGCGGCCTGACCATGAAGGTCGGCGAACGCGATGCCGAAGGCAACCTGCACCTGGTCAAGGCCGCCGACGGTGGCCCGTACTCCCGTCTGCTCGCGGCCGACGTCATCGACCCGGCCGACGGCGAGACCGTGCTGTACAAGGCCGGCGACGCCCTGTCCATGGACGTGCTCAACGATCTCGTTGCCCACGGCGTGGAAGAGGTCAAGGCCCGTTCCGTGCTGACCTGCGAATCCAAGCGTGGCGTGTGCGCCAAGTGCTACGGCTGGTCCCTGGCCACCAACAAGCTGGTGGACGTCGGCGAGGCCGTCGGCATCGTGGCAGCACAGTCCATCGGTGAGCCTGGTACCCAGCTGACGCTGCGTTCCTTCCACTCCGGCGGCGTCGCTTCCGCTTCCGATATCACCCAGGGTCTTCCGCGTGTCACCGAGCTTTTCGAAGCCCGTACCCCGAAGGGCGAGGCTCCGATCGCGGAGTTCGCCGGCGTGGTCAAGGTGGAAGACACCGAGCGCGGCCGTCAGGTCACCCTGAAGCCGGACGACGACTCCGTCGAGCCGATCGTCTACCCGGTGACCCGTCGTGCGCCGATGCTGGTCAAGGACGGCGACCATGTCGAAGCCGGCACCCAGCTCATCGAAGGCTCCGTCGACCCGAAGAAGATCCTGCGCATCCTCGGCCCGCGCGCCGCACAGGTGAACATCGTGGAGGAAGTGCACACTGTGTACCGCTCCCAGGGCGTGGATATCCACGACAAGCACATCGAGGTCATCGTGCACCAGATGCTGCGTCGCATCACCGTGATCGACTCCGGCGACACCGACCTGCTGCCGGGCGAACTCGTGGACAAGGCACGCTTCAAGGCCGCCAACATGGAAGCCGTGAAGAACGGTGGCAAGCCGGCCGCCGGCCGTCCGGAGCTGATGGGCATCACCAAGGCTTCGCTGGCCACCGATTCCTGGCTGTCCGCGGCCTCCTTCCAGGAGACCACCCGCGTGCTCACCGAAGCCGCCCTGAACCAGAAGGTCGATGACCTGAAGGGCCTCAAGGAGAACGTCATCATCGGTAAGCTCATCCCGGCAGGTACCGGCCTCGCCCGTTACCGCAATGCCACGGTGGAGCCCGACAAGGCCATCCGCGACACCATCTACCCGAACTTCGGTTTGGGCGGCGAAGGCACCGACAGCTCCTTCGGCGACACCGACCTGTCCGATGTGGACTTCTCCAACATCGACTTCGGCGACCTGAAGCTGGGCGATGACTTCAACCCGGATGACTTCCTGGACGACAACGGCGGCCAGACCGATCTGGGCGACACCCTGTGAGATTCCCCTCACGATAGTCGACAGACGAATCATCTGACATAGCGAAAGGCGGAACCGACCAATACCGGTCGGTTCCGCCTTTCGCTATATCTATATGTCGTGGAATTGCGAGGTTGTGGATTAATCGCGGGGGAGGGTTTCGCAGTCGTCTTTTGACGTTACTTGATCTTCTCCGAAAGCGTGGTTTCCAGATCCTTCAACGAACCGCTGAGATCGGCCTCCTTCGCGGCCTTTTGCAAATCGGACTGATCCAGGGTCGGCGAATCGATGTCGGACATCTTCGCATGAAGATCCTGAAGCTTTTCGTAATCGGCGGACCCATACTCGATATCGTTGAGATTCAGATCGGCCATCTGATCCACAATGTCCTTCTTCTTGCTGACGCTTTCCTGCATATCCGCGCCATACTCGGCATAGGACTTGATGGGAACCTTGGCCAGATCGCCGGCGTCGGCGGCACAGCTTTCGAGCGCCTTGGAAAGATCGCGATAGTACGAAGACATGTCGGCGGAGTCGAATTTCGGCAGCTTCGTGCAGGTATGCGTCATCTTCATGAGCGCGGGCATGGTCTGGGCCAGATCGTTCATGTACCTCTCGTATTTCGCACGGTCCCGCTCGAACGTCTCGTACTTCTCCTTGACGTCCTTGTCTTTCTTCACGGCCTTCATGGCAGCCAGCTTGTCGCTGTCCTGCTTGAAGGTCTTCAACTTCTTCTTGCCCTCGTCATAAGCGGAGGATGAATCGTTGTCCGTTGCGCTCGCCGCCGAGCTGAATTCCTCATTGATGGCTGTATAGCTGCTTTCCAACGCCTGCGTTTGGACCAGCGCTTCCTCGTAATCGGAACGGCTGACGCGATTCGTAAGGAAGAACACCGCTGCCAGCGCGATGACGACGACTGCGGCCACCGCGCCGATGATAATGGCGACCGGCGGCTTATTTTTGGCCGCGGCGCGGCTTGCTGGGAAGGAAAGTTGCCGGGCATTGGCGGTTGCGGCTGACCGTATTGTTGCGATTGGGCATATTGTGGCATCGCAGGCTGTGGAACCGCCGGTTGAGACGCGGTGGGCTGGGGCATGGCGGGCTGACCGTACGGCATCGGCCGCGGCTGACCATACTGCGGCATCGGCGGCTGAGGCTGTCCATAAGGTTGCGGTTGTCCGTATTGCTGCGGCTGGCCGTATGGCATGGGTTGCGGCTGTCCGTATTGAGGCCCGCCCGGCTGTGGCTGACTGTAGTTTGGCGCCTGCGGCTGCGGAGGCTGGTTATACTGCGGTTGCCCATTCTGCGGTTGACCATACGGAGGAGTGTTCGCCATGAGAAAAGTCCTTCTTATCCTTTTTCCTTTTTGAATGTCGAATCCGTGAACACGGAGGGAAACATCGACGTGTCCGTCTCTTTTGACGAGTTACAGCATAATATTTTGAGACGGAATATGCGAGCATCGTATTGCAGAATGAGTATCGTCAGACGGCATGGACGTCACCTTCCTACAATGGGAATATGAGTTTTCTACCTTACCCGCCGCCGCCCGAACCAGGGTGGTATGACGATGACGTCACGGTGATGGCGCAACCCACAGCCGAACCCGTCGACAATGCCGCCGATTCCTTGGAAACACGCGAACGGCTCGCCGCACAGAACGAATCGGACGACCACGATATGCAGGATGTTTCCGTTGCGAAGGGCGACGCTGCCGTTTCGGACGAGGACGATATCGACTGGGACGGCACCGTGCTTTCCGAAGCCTTCACCATGAAGCAGCCGAAGCACACGTACGTGCTGGACAACGAGCAGACCGGACAGCAGGTGATCGTGGATATGGGCGTGCTCCTTGGCCGCAAGCCTTCGGCCGAAGTGCCCGCCGGCGCCAAATCGGTCAAGCTGGAGGATCCGACGCGCACAATCTCACGCAACCATGCGGCGATCAGCTTCGACCAGGATGGCACGCTGTGGATAGAGGATTACGGTTCGCTCAACGGCACGTACATCATCCAAGACGATGTCGAAACCAAAGTGGAACACAAGCCGATGCAGCTGGAGGCGCCATGCACGGTGCGTATCGGCGACCAGTTCTTCCAATTCCGCAAACAGTGAGGGCGTTTGTCAGTGAAGACACGATTACGCTGACGGACTGCGTTGACGATTTGTGTTGACAGCGTCGGCGCGGACGGTTAGCGGTAAGACGATAAGGGGTTGTCACGGAGATTCCCGCGACAACCCCTTATGTTTCAAATGGTCTGATAATCGGCGTTAGCTCACTGCTGGCGCAGACGAATGGCCGCGTTGATGGCCGAATCGTTCAACTGGCCAAGCCAGGCAAGCAATTCCGGATAGATGTACGGATTGCGCGCAAGACACGGACGAAGCTCCGGCGCTTCGCTGGCGATACGGGCCATCAACATCTGATCGGTGGTGGTCATGGCCAGTTCCGCGGTGAACCCCGCGTCTGCCGGCGATTCCTGGGCCGCGGCATACTGCTGTTCGGCATACTGCTGTTCCGGTTCGTTCTGCGGCTGGCTCGATGAATAATCGGCCACTTCGGACAAATCGGCGGGATTCATGTATGGGTCGACATACTCGGTCGAAGCCTCGTTAGACGCCGCATAGGCAGCGTCCTGACCGTATTGCTGGTTCACCGGCTGTTCCGGCTGATACTGCTGCTCCTGCTGGAACTGTTCCGCCACTGCCGGCTGATACTGCTGTTCCGGCTGGACCTGTTCGGCAATCGGCTGCGGCTGCACGCCATTTTGCGGAACCGGCCAGCCCATCGCCACCAGCTGCTGGCGGGCGCGCTCATCGCCGAATTCGGCGACCCAACGCTTCAGACCCGGGTACGCTCGCGGATTGGCAACGACATTCGCACCGAATTCCGGATTCTCGTACGCGATTTTCGCCAGGAACACGGGATCGCGTTCGGATCCTGCACGGCCGCCACCGCGGCATCGAAATCGACCATCATGATCTCCTTGTCTCGTGGTCTGTAACCATCTTATTGAATGACTCGTAACGTTTGCAACGTACCGTCCAGCGCATCGTCGATATCCTCGTCATCGCCGATCTTGCTGACGTTCCAATCCTCGTCGCACGGCATATCGGAACGCATATCCACCACGATGACGGTGATGTTGTCGCGGCCGCCGGCGTTCAGCGCGGCGCGTACCAGCATGTCCGCGGCCATCTGCGGGTCGGCGTACGCCGCCGCGATCTCGGCAAGCTGCTCACGGCCGATCTGCGCATGCAGCCCATCGGAACAGATGATGAACCGTCCGTCCGCACGCGCGGCGTACCAGTCAGGCTGGATGCCGGCAGGCGCGCCGACACATTGCGTGATGATGTTGCGCGGAATGCAACGGCTCGCCTCATCGGGCAGCATCTGCCCCGAATCGATGGCGTTCTGCCGTTCCGAATGGTCGCGGGTGATGCACGTCAGCGAATCCGCCAGCCACGCGCCATTGCCGTCGGCGCGCATATGGTACGTGCGGGAATCGCCCACATTGACGATGTAACACCGTTCGTCGGAACATATCGCGTCATCGCCGACACGCGTCGGCAGCAGCACGCCGCTGATGGTAGTGCCCGCAACGCCGCCGAGCTGCTCACCCAGACGGAGCACCTCCTGCTGGGCAAGGATCAGCGTTTCGTCAATCGCGTCAAGATCGCGCGTCGGCAGTTCGGCCAAACGCGCGAACCGTTCCGCAACATCGGAACTGGCCTGCTTGCCGCCCTTGCCGCCACCCATGCCGTCGCACACCACATACACGCCGTGGCTTGCGCAGGCGCTGTCCTGGTTGTCTTTCCTACGCAAGCCGATATTGCTGTTCAGACCGACCTCAATATGTTTGACGTTCATGAGTCCCGCCCTTTCACACCGATTTTCCGCAAGCGGATTTTCCGGAAGTGGAACATGTCCGCAAGCGATAGTTTCGCCCGCCACCTGCGGAACGTCGGCAGCGAGCCGAGCATGAACTTTCGTTCTTCGGCGATGTCATGCCAGTAGCGTTCCGCATGCTCCTGCGTGACATCGCCTCCGGAGAAGGCCGCGTAATCAGCCTCCCTGCCCAGCGCGAGCAGTGTATCGGCTTCGAAGCCCATCTGTTCGGCGATGGCCTGCGCCTGCTCGTTTCTGGTGCTTGGACGTCAAGGCCGCTTTGCCGGGCAAGCGCCGCGACCGCCTGCCATCCGGCAGCGACGCGTTGCGATGCGCTGCCATGCCTGCGAGCCCGAGCCAGGGCGATCGCCTTGATGGCGAGCAGCAGGCCGCAGACGATGAGCACCGTCCACAGAGGGCTGCCGTAGATGGCGACTTTTCTGACGATTCTGCCGAAACGCTGCCAGAACAGGCTCGTCGGCGTCTCGTCGGCCATGCTGCCGCCAAGCGACGTTTTGCCCTTGGCTTGGTTGTCGTCACGCAGCGGATCGGTAAGCGGCACCGGAGGCTGACGCACCAAGGTCTGCGGATTGGGCGGAGTGAGATTCTGGTTCTCGTCGGGAACCTTCGTTTCCTTCGGTGTCGGGTAGAACGCCACCCATCCGTAACCGTCCAGCTTGATCTCCACCCAAGCGGTAACATCGTTGCCGGTGAATTTTCGTGGTGGTGGTTTTGCCATGCTTCTCGGTGCGGCTGTCGCTGATCTCGCCCTCGTCGTTCTTCGGCAGGAAGCCCAGCGCCACGCGGCTCGGCAAGCCGAGACTGCGGGCCATAAGCGCCATCGCGGAAGCGTATTGCTCGCTGTCTCCGACCATCGCACTGCCGGCGAGCAGCTGGTCGATACGATAGTTGCCGTGACCGGCTCTGGACGGGTAATCGCCATTCAAACCATGGGAGAACCAGCCGGATTCCCTGAGCTTGTCGGCAAGAGCCTGCGCGGCCTCGCCGCCCTTGGACTGGCCGCCCGCAATCGCGGTGGCCAGCTTATCCACGCAATCGGGCACATCTTCCGCCTTGGGCTGGCTGATGGAGGAAGCATTCGCCTTGGCGATCTCCTTATCCGTCGCGTCCGCGGAATGACGCCGGTTTCCGTATAGGACAATCCCGGAGAGGTGCGCGAAGGGTAGATCGCCGACATGGTGTCGGTGTTGTAGTAGAACGAATCGGCGTCCGACGATGTGGCGAACTTCACGCTGGAAGCCGCGCCGGCCATCGGCAGCCAATAGTCGCTCAAACCGTCATCGACCGTGAATTTCGCGGTGAACCGCTTGCCGGCGGCGTTGTTTGCGATGGAATCGCCCACACGATGGTAGTTGGAGGAATCCGAAGCCATGGTGGAATCGGACAGGTTCCACACATTGCCGTCGAAACGGTCCATAACCGCCAAACGCACCGTGGAACCGGCCGGCAGATCGTCGACGGTCAGCAGCACATCGTCCTTATGGTTCTTGATATACGAACGCATGCCGCTCAACGGGCTGGTGTAATCGTACGGGCTCAGCGGCGGATCATAATGGTCGCGCAGAATGGTGCGGTTTTGCCCGACCACCAAGCATCCGCCGATCGCCACAGCCGAAGCCAGCAGCACGATGACTACGGAACTGAGCCAACGGCCCAATTCCAACAGTTTCCAACGCGCGCTGACCCAAACCACCAGCACGACCGCCATAATCGTGCCGATCGCCATACGGTAGAAGCCGCTCGACGTGCCAAGCAGCGCGCAGATCGCGAGATTCGCCACGACGGGAACGACCGCGACCATCGTAAGCCGGCCATCCTCCGCAACCGCGAAGATACCGGCCAGCAGTGCGGCCCACAGGCAGATCGTCCACACGGCGAGCAGCGAGCCGTCGCCGGTGCCGGTCGGCGGGTCGATGGCCAGCAGGTATTTGAACGAGCCGAGCATCCGCATCCACCCCTGCGTCAACGTGCGCAATGTGGGAATGACATGGGCGATGGTGGTGCCATTCAGGAAGATGACCGGGCCGACCACCAGCTGCGCACACGCCATGAACAGCATCTGCCACCACAGGCGCAACGCGGGAACGAGACCGGCAAGCGCCACGAGCGAGCCGATGATGGTGGCGGGGATTGCGGCGCTCGTCCAAGACAGGGCGGAGCCGTATACGTCGATGAGGTTGCTGGCTGCGGCGATGGTCAGCAGGGCGGCGACCGTGAGGCTTGCGTATTGCGCGGCGTGTGGCTGGTTGGTGTTGGGCATGGCTGGGGACTTGCCGCTGCGGGACATCCAGATGACGGAGTGGGTGGAGTCCGCCCATGAGCCGGTGCCTGTGCCGGTCGCCATGCCAGTGTTGGTGTTGGCGGAGTTGGTGTCTGTGCCGGTGAGGTTGCCGGTGAAATTGTCGGTGTTGGTGAATGTGGTGCTCATGCCAGCACCCTCATGATCATGGGGAGGTCGTTGAGGTCTCCCACGGTTGCCAAGGTGAAGTCGGAGTAGCGTTTGATGGCGCGCGGTTGGCCGGTTGCGGCTTGAAGCACCACGCAGGTTGCGGAGCGGGGGAGTGCGAGGACCATGTGTTTGATGTCGTCGATGGTTTTGAGCCTGCCGACGGTGAAGAAGTAGAAGGATGCGTCGGGGGCATGTTCGAGAGTGGTTTGCGCGAGGTTGGGATTGTCGTCGATGTCAGGGTCGATGCCGCTGCAGCCATCGAGAAATTCCGTGGCGTTGCGCGGAATGGCGTGCGTGGAACCGGCATGCGCGGTGACTGGCCGGTTCTGCTGCAGGCATTGCACGCCGATGGAGGCGTGGACGGATACGGCCAGTTCGAATTCCTGGGAATCGATGTAATCATCCGGGTTCACGCTGATGGTCAGAGCGGTGTCGGTACGGCGGGTGGCTTCGTATTGGCGGATCATAAGCGATCCGGTTTTCGCGGAGCTGAGCCAATGCACGTTGCGCACGTCATCGCCGGGCTCGTATTCGCGCAGGCCGTAGAAGTCGAGGTCGTCGTCGACGATTTCGCCGCTTGGCTGACCTTCCAGATCGCGTGGAATGCCGGCGTTCAGGGTGCTGAGCAGCACGGTCTGCGGATGGATGAACACGTTGATCTGGTCCACGAGTTTCTTTTCGTGGCGGATCAGACCGAACGGGTCGCCTTTGCGGATGGATAGCGGGCCGATGGGCAGCACCGCGCGGCTGACGGCGGTGAATTCCACGGTCGTCTGGCGTGACTGTCCTGCGGCGAGCATGGGAATGGCGAACCGTTCGTGGTTGTCTCCGATGGGCAGGTCGCCGCGCGCCGACGTGGTGGGGGTGCGGCCTGGATTGTCCACGCAGACGTCGACTTTCACCGTGTCTGACACCGTGACGCGTCTGCTGGACACGTCGATGGTGGCTTGGAACGAGGTGTTGCCAAGGGAAAGCATGACCGCCGCGGCCAGCATGACCGCGAACACCACCGCCATGGCCAGCAGCTCATGCCACCCCAGCAGGACGAACGCCACCAGCGAGTCGACGGCGAGCGCCGTCACCGCCCAGCCAAGCGGCGACACGTATGAGGTGGCCAGTCGCTTGATGCGATGTTTGAGGCGGCGTAGGGATCGTTGGATGGTCCGTCTGCGCTGCACTGTGTGCGAATGCCGCATTCCTTGACCTTTCGGATTGTGTGGTGCGTATGCCGGGGTGGATTGTGTTTCAGGCGTTGGCGCCCAGGGTTGGGGCCGGCACGTCTTCGAGGATCTGGCCGATCATCTGTTCGGGGGTGTTTCCGGCGAAGGTGGCTTCGGCGGTGAGGGTGATGCGGTGCGCGAGCACGGGTACGGCGAGGTTTTTGACGTCGTCGGGCACTACGTAGCCGCGGTTGTCGGAGGCGGCCCATACGCGCGCGCAGCGGGTCAAGGCGAGCGCGCCTCGCATGGAGGAGCCGACTTGGATGCGTTCGTTGTGGCGGGTGGCTTCCACCAGTCGCACGATGTATTCGAGGATCGCGTCGTCGAGATGCACGGTTTCGCTGATGTTGCGCATGTGCAGCACGTCTTCGCCGGTGAGCACCGGATGCACGGTGGCGGCGCGGTCGGTGACGTTGACCTGTTTCAGGATGTTGACGCTCACGTCGTGGCTTGGATAGCCGATGGTGGTTTTGATGAGGAAACGGTCCATCTGCGCTTCCGGCAGCTTGTAGGTGCCGAGCTGTTCGATCGGGTTCTGGGTGGCGATGACCATGAACGGCTGCGGCACCGGGTGGGTGACGCCGTCGACGGTGACCTTCTGCTCTTCCATGACTTCGAGCAGTGCGGACTGTGTTTTCGGTGAGGCGCGGTTGATTTCGTCGGCGAGCACGATGGACGCGAAGATCGGGCCTTCGCGGTATTCGAATTCGCCGCGCTTCTGGTCGTAGTAGGTGACGCCGACCACGTCGGACGGCAGCAGGTCCGGGGTGAACTGGATACGTTTGAACGACATGTCGATGGAGTTGGCAAGGCCTCGCGCCAGCTGGGTTTTGCCGGTGCCTGGGTTGTCTTCGAGCAGGATGTGCCCGCCGACCACCATGGCTGTGGCGCATTGGCGGATGGGTGCTTCCTTGCCGACCACGACCTGGGAGACGTTGTCTACGAGCTTGGCGAACTTCTCATGGAATTCGGTGATGTCTTTGCTGGGTGCGGTCATCATGGACGTGTCGATGACCGGCTGGGATTGTTTGACGGGCTGTACAGGCTGGCTGGGCTGGACGGGTTGGGTTGGCTGGACGGGTTGGGTTGGCTGGACGGGCTGCTGCGCGGGCATTGCGACTGCCGGATTGGCGGCCGGTTGGCGAAGGTTCTGCGGCATCGGCTGACGGAACCGCGGCTGGTTCGGCGTTGCCGGGGCGGACTGTTGCGGCAACGCCGGTTGGGTGGTGCCGTGCGCGCTCAGCAGCGTGCCCTCCGGATCCTCATCGGCTTGCGGCTGCTCCGGCAGATTCGGCGTGTGGAACGCCGGCTGCTGCTGGCCGGGTTGGCTGGGAACGCTTGGATTATGGCCGATGGAACCCAGCTGGGTGGCGTCATCGAAATCGTTGCTCATGGGTTGCTCCTTGCTTGTTGTGTTGCTCGTGTGGATGGTTCGTTGTGTTTGCGATTGCTGTGATCGTCCGTTTCACCATCTGGCGTAGTAGGCCAGGCCGCGGATCCAAGGCTTGGATGCGCCGTCGATGGTGGACAGGGCGACGGAGGATGCCACAGGCCGGTCATTTCGCGTGGCCGCTTCGCCTTCCGTGGACGCGTCAGAATCCGATGGCTCCGACGGTTTTGATGGTTCTGAAGGTTCCGACGGTTCGGGTTTCGGCGTGGGAGCCTTGTACCTGTCATGGTCCAGCAGTGTGCCGCCATTGTCCTCGTTGTTGAGCGCGGTGTCGGTGCCCACCACCTTCGCCTTCCACGCGTAATCGGCTCCGGTCGGCAGCACGTCCTTGACGTTCAGTTTGTCGGAGCCCAATGCCCAGGCGACGTCATAGGATTTGCCGTCCGCGGTGAAGGTGATCACGGTTCTGCCGGGCTGGCCGTACATGTTCACCGATCCGCCGCTGACCTTGATGATGTTCGGATCATTGGCGTCCCACGTCAGCATCGGCGCCTTGACGGCGGCCTTCACCTTGCGGACGTATGCCGGATCGGCCCTGCCGGACTTGGAGGTGCTTGCCGCGCCATTGAAATGCTGCGTGACGGAACCCGAGGAACAGGACTGCCATTCCTTGAGCGGGAAATCGTGCGATCGTTCGGAAGCGCCGGCATGGTAGGAGCCGAGTCCGTCCGCGCTCACCGTGAACCCGTCGGCGTGGCCGTTCTCCTTCCAACTGACTACGCACACGTCGTCATGCCCCTTGACGCTGACCGATTCGGGCGCCTTCACCGCGTATTTCGGTGTGAAACGTACGGTCGAATCGTCACTGGTCGTTTTCTCCTTGCCGACCACCGCCGCCTTGATGGTGTATTCCCTGGTGTTGAGATCATGATCCGGAATCTTGAAATCGTAGGATCCGGAACATCCGTCGATGCTTGCGCTGACATCTCCGGAAATCTCGACGGCCTTGCATCCCGCGTTGCGGGTGTTGCCCACGGATTCGACGGTGACGGTTCCCGTGGTGTCGTCGTTCGTCACGGAGATCTTCGGCGCATCGGGCTTGCCCCACGGCTTGACAGCGTCGGACGCCTTGGACGGTTGGCTCCAATTCACCTTGTTGTGGGCGCGTACCGTCGCCGTGTACGAGTCGCCGTCGGAAATCGCGTTGTTATCGAAAACAAAATCGATTCCGGTGGATTTGTCGTCTGCTTGGAAGGCGCGTTCCTGCCGGACAAAGTCACCTCGTAATTGTCCACCGACGAGAAATTGCCGTCCGGAGCCTTCCACGTGACGCTCACCGTGTTGCCCTTCACACTGGCCGTCACATCCGTCGGCGCATCAGGCAGCTTGTCCGGCGTGCCCTCGACGGCGTTGGAATCCTTGGACCAGCCGACCTCGTTCCTGGCCTGCACCTTGAACGAGTAGGTCTTGCCGTTCTTCAACCCGTCGATGAGACAGGAGGTTTTCTGCCCGCACGAGCGCTCGCCGGACGCGTCTCCGCCCCACATCACCTTGTATTCGGTGATCGGGCTGCCGTTGGCCGAACCGGCCGTCCAGCTCAGATTCACGGCGCCATCCTGCGGGTCGCCGGACACCGCGGAAAGCAGCGGCGCATCAGGCTTGTCCATCACCGAAACGCTGATGGTGCCGGTCACCTCACGTTCCTTTGTTTTGGTGGCGTCGCGCACGGTGACGACCACCTTGTTGGTGTTCGCGCCGATGTCGGAAGCCGCCCTGATGGACACCACGCCGTTGGACGGGCAATCCACTGTCAGCTTCGACGCGCCATCGGACGTGCATCCGGTCACCGTCAGCGGAGTGTCGGGGAACGGATTGTACGCGTCGGACAGCAGATTCACCTGCTCGCTGGAACCGGCCTTGATTTTCACGGTCTTCTCGGTGATACGGGCGAGCGGCCTGTTGGACGCGGTGACGCGCACGGTCATACCGGCGCTCACCGTACCCTTCGCATATTTGATCGAGACGGGCACGCTCACTGTGGTGTCCGGCGTGGCCGTCTTGTCCGCGGACACGGTCAACGTGCCGGAAGGAGACACTCTGGCATCCACACTGCCGGAATTCACGCCGCCGGAATACGAGTACTGCTTCTCATCCTCGTACAGGCCCGACGCCGAATGGGTCAGCGCCGTCAGATCGATGGTAGTGGCCTTCTCGCCGGCCACCACATCGACGGTGGAGGATGAGA
>ENA-OQBU01000112-OQBU01000112.1-human-gut-metagenome-genome-assembly--contig:-NODE-112-length-23153-cov-4.325241_pt1 | contig 23153 bp, 30 predicted proteins | sample MGYA00242492_ERZ504566 | MGnify/ENA primary metagenome ERZ504566 (study PRJEB26092, sample SAMD00036261) | human gut metagenome | host: Homo sapiens | study: EMG produced TPA metagenomics assembly of...
GATCCGGGTGTCACCTCCGTCCTGCTGAACAAGTGCTTCAACAACGATCACGTGATCGGCATCTACTTCCCGGTGGATTCCAACATGCTGCTCGCTGTGGCTGAGAAGTGCTACAAGTCCACCAACATGATCAACGCGATCATTGCTGGTAAGCAGCCGGCCGCTACCTGGCTGACCCTGGACGAAGCTCGCGCTGAGCTCGAGAAGGGCGCTGCCGAGTGGGAGTGGGCTTCCACCGCCAAGTCCAACGACGAAGCCCAGATCGTGCTCGCCTCCGCTGGCGACGTTCCGGCTCAGGAGATCATGGCTGCTGCCGACAAGCTCAACGAGCTCGGCATCAAGTTCAAGGTCGTCAACGTTGTGGATCTGGTCAAGCTGCAGTCCACCAAGGAGAACGATCAGGCTATCTCCGACGCTGACTTCGCTGACCTGTTCACCGAAGACAAGCCGGTCCTGTTCGCTTACCACTCCTACGCTCGCGACGTGCGTGGTCTGATCTACGATCGCCCGAACCACGACAACTTCACGTCCACGGCTACGAGGAGCAGGGCTCCACCACCACCCCGTACGACATGGTTCGCGTGAACAACATCGACCGCTACGAGCTCGTTGCCGAAGCTCTGCGCATGATCGATGCTGACAAGTACGCCGACAAGATCAACGAGCTCGAAGCCTTCCGTCAGGAAGCCTTCCAGTTCGCAGTCGACAACGGCTACGATCACCCGGATTACACCGACTGGGTCTACTCCGGCGTCAACACCACCAAGCAGGGTGCTGTCTCCGCTACCGCCGCAACCGCTGGCGATAACGAGTGAGTCTAGCCTCTATAGGCTGATCGCTTGAAGAAAACCCCAGAGGATTCGTCCTCTGGGGTTTTCTGTTTACTCTTCACCGTCTGTTCGCAACACCGTTTCATGAGATGCGTGTCTGTTACCGTTCACGCATTACAATGGCACATGGTGCGAAACAGCGCAGTCACACACCTTAAAAACAACGAATAGGAGCAGACATCGTGAGTCTAACCAGCGTCACCATTATCAGCCCTGAAGCAGCAAACGGCCGCAACGTCGTGGCCCTTGGCGTCACCAAGGCATTCGCAGCTGCCAAGAAGACGGCCGTGTTCCGTCCGGCGGTTTGCCGCAAGGAAACCTTCACCGACGTTCTTCTTGAAGCAAGCAACTCGGGGCTGAGCCGTGAACAATCCGTCGGTGTTTGCCCGAAGCGTGCACGCACCGACAAGGAAGGCTCCAGGGCCGATATCGTGGCCGCCTACACGGAAGCCATCGAAACCGCCCAGCCCGAAGCCGTGGTTGTTGTCGGAACGGACAAATCCGCCATCAACGACCCGTCTATCTTTGCGTTCAATGCTGACGTAGCCGCTGATCTCAAGTCCGTCGTGCTTCTTGCCGTATGCACCATCAACCGCACTCCGGAACAGGTCCTGGGCACTGTCGAGGCGTCGAAGACCATCATCGAGAATGCAGGCAGCAAGGTCGCCGGCGTGTTCATCACCGGATGCAAAGACGAACAGGTGGAACCTCTCAAGGAGGAGTTCGCAGCTTACGAGGTGCCGGTGTGGACGTTACCCGCCGTTGATTTTGACGAGGAAGACGCCGTGACCAAAGCCACGGAGGCATTCGAGGCGAATGTCAACGCCGAAGAGCTTATCTCCGCTGTCGAGGCCCCGTTCAAGGCTCCGACCACGCCATACGCATTCCAGTACAGTCTGCTGGGCAAGGCCAAGGCAGACAAGAGAACCATCGTGCTTCCGGAAGGAACCGAAGACCGCATCATCAAGGCGGCCGACTATCTGCTTGAGCGTGATATCGTCGATCTGATCATCGTCGGAGACAAGGAAAGCATTCTCGCCCGCGGCGAGGAGCTTGGACTCAAATTCCTTGAAAAGGCGCAGTTCCAGGCCAAGGACGACGAGGAAGTGCTCGCTCCGATGGTCGCCAAGCTGTGTGAGCTGCGCGCCAAGAAGGGCATGACCGAGGAACAGGCTCGCAAGCAGCTCGCCGACGACAGCTACTTCGGTACCATGCTTGTGGTGCTCGGCAAGGCTGACGGTCTGGTTTCCGGATCCATCAACTCCACGGCCAACACCGTACGCCCGGCCCTGCAGGTCATTAAGACCAAGCCGGGATCCTCCCTCGTGTCCGGTGCGTTTCTCATGTGCTTCAAGGACCATGTCGCAGTGTTCTCCGATTGCGCCATCAACCTGAACCCGTCCGCTGAGCAGCTTGCGGAAATCGCCATCCAGTCCGCCGAAACGGCAAAGGCGTTCGGCCTCGATCCGAAGGTCGGCATGCTGTCGTATTCCACGCTGGGATCCGGCAAGGGACCGGACGTCGATCTCGTGGAGGAAGCAACCGCACTCGTGAAGGAGAAGGCTCCGGACCTCGCGGTCGTCGGTTCCATCCAGTTCGACGCGGCTTGGTCGCCGACCGTTGCAGCCACCAAGGCCAAGGGCAACGATGTGGCGGGCCATGTCAATGTGTTCGTGTTCCCGGATCTGTGCGCGGGCAACATCGGGTACAAGGCCGTCCAGCGTTCCTCCGGCGCAGTGGCCGTCGGTCCGGTGCTGCAGGGACTGAACCGACCGGTCAACGACCTGAGCCGAGGCGCAACCGTGCAGGACATCATCAACACGGTTGCCTGACCGCCATCGAAGCCCAGTAAAACGCTATTTTGTAGCAAGCAAAGAGTAATCTAAAGTTTGGAAAGTCGCGCAAGCGGCACATCGATTAACACATGGAGGATGCCCACAATGGCGAAAACCGTCCTTGTCATCAATTCCGGTTCCAGCTCTATCAAGTATCAGCTGGTTGATCTTGAAACCGGTGAAGGTATTGCTTCCGGCCTGGTCGAGAAGATCGGCGAGCCGGTTGACGGCCACTACAAGCACGAGTTCAACGGCGAGAAGCATGAGCTGGAAGAGCCGATCCACGACCACGAGCAGGGTCTGAAGCGCGTGCTCGGCTTCTTCAACGAGTTCGGTCCGAAGCTGGACGAGGCCGGCATCGTGGCTGTTGGTCACCGCGTGGTGCAGGGTGGTTCCATCTTCCCGAACCCGGCTCTGGTCACCGACAAGACCATCAACCAGGTCAAGGACCTCGCCGTGCTCGCGCCGCTGCACAACGGTCCGGAAGCCAAGGGTGCTGAAGTCATGCGCGCGCTCCTGCCGGACGTCCCGCAGATCTTCGTGTTCGATTCCTCCTTCTTCTTCCAGCTGCCGAAGGCCGCAAGCACCTACGCGCTGAACAAGGAAATCGCCGACCAGTACCACATCCGCCGTTACGGCGCCCACGGCACCTCCCACGAGTTCATCTCCTCCGTGGTGCCGAGCGTCATCGGTAAGCCGGCTGAAGGCCTCAAGCAGATCGTGCTGCATATCGGCAACGGCGCTTCCGCCTCCGCCGAAGTTTCCGGCAAGCCGGTCGAGACCTCCATGGGCCTGACTCCGCTCGAAGGCCTCATGATGGGTGCCGTACCGGCGATATCGATCCGGCCGTCGTCTTCCACCTGATCCGCAACGCCCACATGAACGTGGACGAGCTCGACGCTCTGTTCAACAAGCGTTCCGGCATGATGGGCATGACCGGCTTCGGCGACCTCCGTGAGGTTCACCGTCTGGTCGCCGAAGGCAACGAGGACGCCAAGCTGGCTCTCGACGTCTACGTACACCGCATCGTCGGCTACATCGGCAACTACACCGCTCAGATGGGCGGCGTAGACGTGATCACCTTCACCGCAGCGTCGGCGAGAACGATGACGTGGTCCGCAAGATGGTGTGCGACAAGCTCGCCCCGTTCGGCGTCAAGCTGGACGAAGAGAAGAACGCCACCCGTTCCAAGGAACCGCGCATCATCTCCACCCCGGATTCCAAGATCACCATCTGCGTCATTCCGACCAACGAGGAGCTGGCAATCGCCCGCAAGTCCGCGGCAATCGCAGAAGCAGGCGAAGACACTTACGGCAACGTCTTCTCCAAGTGAGCGAGGAGATCCCGCAGTCAAATGATTGACGGGACCGTATGAAGAGGACCATACGTTCCATTGGAATCAAATCCAATGCCAATGGGACGTACGGTCCTTTCTTTTTCGAATAATCCTTATGTTTCACCGCTTTTAAGGTTTCGATCGCCGAACGTTTCCAATCGTCCCAGACAACACCTTTCCATATCTGTTCATGATCCGCATAATGGGGGAGGGGCTGGTAGTACGATACGAAACGTTGTGCCTAACGCGCATACGTCGCATGTTGAGAGAAGCGGTTGATTGTTGTGGTAAGACGTCGTTTTGTCGGTCTGAATGGCCTCAAGGGCATCGGCCTTGATCGCGATAGTGTTGTATCACTGCGACCAGGGCACTCTGCGGGGCGGATTCCTAGGTGTTGACATATTCTTCACCATTTCAGGTTTCTGATTTTCTCGTCGTTGCTGAATCATATTGATTCCGGCAAGGGAATAGGTTTCAAGGAATATTACCTCAAGCGTCTGCGCAGAATATACCCGGCGTTGATTCTGATGATTCCCGTCACCGTATCGTTGGCATGGTTCATCAACCAAGACATGTTGGTGGACATTAACAACCAGATAGTGACGGCTATGCTGGGTTGTTACACTGGTATGCCATCGGCAGTGGCGCCAGCTATTTCTCGCAGATGAATCCAGACATGTTCCGTCATCTGTGGTTCATGTCGGTGCTGATGCAGTTCTATCTGTTGGCTCCTTTGCTGATCTACCTGCTTCGAAAATTCTGGTACGTTGGGTGCCGGTGGCGGTACTTGCCGGACTTGCCGTGTGCAGTGCGCTTTCCATGGGATTGCAGTATCACCCGGGAACCGATCCAACCAGAGTGTATTTCGGTTCGGACACACATGCCATGGGACTTTGGCTAGGTGCCATGCTGGCATGGCTGCTGATGATCATACGGCGTGGCAACGGTCGTCCGGAAGAAACGGCGATCATGGAACGCGCTCGTCTGGTCTGGAGCAAGATCGGCCCTGCGGCGGCTTCTGTGGCATTACTGATTCTGTTATGGATGATGCAGCACGTTGAGCAGGGTCCTGCTGCCTTCTATGGAGGGATTTTCGCGGCTTCGCTACTTTCAGTGGTTCTGGTCGCCGGTTCCATTCCTTTCGGATCTTGGATGCAGGATCTGCTGGTGTTCAAACCATTTGATGTGGCCGGCCGATATTCATACGGCATTTACCTGTGGCATTGGCCTTTATGGTTGTTCACCAAGGCGATGTTCCCCCAGTGGGGTGCTCGGCATCTGGGATGGATGCTGCTAATCACACTCGCTCTTACCGCATGTTGTACCGCCATGTCGTGGAAGTTGGTAGAACAGCCCGTCGCCCGTGGCGGATTTATCGCCATGATTCGCCCGCTGCCAGAAAACGGAATGTGGGATGTAACCAGATGCTGGATTACGATCGCCGTGGTATTGAGTACATGCTTGATGTCCGGATACGCGGTAGCCAACGCACCAAAGCAGACCAGTGTGGAACGCGCGTTGGAAGAGAATGCGAAAATGCTGAAAGAGCAGCAGGGCATGCACCTCGACTTCGATAGGAAGCATCCGCCAGCGCCCAAGAAACCCGCATACACCATGCCTGACGGGCAGCAGATGGTCGCATTCGGTGACTCGGTGATGCTTGCCTCCAGTAAAGGTTTGCAATCCGTTTTTCCCGGAATCACTGTTGATGCGGAAACCTCACGTTCGATGACCAAGGCATTGGGACTTATAGACCAAGCCAAAAGCCAGCCGGAAGGATTGCGCCAATGGGTGCTGGTCGGCTTGGCTACGAATTCAGCGGTGACCGATGGCCAACTCAATGACATACTGAACGACATTGGACCGGATCATGTGCTTGTGCTGATTAATGCGCATGCCCCCGTGTCTTGGGTCCCCGGAACGAACGACGCGTTGAGCAACTTCGCGGCCGCCCATTCCGACAACGTTGTTCTCGTTGACTGGGACGCTACGATTTCGGCGCATCCTGATGAGCTTGCCGGAGATGGTATTCACCCTGGCATGTCCAATACGCTGTACGCCCAGGCTGTCAAGGATGCGATTGCGAACTGGATCAAGCAAGGGCACTGAAACATCCTTCTTGCGAATCGCGGCAAAGCAGTTTTGCGATGAATATGAGGAATCCCCCTGACTCGTTTGAGCAGGGGGATTCCTCATAACCTTTTAGGATCTGAACGGACTCAGTCTTCCTGATGCTGCGGAGCCGACAGAAAATGCTCTTCACTCGGCAGCAGAGCATTCAACAGCACGGCCACAACGAACGCCACGGCGATGCAATTGGATGCGAAGATGGACTGGAACAGCGGCGGGAAGTTGACGAAAATGTCGCCGACCTGCGTGAAACCGATACCGATGGTGAGACTCAACGCCGCAATGGTGATGTTGCGCTGCGTATAGCCGGCCTCGGAAATCATCTGGAAGCCAGACAGGATGATGTTACCGAACATCATGATGGTGCAGCCACCAAGCACGGCCTGCGGCAGGGAATTGAACACTTCCGCCACGGCAGGCACGAAGCTGGCTATCACCAGAATCAGACCACCGGAAAGAATCACCTTACGGTTGACGACCTTGGTCATGGCGACCAAGCCGATATTCTGTGCGAACGACGTCAACGGCAAGCAGCCGAACAGGCCGGAGACGGAGGAGATGAGACCGTCGCCTGCAATGGCGCCCGCAGTCTCCTTATCGGTAGGCTGACGGTCGAGACCAACCTTGGTGAGCGCAGCGGTATCACCCAGCACCTCAACGGAAGACACGACATACAGCAGGGCGAAGGAGATGATCGCGCCCGGATCGAATTCAAGCTGGAACGGCATGAAATGCGGCACGGACACAACCTGCAGATTCGCGAAACCAGAGAAATCGACCTTGCCCATGAAAATCGCGACAACATAGCCGACAACCAAGCCGAACAGCACGGAAAGCTGCTTGGCAGTACCCTTCATCAGCAGCTGGAACGCCAAGCAGGCGACCAGCGAAATCAGACCGAGCGTGAGATTCTGCCAGCTTCCGAAATCCTCAGCGCCGGAACCGCCGCCGAAACTGGTGGCACCAACGGAAAGCAGTGAGAAACCAATCGACGTAACCACAATCGCGGATACGATCGGCGGCACGAAGCGACGCCAATACTTGGCCGTCAAACCAAGCGCAACCTCCAACAGGCCACCAAGCACAACCGCGCCGGCGACCGCGCCGTAGCCTTGGTTCTGGGCGATCGACATGGCAGCAGCTACATAGGTGAAGGAAATGCCAGTGACCATCGGCAGGCGGGAGCCGATCAGCCACACGCCATACAGCTGAAGGCAGGTGCCCAGACCTGCCACCAGCAGACCGGCCTGAATAATCGTGGCAGACTGCTCGGCACTCATGTTGGCGGCGGAAGCCACCAAGAAAATCGGAGCCAGATTGGCCACGAACATCGCCATGACATGCTGCAGGCCGAACGGGATGCCCTTCCAGAACGAAACAGGCGCGTCCAGGCTGCTAAGCGCTTCAAAGGAAACGCCCTTCTTCTCGTTCGTGTTGTCTTTCTTCTTCTCTTCTCTCACAATGAATCCTCTCTTATTCATGCTGCGATGAGTAACAGGTTGTAATGGTTTCTGATGCGCGCCCGTGAGATGCGACGATCAGGAGCGGAATTCGATGGTACCGGTTTCCGGATCCATCGACTCCACGATTGCCAGGGAATCAACGTCGTATCCCGCTGCGCGCAGCTCATCGCCGCCGCCTTGGAAACCCTTCTCCACCGCGATGCCGATGCCCTCGACCGTCGCTCCGGCATCATGGCACAGATTGATCAGGCCCTTCAGAGCCTTGCCGTTGGCCAGGAAGTCATCAAGCAACAGCACATGGTCGCCCTCGTTGAGATACCTCTTGGACACGATGACGGGGAATTCCTTCTGCTTGGTGAAGGAGTAGACGGTGGTGGTGTACTGGTCGCCATCGAGATTGATGGACTGCGCCTTCTTGGCGAACACCACAGGCGCATTGCCGAAATGCGCGCGGCAACACAGGCGATACCAATGCCGGAAGCTTCAATGGTCAGGATCTTGTTGATGGTTTTACCGGCAAAATGTTCCGCCCAAGCGGCACCCATGTGGTCGAACAATTCGACATCGCACTGGTGGTTGAGGAAAGCATCCACTTTCAGCACATTACCTGGCTTGACGGTACCCTGCAGGCGAATGCGCTCTTCGAGCTCCTTCATGAATCCCCTTAGATTGTTGGCCGCATAAGGCGGCGTTGATGTTGACATACGGTGAACCGCATATAAACGTTCAGCATACGCGCGTCAATTGACCATGCGAGTGTTGCGCTGACCTGCATGTGTGATAGACATGAATTTCGCAGTAATCGACTTCGAATCTTCATGGAAAGAGGAACCGGTGGAGCAGAATATGGGACCAGTCCTGTGCGATCCGCAAAGTCTGATCAAGGACCTCAATCCGCAGCAAATGGAAGCGGTGAAGTACTACGGACAAGCCCTGCTCATCGGAGCTGGTGCCGGATCCGGTAAGACCCGCGTGCTCACCAGACGCATCGCATGGCTGCTGGCACATGGTTTTTGGGCGAGCAGCATTCTCGCCATCACCTTTACGAACAAGGCCGCGGCCGAAATGCGCGAACGCCTTGCGTCCCTCGTAGGGCCTGAAGCCGAACACATGTGGATCTCCACCTTCCATTCCGCGTGCGTGCGCATCCTCCGACGTGACGGCAAGGAAATCGGTCTTACCTCAGGATTTTCCATTTATGACACGGCTGATTGCGAACGTTGGTCAAGCTCATCAGCGGCGATTTGAACATCGATACGAAGCGGTATACGCCGCGCATGCTATTGGGCAAGATCTCGGATTGCAAGAATTCGTTGATTTCATGGCAGGACCAGCTGAAAAGCGTGAACTGCGACTACAAGCCAGGCCAGCGCGGATATCAGGTTTCGGCCGGCGACGTCGACGAGCTGGTCGCCGTGATGTATGCGGAGTACCAGTACCGTCTGGCCATGCGAATGCCGTGGATTTTGACGATCTGATCATGCGCACCGTCGAATTGTTCCAGCGTTGCCCACAGGTGAGCGAATATTACCGGCATAAGTTCCGTTATATTTTCGTGGACGAGTATCAGGACACCAACATGCGCAATATGTGCTCGTACGTGAGCTTTCCGGTATTGATTCGGGAGAACAGCCCGATCCACATATGCGAGGGGCAGGCCGTGTCGGACCGTCTTGGATTACGGTGGTGGGCGATTCCGACCAGTCGATTTATGCGTTCCGAGGCGCGGATATTCGTAATATTCAGGATTTCGAGCAGGATTTCCCTAACGCGAAAACCATCATGCTCGAACAGAATTATCGTTCGACGCAGACCATTCTCGACGCAGCCAATGCGGTGATCGCAAGAAATGAAAATCGTAAGCCGAAAAAACTGTGGACGGCACTTGGCGAAGGCGACAAAATCGTCGGATACGCGGCCGACAACGCGCAACAGGAAGCCGGATGGATCGCCAACGAAATCGCACGAATCCACAACGAGGAAGGCGTGGCGTATCGCGACATCGCCATCATGTATCGAGCCAACGCGCAATCACGCTCGCTCGAAGAGGCCATGATCAATGCCAACCTGCCGTATCAGCTCGTCGGCGGCACCAAATTCTACGAACGCAGGGAAATCAAGGATGCGCTCGCGTATTTGCAGGCCATCGTGAATCCTGCGGACAATGTGAACGTCGACGTATCCTCAATGTGCCGAAGCGCGGACTGGGCGTTCGTGCGGAAGGACTCGTTGCCTCGTATGCTGATGCCCATGGCACCACTTTTTTTTTCGAAGCGATCGAACATATGGAACAGATCGAAGGCATGTCCACGCGCACGACGAAACCGTTGAGTGCGTTCCGAGACATGATGCATGAGCTTGCGGCTTTTGCGAAGGACCATGACACGAAGCCATCCGAAGTGGTTGCCGAAGTGCTTGCCAAGAGTGGGATTTTGGAAGAGCTGCAGCGCTCCGAGGATCCGCAGGACGCTTCCCGCGTCGATAATCTTTCCCAGCTGCAATCAGTGGCGGCGGAATTCGAGCAGAACACGCCAGACGCCACATTGGCGGGATTTTTGGAAACCACCGCGTTGGTGGCCGATTCCGACCAATTGCCAGGGGAGAACGAAGATTCCGGCAAGGTGACGATGATGACCCTGCATACCGCAAAGGGTCTGGAATACCCGTATGTGTCTGACCGGCATGGAGCAAGGCACATTCCCACACCAGCGTGCCATGGAAGACACCAGCGAACTGGCAGAGGAGCGCCGTCTCGCCTACGTGGGCATCACTCGCGCGAAGCGACGCCTGTATGTGACACGCGCGGCCGTACGCGCGCAATGGGGGCAAGCCAGCGACATGATGCCCAGTCAGTTCCTCGATGAGATTCCAGACGAACTGATTGATTGGAAAAAGACGCGAAGCCGGCGCCGAACGCATGCGTGCCAGCTGGCAGGATGACGACGACGAGTTCGGCGGCTGGGACGATGATGACGATTTCGGATCGATGTCATTCGGCGGTTCCTCGTATGGAAAGTCGGATTATGGTTCCTCATACGGTTCCGGCTCGCGGTGGTCTCGTTCCTCATACGGATCGTCTTCATATGGGGCAGGGCGCTCGCAGTACGGCGGCCCGGCTACGCAGGGCTCATCATCCTCGTATGGTTCCACATCCCGGCGCTCGTGCGGAGGATCGGGAACCGGTTCCTCATACGGCTCGTATGGTTCGTATGGCTCCGGCAAGTCAGGAGGGAAATCGGGCAAGGTCACCACGCGACGTGTCAAGCCGAAAACAAGCCTGTGGATTTAACCAAATCCTCATCCGCAAGCCCCGGCCGGTAGCCATAATGATCTGAACATTGCAGACGTGCATGTCGGCGACAAGCTTACGCATGATCATTTCGGGTTGGGTACGGTCATTGAAACGCAGGACAAGGGCATGAATTCGGTCATTACCGTTGATTTTGGCAATGGTGAGGTCAAGCGTCTGCTGTTGCGTATGGCACCCATTGAAATGCTATGACGGAGATGAAGAACGGATGAAATCTCCTCTGTAGCACGAAAAGGAGGAAAAACAAGACTTTCTTTTTCAAAGAGACCCTGCAATAATCGGCGGTGTTTGTCTTATTTTGAGAGGAAGCTATGAATAAGAAACTGTACGCAGGCATTTCGCAGATCGTGCTCGGCATCTTGATCGCCATCGCGCCGCAGACCTTCGCTCACGTATGCGCGGTCAAAGAAACGCCGATGGCATGTCATTACACGGCTCAGGCCGCGCTCGGCATCGGCATCGTGATCGTGGCGCTTGGCATTGTCGGCCTGTTCGTATCCGATCAGACCCGCGCCGGTCTTGACCTCGCCAATGCGGTGCTCGGCGTGCTGACCATCGCCGTGCCGACCGTGCTCATCGGCGTGTGCAAGGGTGCCATGATGCGCTGCCATATGGTCACCTTGCCGACGCTGATCGTGCTCGGCGTGCTGCTGGCTGTACTTGCGGCAATCGCGGCATATCTCGATCTCAAGCCGGCGAAGCGCGCCTGACCCAATATGACGCAACACATCACCCTTGGCGGGTTGCCCCTGGTCAATCTCAAACGCAAACCGTTTCGTACCGCGGCGCTCACCATCGTCGTCGCCATGCTTACCGTGGCCTTCTATGGTGGTTCACTGTTGTCCATGAACCTTGAAGCCGGCTTGAACAGCATGCAGGAACGTATGGGCGCCGATCTCATGGTCACGCCGCAAAACACCAAAAACGAAGCCGAAGCGTTGCTGACCAACGGATCGGCAAGCACGTTCTACTTCACCAACGAGATCACCGACGAAGTGGCAAAAGCCGACGGCATCGACGAAATCACGGAACAAACATATATCTCATCGTTGGCCGCCGCATGCTGCGACGAGAAAGTCCAGATCATCGGATTCAACCCCGATACCGACTTCGTGATCACCCCTTGGATCGCATCGCAGTTCGACGGCACGCTCCAGCGCGGCCAGATCGTTGCAGGAGCCAGCATCAGCGTGTCGGGCAACAACACGGTCAAACTCTATGGGCACGAATTCCCCGTGGCGGCGCAACTCGCCAATACCGGCACGTCGCTCGACGATTCCGTGTTCGTGAACATGCAGACCGTTCCCGACGTGGTCGGATATTCCGCCAAGGTGGGGCATGCCGCCATTCCGGAAGAATATGCCGACAAAGCCGTTTCCGCCGTGCTCATCAAGGTCAAGGACGGTTACTCCGCCCAGCAGGTCGCTTCGAACATCACCAAAACAACAGGAATCAAAAGCCTCGGATACGTGTATCCGGGGGGCATCACAGCCACAACGAAATCCAATCTGAACGTGATCATTCGCTACGTGACCCTTTTCGTCGCGGTGTTCTGGGTCATGGGGCTGATCGTGCTGCTTGCTGTGTTCTCGTCCGCCATGAACGAACGTAAACGTGAATTCGCCGCGTATCGCATTCTTGGTGCCAATCGTTCCACTTTGGTCGGCATCATCGTGAAGGAATCGGCCATGATCGGAGCTTTGGGCGGTGTGATAGGCATTGCGGTCGCGTCGCTGGCGATTTTCCCGTTCAGCACGCTTATCGGACGGCAGCTGCAGTTGCCGTATCTGCAAACCAACATGTGGAATGTGTTGGCATTGATCGCAGTGAGTTTCGTGTTCGCGGTGCTTACCGGACTGCTCGCCTCCGTGACGACGGCGGTGAAACTTTCCGCTCCCGAAACCTATCTGACTTTGAGAGAAGGTGAATGATGGCGGAAAACACGGTTCTCGAAGTACAAGAGCTCACTCGCGAGTTCACCCGTCGCGGCAAACCGTTCGCAGCCGTGGACCATGTGGATTTCAGGCTGGGCCAAGGCGAGTTCGTGGCGATCGTCGGCCGTTCGGGCAATGGCAAAAGCACATTGTTGAATCTCATCACCGGACTGCTGAAACCCACATCGGGCTCTATCGACTTGGACGGCAATGACGTGACGCGGTTGAACGACAAACAAATGTCAGTCGTACGCAATCGGATCGTCGGATTCGTCACGCAAAGCCAGACATTGCTGCCGAACCTCACGGCACTCGACAATGTGATTCTTCCTTCCGTGCTGTGCAACGGCAAAACGGCGCAGCGCGATGTTGAGATACCTGCGGATTCGTCTGATGCGAAATCAGTGGAAGAAACCGTATCCGACGCATCTTCCGAACAGACGGTTGACGACGGACTTCCGGACGTCATCGCGGCGGCTCCGGTATCGAAAACACACAACGATCCCGTTCAGGACCATGCCATGGAACGTGCGCACGCATTGCTGCGCCGACTGCAGGTCGACGATTTGGCGGAATGCTACCCGAAAGAGCTTTCCGGCGGCGAAATGAGACGCGTCAGCATAGCGCGAGCTCTGATGAATGGTCCGAAACTTCTGATAGCGGACGAACCCACCGGAGATCTGGATGCCGAAAGCACTGCCATCGTCATGCGGCTGCTGCAGGAAGTGGCGCACGACGGCACCGCAGTGTTGATGGTCACCCATGATCCGGATGCCTTGACGTATGTGGATCGAATCTATCGCATGGACAGGGGAGTGCTGGCTGAAGCATAGCGGCGCCATGATGGCATGACATGCCGAAGAGGGCGAAACGACGAGCTCGTCCCGCCCTCATGTGTATTATTAACGATTGGTGTGCGCCCGCAAGGGAGCATACGTCTGGAGTCTTAGCCCATCAGTGGGTCGGCGGCCGATACGAGCTGTTTACGGCACGTGTTCAAGTCGTTCGTGCGCATGCACGAAGAAGCACTGGAGAGGCTGGCTCAGCGCATATCGGAAACCGGTGTGCGCTCCGTTCAGACAACGACAGAACAAACAAAGGATTAAACCAATGACGACGTTCAGCGTTCTCGCCGTCAGGTGCGCCTTTCCCGCGCCCTCGGCATCGCTCTGACCCCTAAGGCTCAGCGCATCTTCGAAAAGCGTCCGTACGCTCCGGGTGAGCACGGCCGCACCCGCCGTCGCACTGAGTCCGATTACGCAGTGCGTCTGCGCGAAAAGCAGCGTCTTCGCGCTCAGTATGGCATCTCTGAGAAGCAGCTTCGCGCCGCTTACGAGAAGGGCACCCACACCGCCGGCCAGACCGGTAACGCCATGCTGATCGATCTCGAGACCCGTCTCGACGCCCTGGTCCTGCGTGCAGGCTTCGCCCGCACCACCGCTCAGGCACGTCAGTTCGTGGTTCACCGCCACATCCTCGTTGACGGCAACATCGTCGACCGCCCGTCCTATCGCGTCAAGCCTGGCCAGACCATTCAGGTCAAGGCCAAGAGCCAGACCATGGTTCCGTTCCAGATTGCGGCCGAAGGCACTCACCGCGATGTGCTGCCGCCGGTTCCGGGCTATCTGGACGTCAACCTGCCTTCCCTGAGGCCACCCTGACTCGCAAGCCTGAAGCCGAGGAATCCCGGTGCAGGTCAACATCCAGTACGTGGTCGAATTCTACGCCCGCTGATCTGGATCTACATACTGTAAGAACATACAGTATAAGGACATACAGCAAGAGCCTCGCAATCGTCAGGATTGCGAGGCTCTTCGCTATCTCAAGCGCATGTGCGGCCTTTTAAGCAACGGGAAGCCTTCAGTCGCCGATGATGCCGCCTACTATGCCGCTCACAATCGTCATAACAAGTGAGCCAAGCACAGACCATGCGAATCCGTCAATAGTGACGCCCACAGAGAAAAACGACAGCGCCAACCATGACGCAAGCTGCATGAACAGCCAATTGATCACCAGTGCGACCAGTCCGAACGAAATAATCGAGAACGGCAACGCTATGACATGGATAATCGGCTTTATGGAAGCATTGATAAGCGCCATGAACAAGGCGAACGCCGCGATGCCAAGCACAGGGGGCTCGCCAATGGCGTGCATGCCGGGCAGAACCGCAACCATAACGCCCGCCGCGACGGTAAGAATTAGCCAACGTGAAATAAAATGACCCATAACAACATCGTATAGCACGGATTTGCTCAAACCGTGAGGGTAGCATGGAACCCATGTTGCTTCATCTTCATCTTGTCCGACACGGGCAGACGTTTTTCAACCGATATAACAGGTTGCAGGGCTGGTCTAATTCTCCATTGACGGAATCTGGCATCGCGACGCAGACAAAGCCGCAAACAAACTGAAGGAGTTCGATTTTGCCGCGGCATATTGCTCCGACACCACGCGTGCGCAAATGACAGCCCAGCGCATCCTCGACGTGAATGAGGCCGCAGGACACACCCGCCCCCAACTGGTCAGTGACGTGCATTTCCGCGAACAGTTCTACGGCTATTTCGAGGCCAGGATATGGGCGTGGCGTGGACCGCCGCGGGAGGGCCGCACGGTGCGAAGAACTACAACGACATCGTCGCAAAGTTCGGTCTTGGTGCGACCCGCGACTTCCTTAAGGAAGCGGATCCATTCCACGATGCCGAGTCCGACGTGGAATATTGGTCGAGAGTCGAGGAGGGATTCGCGCTGATCGCTTCGAATCCTGCGCTGAGGGACAGTGATGACGTGTTGCAGATTTCCCACGGCAACACGCTGCTGAGCCTTATGCACCGTTTCGCGCCGGAAGGCTATGACCTCAGCGAACGCCCTGCGAACGGATCGGTCACCACGCTCGATTTCGACACCAGTAAGCCTATCGCTGAAGCGGTAACCGTCGTATCGTATAACCAGTGACCGGCGGACGAAACTTGCCTTAGGTCTGGGCTTTTTACTACTGTTATGCGCGTGTTGTGTTCGCGGGCAACCGTGGGACTGAAAAGAGGTACAAGATGGGTGTTGGAGAAATCGCCGGTCTGATTGCGGCAATCGCTTTCGCGATTCTTGCCGGTTTCATGATCTACCCGTTGATTCGTCTCGGCAAACTGTTCGACCAGCTCGCCGAGACAGTCAAAGAAACGGGAGATCATGCGATTCCTGCGCTTGATGAGAGTGTGACCACGGTGCAGCAGGTCAACAAGTCGCTGGAAGACGTCAACAAGATTTCCGCAGCGGCTTCCACAACCGCCAATAATGTCAGCGCCCTGACCGATCTGTATGGATCCTTCTTGGGCAAGCCGGTTATCAAGGTTGCTTCCGCTGCATATGCCCTGAAAACCACCGCGCAGTCCTTCATGAACAAGAAGAACGTCAACAGCAATAACAAGGGGGAGTGATGTTCAAGCGTCTCTTCTGGATCTCCATTGGTGTGGGCATCGGTGCGGTGGCAGTGACCAAAGCACAGGCGTACGTCAAGGCCAACACCCCTGATGCGGCTCGACAATTTCTGTTCGGGCCGGATCAAGATCATGTCGCCGTGCGCACCCTTGAAGGTTTGTTCAATGAGTTCAACGAAACGCGTCGAGCCCGCGAGGCTGAACTTAATACCAAATACGCGGATAAGATCAGCTGATCTTATTCCCGTAACGTACGTTCGGACAACAATCACGAATTTCGTTTGAAAGGCACCAGCCTTTCAGCAAAAAGGAGCTTAATCTCATATGCGCACTTCTGAAATCGCGAAGCGCTATCTTGATTATTTCGAAAAGCACGGCCATCTTATCGTGCCTCGGCATCGCTGATCTCTCCAAACCCGACCACCCTGTTCACCATCGCAGGCATGGTCCCGTTCATCCCGTACCTCATGGGCGAGCAGACTCCGCCGAAGAGCCGCATGGCATCCAATCAGAAGTGCGTGCGTACCTTGGATATCGACGAGGTCGGCAAAACCACCCGTCACGGCACGTTCTTCCAGATGCTGGGCAATTTCTCCTTTGGTGATTACTTCAAGGAAGAAGCCATCCACTATGCGTATGAGCTGCTGACCACCCCCGCAAGACAAGGGCGGCTACGGCTTCGATCCGGAGAAACTGTGGATGACCACTTTCACCGACGACGAGGAAGCCCGTTCAATGTGGAAGAACGAGGGCGTTGACCCCGAACACATCCAGATCATGGGCATGGAGGACAACTTCTGGACCACCGGCGGCCCTGGCCCTGGCGGTCCGTGCTCCGAGATCTACGTGGATCGCGGACCTGAATACGGTGTGGAAGGCGGCCCGATCGCCGATGAGAACCGTTACATCGAAATCTGGGATCTCGTGTTCGAAAACTACGAGGTCGACAACGTCAAGTCCAAGACCGACCTGCACATCGTTGGCGAGCTCGAGAACAAGAACATCGATACCGGTGCCGGCTTGGAGCGTCTTGCCTATCTGATGCAGGGTAAGCAGAACATCTATGAGACCGACGAGGTCTTCCCGGTCATCGAAGCCGCCCAGAAGCTGTCCGGCCGCACGTATGGCGATGACGAAGCCATGGATGTGCGTTTCCGCATCGTGGCTGACCATGTGCGTTCCGCATTGATGATCATGTCCGATGGCGTACGTCCGTCCAACAACGGTCGCGGCTACGTGCTGCGCCGACTGCTTCGCCGCACAGTCAAGGCCATGCGCGAGCTCGGCGTGACCGATCCGGTCATGCGACCCTGCTGCCGACCTCCAAGGCAGCTATGGAGCCGAGCTATCCGGAACTCAACGACACCTTCCACGATGTGTCCGAAGCCGCATATGGTGAAGAGGACGCGTTCCGTCGCACGCTGGAATCCGGCACCGAGATTTTCGACCTCGCTGTGGCCAAGGCCAAGGAATCCGGATCCGACGCCGTTTCCGGCGAAGATGCGTTCAAGCTGCACGACACCTACGGCTTCCCGATTGAGATCACCCTCGAAATGGCCGCCGATCAGGGCGTCAAGGTCGATGAGGCGAAGTTCCGCGAGCTCATGGCCGAGCAGAAGAGCCGTGCCCGTGCAGATGCCCTGAAGAAGCGTCACAATGTGGATCTGTCGGTCTATGACGATTTCAAGAAGACGCTGGTCCAGCCCATCGACTTCCTTGGTTACACCGACATGTCCGCCCGCGCCAAGGTGCTGGGCATCATGCAGGAAGGCAAGGGCTCCGTCCCCGCAGTCACCGGTCCGGCCACCGTCGAAGTCATTCTCGACCGCACTCCGTTCTATGCGCAGGCCGGTGGCCAGCTCGCCGATCAGGGCGAGATCCTTTCCGACGATGGTGCTGTGCTCGAAGTCGACGATGTGCAGAAGCCGATCAAGGACCTCATCGTACACCAGTGCCGCCTGACCGAAGGCACGTTGGTTGTCGGCGCCGAAGTCAACGCCAACATCGACCTTGACCGACGCGGTGCCATCGCCCGCGCGCATACCGCGACCCACATGGTGCACAAGGCGCTGCGTGAGGAGCTTGGCCCGCAGGCCACCCAGCGCGGCTCTGAAGACGCGCCGAACCGTTTGCGTTTCGACTTCCAATGGTCCAGCGCCCCGAGCAGGATGCGATGAACTCCGTCGAGGCGCGTGTCAACGAGAAGCTGCGCGAAAACCTTGCCGTCACCACGCAGGAGATGAAGTTCGACGACGCCATCGCCTTGGGTGCCATGCACCTGTTCGGCGAGAAGTATGGCGACGTCGTGCGCGTGGTCTCCATCGGCGAAGATGGATGGAGCCGTGAGCTTTGTGGTGGTACCCATATCGACCATGTGGGCAAGATCGGTGCCATCAACATCATGTCCGAAGCCTCCATCGGCTCCGGCGTGCGTCGTGTCGATGCGGTTGTGGGCGAAAGCGCTTATGAGTTCAACGCTCGCGAGCATGCGCTGGTCTCACAGCTTTCCGACATGGTCAATGCCCGTCCGGACGAGCTTGCCGACCGTGTGAACGCACTGCTTGCCAGGCTCAAGGAATCCGACCGTCGTCTTGCGACCATGTACGAATCCCAGCTTGCGGCTTCCGTGCCTGCTTTGGTTTCCGAAACCAAGGCATCCCAGGCTCCGGTCAAGGTGGCAGCGAAGAACGTCGAGCACTTCGGCTCTTTCGACGCGCTGCGCAAGACCGTGCTGGATGTGCGCGGACAGCTTGGTGAGGAATTCCCGGTTGTGGTGGCTCTCGCCGGTGTGAACGAGGAAGGCAAGCCTATGGTTGCCGTGGCCACTAACGAGGCTGCACGCAAGCAGGGTATCAAGGCCGGCGATTTGGTTCGTGGCGCTTCCAAGATCCTTGGCGGTGGTGGCGGCGGCAAGCCGGACTTCGCCCAGGGTGGCGGCGCGGATGCCACCAAGATCAATGAGGCGCTTGAGGCTTTGGCCAATCAGGCCATGAAGGGCTGAACCACCAAGCATGGTTTGGCTTGGCATTGATTTAGGTGATGCCAGGGTTGGACTCGCACTGTCTGATCCTGGCATCACTCTTGCACACCCCGCAGGCAATATTCAGGTCTACGGGGATTCGTTCCGTGCATTGGACGAGGTCGTGGACGTCATCGAAGACGAATCGGTCGACCATGTGGTAGTCGGATTGCCGTTGCTACTAAGCGGAGAAGAAGGCAAAAGCGCGAAAAAAAGCACGGCGATGGACTGTTAATCTTGAGAAGAGACTGCGTGTCGCAGTAGATGATGAGAACTATGCGCTAAAGGAAGTGCCGTCCATCGAATTGGTGGATGAGCGTCTAACTACGGTGACTGCACATCATCAGCTATTCGATGCGCAGGTCGGTGGACGAAAGCACCGTCCGATGGTCGACCAGCAGTCTGCAGTGGTGATATTGCAGACGGCCATCGACCGAAGAGAGAGACCAGAGGAGAGAGGCCTGTGACTGATAATCTCGACGATTTTTTCTCCGATAACGCGCAATGGGTGAATTCGTCGGATGATGCATCCTTCGTTTCGGCAATGCCTCCGCAACCACCGAAATCACGTAAGGACATGCGTCGTCACCGTGAGCAGAAGCGTCGTCGCCGCTATATCACCATTATCGCCGCTCTGGTGGTGATCGTGCTGATCGGTGTCGGCGGATTCTTCGGCGTGCGCGCGCTGAAACATTGGAAGGCCGTGAACGAAGCGAATTCTCAAAGCCAAATTGAGGATTACACGGGCCCAGGCGATAAAGGCGTGACGTTTGTCGTGGAATCCGGGCAGGGAGCCGCGGAAATCGCGGACAACCTTGTTAAAGCTAAAATCGTCAAATCCGCAGCCGCTTTCACTTCCGCAGTAAGCGGAGCTGGCGCCACGTTGTATCCGGGATCATACGCATTGAGGACGCATATGAGGGCGTCCGATGTGGTCAAGGTGCTTTCTGACCAAAGCCAGGCCGGCGGTTTTGCCGAAGTGCGTGCGGGTGAACGTGTGTCGGACGTCATCGAAAATGCGGCGAGTGTGTCCGGCTTGGATGTTTCACAGTTCCAAGCGTGATGGACGGTGGCGGTGCTGGAATCCTTCCTGACGAGGCCGGCGGCAAATTCGAGGGATGGCTTGAACCAGGCAGCTACAATGTGCAAAACAAGTCAGCGGAAGACATCATCAAGGAAATGGTCGACGCGCGAGTGAGCAAACTCGATTCCTTGGGCGTACCTACAGGCAGCGAACGTGAGCGCATCCTGAATATCGCATCCATCGCGGAGGCGGAAGTCGGCAGCGAAAAATACTACGGCCAGGTGGCAAGAGTGATTCTCAACCGTCTTGACGCCGATATGGCTCTCGGCATGGATACCACGGTCGCCTACGGTCTTGGTATTTCCGCAAGCCAGTTGACCGATGACCAGTTGGGCGATGACAGCAACGCGTACAACACCAGAATCCACAAGGGACTGCCGCCCACGCCAATCAGCAACCCTGGAGATGGCGCGATCACAGCAGCCGTCAATCCTCCGGACGGCAAGTGGCTGTACTTTGTCACCACAAACCTGCAGACCGGCGAAACGAAATTCGTGGAAACCGAAGATGAGTTCTGGCAGATTCGCGACGAGTACAAGAACAACAACGAGAACGCGAACTGATCTCAGAATAAAAACGCCAATCGCAACTGCCTATCCGCCCCAGCTGCCACAAGCGCTGGCGAACGGCGTTTTACCGGCATATGCGGTATGCTTCTGCGGATCGAAACGTGTCCACAAAACGAGCCATAACAAGCCGACCACACCAATCGCAAGCCACCAAAACACCACGGCGAACAGACCGAACATGCCGACTGCCAATCCCATCAGCAAGGTGGCGGTGACATCGCCAAAACCCAATGAACCAGGTTTCACCAAAGCGAGCGCGCATTGCAGTACGGCCGACAGTACGGCGAAGAGTATTGCCTGCAATGCCAGGTACAGAGTGTTGATGGAAAGCGCGTATATGAGGTTTACGATGATTTGCGCTGTGCATCCGGTGGCGATCCAGGCGCGTGGAATGCGGCGTGAACGGATGTCTTCAACGCTGATGGCCAGTCCACAAAGCAGACTTGGCAGGCAAATCATATACCACATACCGTTAAGATAGTCCACTAGTTGCATTCGTGAGAAAAGGAGTTGGCATGTTGCGTTGGCAGACAGCAGGCGAGTCGCATGGTGAGGCGCTTGTCGCCATGATTGAAGGATTGCCCGCGGGCGTCATATCACCACGGAGGATATTGTTGGCGCGTTGGCGCGTCGTCGTCTTGGGTATGGTCGTGGCGCGCGTATGAAGTTCGAGCAGGACAAGGTTCGTATGCTGACTGGTGTGCGTTTTGGTGAGACGATTGGTTCTCCGGTGGCCATCGAGATCGCCAACACCGAGTGGCCGAAGTGGACTGAGGTGATGAGTGCGGATCCGCTTGATCATGAGCTTGCTCGTGAGGGCCGCAATGCCCCGTTGTCTCGCCCGCGTCCGGGGCATGCGGATTTGACTGGCATGCGTAAGTATGGTTTTGATGATGCTCGTCCGGTGTTGGAGCGTTCTTCCGCGCGTGAGACGGCTTCGCGTGTGGCGTTGGGTGAGGTTGCCAAGCAGTTCTTGGAGCAGCGTTCGGTATTCGTACCGTTTCGCATGTGCTTTCCATTGGTGGCGCAGGTATTACCGATCCGCAGCAGGCCACGCTTCCCAAGCCGGAGGATCTTGAGGCGTTGGACGCTTCTCCGGTGCGCACTCTTGACAAGAATGCGGAAGAGCGGATGATTGCCCGTATTGATGAGGCGAAGGAGAACGCCGATACGTTGGGCGGTGTGATCGAGGTTGTGGTGTACGGCGTTCCCGCAGGCGTGGGCACGTATGTTGAATCGGATCGTCGTCTTGATGCTGCTCTTGCCAGTGCGGTGATGGGTATTCAGGCCATCAAGGGCGTGGAGATCGGTGATGGTTTCCTTGAGGCCATGCGTCCGGGTTCTCAGGCTCATGACGAAATGGTGGTGGGCGATGACGGCCGTATTGCGCGTCTAAGCAACCGTGCGGGTGGTATCGAGGGTGGCATGTCGAATGGGCAGCCGATCGTCGTACGTGCGGCGATGAAGCCGATTCCTTCCATTCCGAAGGCGTTGCGTACCGTCGATGTGACCACGGGCGAGCCGGCGCAGGCCATTAACCAGCGTTCCGACAATACTGCGGTTCCGGCGGCGGCTGTTGTTGCCGAGGCGATGGTGCGTTTGACCATCGCGCAGTATGTGCTTGAGAAGTTTGGCGGCGATTGCGTCGCCGAAACCAAGCGTAACGCCGAGCAGTACGTTGCCTCATGGCCTGAGCATATGAGGTGATTCGTCTATGAGTGGTATGCGTAGGCCTGTCGCCGTGATCATCGGCATGATGGGGGCGGGCAAGACTCGTGTCGGCAAGGAAGTGGCGCAGATGATGAATCTGCCGTTCGCCGATGCGGACAATGAGATTGAGCATGATGCCGGAATGCGGATTCCCGAGTACTTCGAAAAGTATGGGGAACCGGAATTCCGGAGGCTGGAAAGCGACGTCGTGCTTGATATGCTCGAGGATTTCGACGGTATCTTTTCCTTGGGCGAGGGAGCGCCGATGACGCCTTCCATTCAGGAAGGATTGGCGCAGTATATCGCGGACGGCGGCAAGGTCGTGTATCTTATGGCCGATCCTGAGGAAGCCATGGAGCGGGCAAATCGCGGTGGAGGCCGTCCGATGCTTAATGGCGATGCCAATGAGCGTTGGAAGAAGCTCTACAAGGAACGTGACCCGGTGTTCAGGAGCGTGGCGAACGTGCATGTGGGCACGCGTGGCCAGTCTCCCCAACGCGCG
>ENA-OQBU01000113-OQBU01000113.1-human-gut-metagenome-genome-assembly--contig:-NODE-113-length-23092-cov-4.844720_pt1 | contig 23092 bp, 33 predicted proteins | sample MGYA00242492_ERZ504566 | MGnify/ENA primary metagenome ERZ504566 (study PRJEB26092, sample SAMD00036261) | human gut metagenome | host: Homo sapiens | study: EMG produced TPA metagenomics assembly of...
GCTGAAGTACATCGTGGAGCACGAATGGGGCAAGAGGAGGTACCTGGACATGTCGAAGCTGGAGGAGATGGACGAGCTGAGCAAGAAGGCGGAGGGCTAGAGCAAGGCGGGGCCGAGGCCGCCTCGATCAATTTGCGAAAGAATCTTGACGGTACCGCACGAGGGGCTACGGTCCTGTAAGACGCACGCAGCGATCTCGGACGGGCCGCCCGCCTGCTCGCACATATCGAGCGCGCGCTCTGCACCCAGGCGAAACTCGCGATCGACCGAGATGCCCTCGCAGGTACAAACCTCGCCATTCACAATCTCGGACGGCTTGCGCGGTGTGGGCAAGCCGCCAAAAACCTCGGGGCACACCAACAGGACCTCGGTCCCTGTGCGTTCGCAGGCCTCGACCACGCGCGATGGTAATTGTCGAGCCCGTTATATTTGCAGCTCTCTCCCATCAAGCAGGCACTCACCACGATCTTCATACATATCCCTCCCAAACAAAACGCCCCATTGAGATAGAACTCAAATGGGGCGTTCGACGTTGTGCAACCAGCCTTACTGCTGCTTTGGCATCAGCGGATTCTCGCGCGTGAGGAGATTCATGAACTCCTCGCCCGTGATCGTCTCCTTCTTGTACAGATAACGAGCCAGCTCATGGAGCTTAAACTTGTTCTCCTTGAGGATCTGCAGGGCGCGGTCATGTGCGTCCTCGATCAGCTTGGCGACGATCGCGTCGACGCGCTCGGCCGTACCGGGGGCACAGGTGAGCGACGTGTCCTGGTTGAGGTAGGCATTCTGAACGGTACCGAGCGCCATCATGCCAAACTCTTCCGACATACCAAAGCGCGTCACCATGTTGCGGGCGAGCTTGGTGGCCTGCTCGATATCATTGGCCGCGCCAGTCGTCATCTCACCAAAGATGAGCTCCTCGGCAGCACGTCCGCCGCAGTAGACAGCGAGCTTGTCGAGCACCTCCTGGCGCGTGGTCAAGAAGCGCTCGTCCTCCTCGACCTGCATGGTGTAGCCCAGAGCACCGCTCGTACGCGGCACGATGGTGATCTTCGTAACCGGCGCAGAACCCTTCTGGCGGGCGGCAACGATGGCATGGCCGATCTCGTGATAGGACACGACCTGTTTCTCGTGATCGGACAGCACCGTGGACTTACGCTGCTGGCCGGCGATGACGACCTCCACCGACTCCTCGAAGTCGTCCTGGGTTGCACGCTTGCGACCCTCGCGAACGGCGCGCAGGGCGCCCTCGTTGATGATATTGGCCAGGTCGGCGCCCGAGGCTCCGGGCGTGGCGCGGGCAATCGCGGTCAGATCGATCGGCGGCTCGGTCTTCACACTCTTGGCGTGAAGCTCGAGGATGTTCTTGCGGCCGGTCAGGTCGGGCAGCTCAACGGGGATGCGGCGGTCAAAACGACCGGGGCGCAACAGGGCCGGGTCAAGGCTGTCGGGGCGGTTGGTAGCAGCGAGAACGACAATACCCTTGTGGTTATCGAAGCCGTCCATCTCGGTCAACAGCTGGTTGAGCGTCTGTTCGCGCTCGTCGTTGCCACTAAAGCCGCCGCCATCGCGCTTCTTACCGATGGTATCGATCTCGTCGATAAACACGATGCACGGGGCCTTTTCCTTGGCCTGCTTAAACAGATCGCGAACCTTAGCGGCGCCGCGGCCAACGAACATCTCAACAAACTCAGAACCAGAAATACTAAAAGAACGGCACGCCCGCCTCGCCGGCCACAGCCTTGGCAAGCAGGGTTTTACCGGTACCCGGAGGACCGACAAGGAGAGCACCGCGCGGCAGCTTGGCGCCGATTTCCTCGTAGCGCTGCGGCTTCTCCAGAAAGTCGACGACCTCCTTGAGAGACTCCTTGGCCTCTTCCTGGCCGGCGACGTCCTTAAAGGTCACGCCCACGTCCTTGGAGGCGATCACGCGCGCGCCGGACTTACCCAGTCCGCCGCCGCCAAAGCCACCGCCGCCAAAGTTCATCGAGGGACCGTCATCACCCATGGCCTTCTTCATGCGGCGGTTGAGCCACCAACCGATGAGGAAGAAGATGGCCATGGGAAGGATGAGCGTGAGCAGGTAATAGGTCATCAGACCCGAGTTTTATCGGGAACGACCGATTCCAGGGACGCACCGGATTCAAGCACGCGATCGGTAAAGCCCGCGTCATTCGGCACACCGGTCGTCTTGTAGGCGATATTCTCGTCCTCGCCCTTCTTGGTGTAATAAATCGTGTAATCGTCCGTGTTGTATTCGACCTTGTCGACGCTCTTCTTATCGAGCGCTTTGACAAACGTCGAGTAATCGGTCTTCGTAATCTGCTGCGTGTGACCGATGTTGGGGAACAGAACGGTCGAGAGCACGAGGTAGACGACGAAGGCGATGAGCACGTAGAGGATCATATTCCGTCTACGTTTGTTGTCATCCATCTCCATCTGCTTGAACTCCATCTACTGGGGTTGATAATGCTATCTAGAATACCCAACCGGGACGGCGATAAACCGACGCCGGGCACGAAAGGACAGAGATGGCATCACTGGAAGTCGGCAAGGTTCAGATCTACACGGGCGATGGCAAGGGCAAGACGACGGCTGCGCTGGGGCTCGCGCTGCGCGCCACGGGCTATGGACTTAACGTGCTCATGCTTCAGTTTGCCAAGAAGCTGCACTGCGCCGAACATGACGCAGCTCCTCGATTGGGGCTACGCATCGTACAAGCCGATCGCGATACGCCCGAAGCCTGTGCCGCACAGATTATGGAGCTGGCGCGCGAGCAGATTTGCCAGGTCGACGTGCTGGTCTTGGATGAGCTGGGAGAAGCCATGCGACGGGGCTTTGTGACGCGCGAGGATGTCGAATCGTTGATCGCGATAAAGCCCGCCACCACGGAGCTCGTGCTCACCGGCCGAGGCCTGCTGCCACTGGCCGACCTTGCAGACCTAGTAACCGAAATGCGCCCCGTCAAACACTACTTCGACGAAGGCCTCCTAGCCCGCCAAGGCATCGAATACTAATTGATCCGAAGGGGACGGAGGAAAACAGATCATCAACATCACGACGGAGAGAAATGATCCGTTTCCCTCGTCCCCTACGGATCATTAGGCGGTGGCGCGGCCGAGCCAGTTGCCGCTGTGGTGGTAGATGGTAAACATCGTGGCCGTGATGAGCCAGGTTACGGGGTAAACCAGCAGCAGGTGCTCAAGCGACGGATCGAACGGCATAATCGCAAACACCCAGATCACCCTGAGCACGACAGTGCCAAAAATCGTGAGCAGCATGGGCTGCAAGCTAACGCCGGCACCGCGAATGGAGCCCGACGCGTTTTTCGATAATCGAGAAGATCGCGTAGAACGGCGCGATAAAATGAAGGATCGTCGTGGTGTACGCCGAAATCGAAGCATCGTCGACAAACAGACGCGACAGAGGACCCGAGAACACCAGCAGCACGGCAGACAGGCCACCAATGAGCATAAACGACAGCACGAGCGACGTATGGTAGCCCTTTCGCATGCGCTCGTAGTTGCGCGCGCAAAGTTCTGTGCCGAGAACGTGGTGATCGACACGCCAAGCGCCTCGGTAACCATCCAGACAATGCCATCCAGGCGGCCCGAAAGACCCCAAGCCGTGGTGACATCGGCGCAAACGAGTTGACCGACACCTGAATCAAAACGTTGGAAATCGAATACGCAGCAGACTGAAAGCCAAGCGGCAGACCACACGAGATCATGCTCTTACAAATGCCCGGATCAATGCCGAGCTTGGACAGCGAAAGCCGCCACGCACCCGGTGCGTGCATCATACGAATCACGATCATCGTGGCGTTGGAGCAAATGGTCAGCGCCACCGCGATGCCGCAGCCCAGAGCCTCCATATGAAGCACGGCAACGAAGATGACATCCAGCACCGCATTAACAAGGCAGCCGGAAGCGATGATCACAGCAGGCCCGCGCGTGTCGCCCACGGCGCGCAGCAGTGCCGTTCCCATATTGAGCAGCAGCGCCGCAACCATGGCGGCAAAATAGCAACGAGCATAGGCCGCGCCCTCGGCCAATAGTTCATGCGGCGTGTTCATAAGCACCAGCATGGGCTCAACGAACACTATGCCAAGAATCGAGAAAACGATGCCGCCCACCAGCGCAAGCGTCATGGCCGTATGGACCGAACGACTCAGTCGCTCATCATCGTGCTGGCCAAAATACTGACCGGTAATGACCGCGCAGCCGGCGCCGACGCCGACGCAAAAGCCAATGCAGAGCTCGGTGAGCACCATCGTGGCCTGAATGCCACCCAGCGCGAGCTTACCGCCAAACTGACCGACGATATAAGTACCGATAAGCGTGTAGGCCTGCTGAAAAAACGAACTAAAAAAGATGGGAACGCAAAGCGAAAGCAGCTGCTGCCAAATAACACCCTGCGTTACATCGATAGCCGTAGATTTCTTAGCCACACGCCCTCCCCAAAAGCGCACGTCAACCGACAAAACAGCAATTTAAGACCAAAGTCAATACCCGCTTAGCACCGACCGGCGTCGGCCGAAACACCCCCGCTGGCACGACTCGGATATCACCCTCGGCTAGTGATACAAACCCGGCTGGTAGTGATACTCGTTGCTCACGTGCGGGCACAGCTGCCAAAAGGCGACGGCACTCGCCGCGGCCACGTTGAGCGAATCGACCCCGTGCGCCATAGGAATGCGCACGGCACGGTCACAGCCCGCGATGGTCTTGGCGCCCAGGCCGGCACCCTCGGTGCCCATAAAGATCGCCAGGCGATCAATCTCCTGCAGCGCAGGATCGTCCAACGAAACGGAGTCGTCCGTCAGCGCCATGGCGGCACAGGAAAACCCGGCAACGTGCAGCGCGACCAGGCCGTCATGCGGCCACACGCGCGCCTCGCTGCCAATACGCGTCCACGGCACCTGAAAAACCGTGCCCATACTCACGCGGGCAGAGCGACGATACAGCGGATCGCAACACGTAGGGCTCACCAGAATGCCGTCGACATTGAGCGCAGCCGCTGAGCGGAAAATCGCGCCGACATTGGTGTGGTCGACAATGCCCTCGAGAACGCACACGCGCACCGGACGCTCCCCCGCAGCTTTTACGACGCCGTCGAGAAACTCATCGACCGGAATCTGTCGCGGGCGACGGAACGCCGCGAGCGCACCACGCGTCACGTTAAAACCCGTCAGCTGCTCCATGAGCTCCATGGAGGCAACGAACACAGAACCGGACCCGCGCCCTCGCGCACAACCAGGCGCTCAAACAGCGGCATCATCTGATCGAGCCAGCGTTCGCCCAAAAGAAAGCTCACCGGCTCGTATCCGGCGCGAACCGCACGCTCGATGACCTTGGCACTCTCGGCGATAAAAATGCCCTTCTGCGGCTCCAGCACGCAGCGCAGCTCACGCTCGGTCAGTCGCACGTAGGCATCGAGCCGCTCGTCCTCGAGCGAATCAATTCGCAGAATCTCAACGGCACCTGTCATAGCAGCCAGCCCGCACCCTTCTTTACAGCACATCTATACCAAACGAGGCGACGCTAAGCGCCGCCCCATGCATTCAATCAACCCGATGATACCGTTCACGCCAGGCGATTTATGCCTCAACGCGACGATACGTCACGAACTCATAATCGAGACCCTCGTCGCCCTCGCCCGTAGCAATCGTGGCAACCCCTTCGCGCCGCGCAACTTCCCACGCGGGATCGGCATCCAAATTGGGAAAATACGTGTCCACGGGATGGACGCAGTGGTTATGCGTGACCTCAGCCTCCACGCAGTACGGCAAAAACTGCCGATAGACATCGCCGCCGCCGATCACCCAGGCAACGGGCTCATCGGCAACCGCGGCGAGCGCCTCGTCGATGCTATGCACCACGTCGACGCCTTCGGGAGCAAAGCTCTCGTCGCGGGTGAGCACGATATTGCGGCGGTTCTTGAGCGGACGCCCACCGGGAAAACTCAGCAGGGTCTTGCGTCCCATGATGACTGGGCAACCTTTGGTGCACGCCACAAAATGGCGCATGTCGGCGCGATTGGACACCACCATGTCGCCCTCGCACCCAATGCCCCAACGTCACACACGGCGACGATGGCAGAAAGCTTACACGTCATGAGCGTCACCTACACCGCAATGGGGATGTTCTTGACCTGAGGCCCCGTGCTCGTAGCCCTCGACGATCAGATCGTCGGTCGTAACGCGTAGAAATCGTGCACGTCGGGGTTAAGCGTTACCTTGGCGCCGCAAACTGCGGACGCTCGATAAGTTCCCGGACGATATCGACATGACGGTCGTAAATGTGGGCATCGGCAATCACATGCAACAGCTCGCCGGGAATCATATCGACGGACTGCGCAACCATCATCAGCAAAATAGCGTACTGGCACACGTTCCAGTTATTCGCGGCCAAAATATCCTGGCTGCGCTGGTTGAGAATCATGTTGAGCGTCGGTTTGTCATCCTGCGGGCGCTGCGTCACGTTATACGTCACGCTGTAGGCGCACGGATACAGGTGCATCTCGGACAGGTCGCTAAACACATAGGTATTCGTCATAATGCGGCGGCTGTACGGCGTGTTCTTAAGGTCGTACAGCACGCGGTCCATCTGGTCGAAATCGCCCTCGGCATAATGGCTCTTCTGGCCAATCTGGTACCCGTAGGCCTTGCCGATGGAGCCAGTCTCGTCAGCCCACTCATCCCAAATATGGCTGTTGAGGTCATGCACGTTATTGGACTTCTTTTGATAGATCCACAGGATCTCATCCATGGCAGACTTAAGCGCGTGCGGCGCAGGGTAAGCGCGGGGAACTCCTCGCGCAGGTCATAGCGTGCCGTAACGCCAAAGTTTTTAATGGTATAGGCAGGGGTGCCGTCCTCCCACACCGGACGGACCTTTTGGCCCTCGGTGGTGGTGCCATGGTCCAAGATATCGCGGCACATGGCTACAAACTGCTGATCAGCTTTGCTCATTGACCCTCCCCGTCAGTCGGCTATAAGCGAGATTCATTGTAGCCCAGGCGCACCGCGCCCCACAACCCAAACATAAGCCCTCATTTTATGACATATGCCAGAAATTCCTTGCGCAAATCCGCACGTTCGCTATTCTATTACTGACATATGTCAGATTTGGAGAGTGTATGGCAGGAAGACGCGAAAAAATTACGCCGCGTTGGGATCATCCCCGAATATCGCGGCTTTACCCCCGATGGCCTTGCCAGCGGAGACGCCATCGACATGACGGTCGATGAGCTCGAAGTCCTGCGGCTGTGCGACCTGGAAGGCCTTAATCAGCAGACCGTCGCCCAGCACATGGGCATCGCTCGCGCCACCGTGGCGGCCATCTGCAGTCGCGCACATCGCAAGGTGGCAAACGCACTGGTCAACGGGCGGGCGATCAGTATCGAGGGCGGCAATATCGCGTACTCCCCCATCACCACAACGACGGCCGCATGGCCAGCAAAGGAGGTCGACACCATGAGGGTGGCAACCACGTACGACAACGGCAACATCTTTATGCACTTTGGCCGCAGTGAGCAGTTCAAGATCTACGACATTCAGGATGGCAAGGTACTCAACGAGCAGGTCGTAGGCACCGGCGGCACTGGTCACGGTGCATTGGCGGGTCTGCTCGCCAACGGTGGCGTCGACACGCTCATCTGCGGCGGTATCGGCGGCGGCGCAATCAATGCGCTCACCCAGGCCGGCATCACGGTCTATGCGGGCGCCCAGGGTAGCTGCGATGCCTGCGTCGAGGCCCTCATTGCCGGCACGCTCGCTCAGACCGGCGAGGCCACCTGCGACTGCCATGGCCACGACCACGAGCACATCCACGAGCATGGCGAGTCCTGCGGCTGCCACGGTCATCACGACCACGACGGACACGAGGGCTGCGGCTGCCACTAGCGGCAAACCCGCGCGTCAGGACGCTTCCGCGCGTGCGACAACCTGCGAACAAACGGCGAAGGCCGCCTGGGGTACCATCCAGGCGGCCTTCGCCATACACGACTCAACCAGTCGTTACTTCTTATTGCGCATCTGCGCTTCCATCTGGCGCAGCAGCTCCATATCGGACTTGGGACCGCCCGTACCCAGGCCGCCCATGCCGCCCAGACCCATAGCGTCCAGGCCAGGGATATTGGGCATGCGCATCTTTTTGCCCTTCTTACCCTTCTTGCCCTTCTTGCCGCCGGCCTGCGCCTGATTGGCCATCGTGCGCATACGGCCCATCATCTTATTCATCTCGCCCCACTGCTTCATAAGGCTATTGACCTCGGTGGGGGTCACGCCGGCGCTTTGGCGATACGCGCGCGACGCTGGCCGTTGATGATGGAGGGACGCAGGCGCTCCTCCTTGGTCATCGACATGATGATGGCCTCGTTCTTGTCGAAGATGCCCTCGTCCAGATTGCCGCCCATCTGATTGAGCGCGCGCTGGCCGCCAGGGAGCATGCCCAGAATGCCCTTCATGCCGCCCATCTTCTTGACGGCCTTCATCTGGTCGAGCATGTCGTTCATGGTAAAGCCCTCGCGCAGCATGCGCTCGGCGGCCTCGAGCTGCTCGGCATCGGCGGCCTCCTGGGCCTTCTCGATGATGCCGACAACATCGCCCATGCCCAAGATGCGCTTGGCCATGCGGTCGGGGTAGAACGGCTCCAGCGAATCGGGCTTCTCGCCCATGCTCACGAACTTGATAGGCTTGCCGGTCACCTGGCGCACGGAAAGCGCGCCGCCGCCACGAGCATCGCCGTCGAGCTTAGAGATGATCACGCCGTCAAAGTCGGTGCGCTCGGCGAAGGTCGAGACGACGTTGACGATATCCTGGCCGGTCATGGCATCGACGACCATCAGCACCTGATCGGGCTTGACGGCCTTCTTGATGTCCACGGCCTCCTGCATCATCTGCTCGTCGATCTGCAGGCGGCCGGCGGTATCGACGATCACCACGTCGCGCAGGTGGTCGACGGCCTCCTGGATGGCGCCCTTGGCGATATCGACCGGGTGCTCACCATCACCGCGGAAGACCGGCACGCCGATCTCTCCACCGAGCGTGGCCAGCTGGTCGGCAGCTGCGGGACGGTAGACGTCGCACGCGGCGAGCAGCGGCGAGCGGCCCTGCTTCTTGAGCAGGTAGGCCAGTTTTACGGCCGCCGTGGTCTTACCGGAACCCTGCAGGCCCACGAGCATGATGACATTGGGGATGCGGTTGCTAAAGACGAGCTTGCTCTCGGTAGAGCCGAGCATCTCGGTGAGCTCGTCGAGCACGATCTTGACGACGTTTTGCGCCGGCGACAGCGACTCCATGACCTCGGCGGTCATGCAGCGCTCCTTGGTCTTGGCGACGAACTCCTTGACAACCTTAAAGTTGACGTCGGCCTCGAGCAGCGCCATGCGAATGTCGCGCATGGCCGAGGTGATATCGGCCTCGGTCAGCTTACCCTTGCCACGCAGGCGGTCAAATGTGTCGTTGAGGCGATCGCTCAGAGAATCAAACACTAGTCACTCCTTAGTTGGACTCGCCCACCAGGCGCGGCAGAAATCTTTGGCATTGAACTCCTGCAGGTCATCGACCTGCTCGCCCACGCCGATGCGCAGGATCGGGAGCTTGAGCTTCTCGGCCACGGCCATGGCGATACCGCCCTTAGCCGTGCCGTCGAGCTTTGTCATGATAATACCGTCCAGACCCAGCGCCTCGTTAAACTCGAGCGCCTGGTTCAGACCGTTTTGGCCCGTCGCGGCATCGATTACGAGGACAACCGAAACGGGCATGGGGCCGGCGGCCATATTGGCGGCGCGCTTACGCGTCACGTTAACCACCTTGGCAAGCTCGCGCATGAGCTCGGGGCTCGTGTGCAGACGACCGGCGGTGTCGATAAGCACCAGGTCGCTGCCGCGCTTGTCGGCCTCGTCGAGCACATCGTAGCAAACGCTTGCCGGGTCGGAGCCGCGGTCGCGCTTGATGACGGGGACACCGGCGCGCTGGCCCCACACATCGAGCTGCTCGATGGCGGCGGCGCGGAAGGTATCGGCCGAGCCGATCACGACGTCTTACCGCGAGCAGCCATGGCGCTCGCGATCTTGCCGACCGTCGTGGTCTTGCCGGCACCGTTAATGCCCACAAACAGCACGCAGCTCGGCGTGTCGGAGAACGGATCGCGCTCGACGGGCACAAAATGCTGCTCGAGCTGCTCGGCCAAGGCGCGACGGAGCTGCGGGGCGGTCTTGAGGTTCTTCTTGGCGGCCGTCTCGCGCAGGTCATCGGAGACCTGAATAGCGACCTCGGCACCCATGTCACCCATAACGAGGGTGTCCTCTAGGTCCTCCCAAAATCCTCGTCGACCTCGCCGCCAAAGTAAAAGACCTCGTTGAGAGCCTCGCGGCTGCGCTCAAGTCCGCGCGAGAGAGCATCGAAGAATCCCATTATGCATTCACGACCTTTCCGGTTTCGCGATCGAGTTTTTGCGAGACGACGCGACTGACGCCGTCGGCTTGCATCGAGACGCCGTAGAGGACGTCAGCGTCCTCCATAGTACGGCGCTGATGCGAGATAACCAAGAGCTGCGTATCGGAACGCAACACGTCGAGCGCGCCGATGAGCTTAGACAGGTTGGCGTCGTCGAGCGCCGCCTCGACCTCGTCCAGCACATAGAACGGCACCGTGCGCGTGCGATACACGGCAAAAAGCAGGGCGAGCGCCGTCAGGCTCTTCTCGCCGCCCGACATGAGCATCATCTTGGTGATGCGCTTGCCGCGCGGCTGCGCCACGACCTCGATGCCCGTCTCGGCCGGATGCTCGGGGTCGATCATCTCCAGATGCGCCTGACCACCTGGGAACAGCATGGCGAAGATCTCGCGGAAGTTCGCATCGACCTTCTCAAAGGTCACCAGGAAGGCCTTACGCATCTTGCGGTCGATGGCCACGGTGATCTTGGTGAGCGCCTTGCGCGCGCTCTCCAGATCGGCCAGCTGCTCCTCGATGTAGTCAGCGCGGCGCTTGAGCTGCTCGTACTCCTCCATGGCAACCTGGTTCACAGGGCCCAGGTTGTTGATCTGGCGCACAAGCTGGTTGAGCTCGCGCTCGGCGGCATCGCGGTCGGTGGGCGCCGGAAGCATGAGCGCTTCCTCGAGCACCGTGGTGCCATCGGCGGTAATGGCCTTGATGGCCGCCTCTACCTGCACCTCGAGCTTGCCGCGTGCGACCTTGAACTCGTTTTGCGTGGCGGTGGCGGTATCGACCCGCTCCTTGGCACGGGCAACCTCTGCCTTGGCGTCTTCAATGGTCTTCTTGAGCGAGGCCGAGTCCGCCTCCTCGAGCGAAGCCTGGTCACGCAGACGCGCGGCCCAATCAGACGCGCGCTCCAGCAGGGCCGAATAGCGCTCGTGCATGGGATCGACGCGCAGGCGCAGCAGCTCGAGTGAGCGCGAGGCCTGGCGTGTTCCGCGGATACGGCGGTCGATGCCCTCCAGGCGATGCTCCAGGTCGGGCACGCGGCCCTTCAGCGAACGCAGACGCTCGCTCGTCTGGGCCAGGCGAACCTTGGCATCGGCGAGCTTGCCGGCTGCCTCGGAATCGTCACGGCGCACGCGATCGAGCTCGTCGTTGGCTTCGGCAATCTGGAGACCCAGGTCGCTTACCTGCGCGCGGGCCTCGTCACGCGAACGGGTGAGCTCGTCACGCGCGGACGCGCAGCGTGAACGGCCTCGGCGGCCTGCTCGCGGCGCTTGGAAATGCGCACGCGTTCGACCTCGGCATTGTTGGCGCTTTGCTCCAGGCGACCGATCTCGGAGAGTAGCGAGCGGCGCTCGCCCTCAAGACGGGCAATCTCGCCGGCGGCATCGCCCTCGGCGGCACGCGCCTCCTCGACGGCCGCATTGGCCTCGACGACCTGATCCGACACATGCTCAAACACGGCAGCCAGATCGGGCTCCAGGCCCTCCAACTCACGAATACGACGTTTGCGCTCCAGGGCACCCGAAGCCTCGCCGGCATCGAGCCCCACGCGCACCAGACCGCCACAGCTCACGCGGGCGCATCGGGCGTCACATAGGTCACGCCGTCAACGACAGGCGCGGCTAGCGCGGCTGCCAAGTCATCGACCACGTAATAGCCGCCGAGCAGGGCCTCGACAACCGGACCATAACCGGAGCGCACGGACAGACGATCGACCAGACGCGAACCGGCAGCGCCATCGGCAGCAGCAGAGCCGCTCACGCCGCGCGCACCAGCAGTGCCTCGCCCGAGGCCTTCTTTGGTCCAGAGCCGCACGACCGGCGCGCTCAAGCGTGGCTGCGTCATCAAACAGCAGGGCATCGATGTCGCCGGCAAGCAGCTGCTCAACCAGGCCCTCGAGCTCACGAGGAGCCTCGAGCACGTCGCCCAGACGACCCGAGACATCATCGCCCAGCGCACCCATCAGACGGCTCACCAGCGGCGAGCTGTCTGCCATGCGGGCATCGAGCTTCTTTTGGCTGGCAAGCTCCGAGCGCACCTCGGACAGCTTGTTACGCGCCTCGCTCTCGCGATTACGCAAGTCCTTCAACGCCGCACGGGCAACCTCGGTGGCCTCGCGTGCATCGACCTGAGCTTGACGGGCCTGATCGAGTGCACCTTCGAGCTCCTCAGCGCGGTCGCGACGGCTCTCGAGCGAGGCCGTGACCTCCTCGAGCTGCTCGTCAATCTGCTCCAGGCGCGAGGCGTACATGTTGTCCTCGACCTCGGCATTGCTCAGCGAGTCCTTCACCTTGGCGAGCTCGAGCGCGGCATTATCGGCCACACGCTGCACATCACGCTGCTCGCGCGCAAGCTGCGAAATCTGATTGTCGAGCGCTACGCGACGCTCGTGGAGCTGGGCGGCGGCAGGACCGGCGGCGTCAACGTCGTCCTGGGCCTGCATGTGCGCACCGGTCACTTCCTCAAGCTGGGCACGCGCATCCTCAAGATCCTCGACCACGCGACGACGCTGATGCTCGGAGCTCGAGATCTGGCCGCGCATGTCGGACAGACGCGACACCATGTTGTGGCCCTTTTCCTCGAGCAGGCGCATGTCGGAGTTGATGCGACCGACCACGTCTTGCATATGGCGGCGCTGCTCGCCCAGATCGCCCACAAACAGGCCCTTTTCCTCGAGCATGACCTGGAGCTTCTCGAGCTCGCGCTCCTTTTCGCCCAAGCGGTATTGCGCAAGCTCAAGCTCGGCAGCGCCCTCCTTGGAGCGGCTCTCCAGGTCGTTCCACTGCGACTGCAGCGAACGAAGCTCGTCGACGGCCAGCATCTGCGTAAGCTCGTTCGCACGCGAGGACAGCTCTTTGTACTTGCGCGCGCGATCGACCTGACGCTCCAGCGGCCGCAGCTGGCGGGCGATCTCCTTATTGATGTCGCGGGCACGGGTCAGGTGCTCGTCCATCGATTTAATCTTTTTGAGTGCACGCTCCTTGCGGCGCTTGTGCTTGGAGATGCCGGCAGCCTCCTCGATCAGGCGCGGCGCTCCTCGGGGCGGCTCTGCAAAATGGCATCGAGCTTGCCTTGGCTGATGATGGAATGCGTATCCTTGCCCAGGCCCGAATCGTGCAGGATGTCCTGAATGTCCATCAGGCGGCACGGACTCGAGTTGATGAGGTACTCGCTCTCGCCCGAGCGATACATGCGACGGGTGATGGCGACTTCATCAAAGTCGACGGGCAGCATATGGTCGGAGTTATCGAGCACCAGCGTAACCTCGGCCACACCCACCGGCTTGCGCGCGGACGAGCCCGAGAAGATGACGTCCTCCATGGCCTGACCGCGCAGCTGCTTGGCGCTCTGCTCGCCCAGGACCCACAGAATCGAGTCGGAGATGTTCGATTTTCCCGAGCCGTTGGGACCGACGATGACGGTCAGGCCCGGCTCAAATGACATATGGGCGCGGTCGGCAAACGACTTGAACCCTTTGAGCGTGAGGGACTTGAGATACACGGTTCCTCGCTTAAACAGGCTTCTTGTTGAGAATCACGCCGTTGGTGGTGTAGCCCATGCGGTCGAGCGCCTCGAGAGCAGCGGCCCCCTCGGCCTCCTTCTTGGAGGAACCGGTGCCGCGGCCCTGGCGAATACCGTCGATGAGCACCACAGCGGTAAAGGTGGGCGCATGTGCGGGGCCCTCGGAGCCGACCAGCTTATACGCGGGAGGCTCGTGGCCGTCTGCCTGCACGCACTCCTGCAAGAACGACTTGGGGTTCGCGGGGTGCTCGGCACGCTCGGTGGCCAGGTGCGGCTTAAGCGTACGGTGGATGAACTCCGCCGCCGCATCCCAGCCGGCATCCAGGTACAGCGCACCCACGAGCGACTCATAGACGTTCTCGAGCGCCGAATGCAGGCCGCGGGCGCGGTACCAGTCTCGGAGGCGCCAAAGATGATGATGTCGTCGATACCCAGCTCGTGCGACACCTCGGACAGCGTGGCGCCCGAGACAAGGGACACCTTTAGGCGCGTGAGCTTGCCCTCATCGAACTCGGGATAGGACTCAAAGAGCGAACGGGCCACCACGCGCCCAAAATGGAATCGCCCAAAAACTCAAGGCGCTCATAGCTGGCAGAGACCGGCAGGCCCTCGACGGCCGAGGGATGCGTGAGCGCCGCGCGCAGCAGCACCTTGTTATTGAACTCATGGCCCAGAATCTCCTGGCACGCGTGAGTCGTTCAGACAAAGCCAAGACTTAGGCCTCCTTGGCGTTTTCGATCGCGTCGACGGCGTCGGCGACAGAGTTGAGCGACAGCAGGGTCTCGTCATCAATCTCGAGGTCGAACTCGTCCTCAATGGCCGTCACCAGCTGCAGACGCTCGAGCGAATCGGCATCGAGATCGTCAAAAGTGGTCTCATCGCTAATGTCGGCAACATCGACGCCCAGAACGTCAGCGGCAACTTCGGCGATCTTATCGAAAATTTCGGAGCGATCCATAGCGCTTCCTCTCGTATGTCATGGAACACAACCCAACACGGCAATCGGAACCGTGTTGTAATACGGCTCCGATTCTACCCCACACGGTACAGGTTGAGCCACGTAACGGGGCTCTTACAAAACGATACCGTCCATGGAATTGGCAACATCCTGGACAAGCCCGGCACGTACGGCCTGGGCCGCGGCAAGCGTACCGTTCTTGACGGCCTCGACCGACGTGGCACCGTGGCCGATCAACACGACGCCGCGCAGGCCCAGCAGGATCGCGCCGCCCTTGGCATCACCCGAAAGCTTGGCCTTAATCTCGCGCATCTGCTTTTTGAGGAGCAGCGCGGCGATCTTGGTACCGAGCGAAGACATAAAGGCACCCTTGAGCTCCTGCAGCAAAAACTTGGCAGCGCCCTCAGTGGCCTTGAGCGCGATGTTGCCCGACATGCCGTCGGCGACCACGACGTCAAAATTGCCCGACGTAAGATCGGTACCCTCGCAGTTGCCAACAAAGCCGGGAACCGCGGCCTTCATGGCCGGGAAGCACGACTTGGTAAAGTTGGAGCCCTTCTCGTCCTCGGTGCCGTTGGCAAGCAGGCCCACGCGAGGATGCTCGATGCCCAAAACCACGCGGGCATAGGCAGCGCCCATCTGGGCGAAGCGCACCATATCGTCCACCGTGACATCGGGATTGGCACCCATATCGCACAGCACCGTCAGGCCACCGGCGCGATTGGGAAGCGCGTTGGTCAGGCACGGACGAACCGGCTGCTTCTTGCCCTCCGCCAAATACCTAAACGGCGTCACATAGGCCGTGGCGGCAGCAGTCATGGCACCGGTCGAGCCGGCCGAGAAAAACGCATCCGCGTTACCCTTCTTGATAGCGCGGCAGGCAAGCACGATCGAGGACTTGCGCTTGGTCATCACGGCGCGGATGGGATCGTCCTCCATGCTGATGACGTCGGGGGCCTCCAAGGCCTCCACGCGGGCATGTGCCGCAGCAAAGGGGTTGACGATTTCGGCGGGACCGACGGCCAAGACCTCGATCTCGGGATCCGCCGCAAGCGCAGCCTCGATACCATCGAGAACAACCTGGGGCTTCTCGTCTCCGCCCACAACGTCTACACAAACGCGAACGTTACTCATTTCATATGCTCCTTATACAAAAATGGCCGACTCATTGAGCCGGCCATTGTGGTTCCAGTTGGAACGGCATCGTATCCAGAGTATACAGTTACTCGGTAACGATAACCTCGCGGTCCTTGTAGAAACCGCAGCTGGGGCACACGTGGTGCGGGAGCTTAACAGCGCCGCAACGGGGGCACGTGGACTGAGCCGCAGCCGAAATCTTCATGTTGGCGGAACGACGGGTATGGGTGCGGATACGACCCTGCTTTTGTTTAGGTACGGGCATAGTGACCTTCCTTATGAACTATCCAGTGTGGCGATTACGCGCAAGTAGCGATACTACCACAGTTTTACTCGTCAAGCTTGAGATTCTTCAATGCTGCAAATGGATTTTCCGTGGCAGCGGCCCATTCGGCCTCCGCCTGGACGGCGCAATCGCATTGCTCGACGTGAGATTGATGCCGCAGGTGGGGCAAAGGCCGCGGCAATCAGGCTTGCACAGGACGACGAACGGCGTGTCCATGACGACCGCGTCGTTGATGGGCTCACCCAGATCGACGATGCGATCCTCGCCCAACAACTCGTAGCCGTCTTCGTAGGCCTCGGGGTCCTCGGGCTCCTCAAAGAGGTAGAACTCCTCGATTTCGCCTGCGATATCAAATGAGGCGGGCTCCAGACAGCGGTCGCACTCGCCGGTGGCGTGGGCGCGAACCATGCCCGAGAGCAGAACGCCGGTACCGGCGTTGGTAAAGACCACGTCGTAGGCAATGCCGTCCTGCAGCTGGTACTCCTTCTCGCCCACCGTGTAGGTGGCGACATCGACCTTGCCGGTCAGGGGATATGAGTCTCCGGGAAACTCGAGCTGCTCGGAAAGATCGACGGTACGCTCGGGAACTCAGCCATTACCACTGGCCGTTCTGCTGGGCGGCACCCTCGTTGAGCTGCTGACGGCAACGGGTGACGGTGCCGGTCAGGCTCTTAAGGTTCTCCTCGAGGTGCGTAAAGACCTGCTCGGCGTAATCCTCGGCGGCATAGCGCGTCTCGCGCTCGTACTGCTGGGCGCGGTCGCGAATGTCGTCGGCCTGCTGCTGGGCTAAGCGGACGATCTCCTGCTCTCCGGCAATGGTGAGCGCCTGCTGCTGAGCATCGGCAATAATGGAATCGGCCTGAGCAGCGGCGGAGGCCATAAGCTCCTCGCGCTCTTTGAGGATACGGCGGGACTTCTGCCACTCCTCGGGATAGCTCATGCGAATCTCATCGAGGATGTTAAAGAAGACGTCGGCGTCGATAACCTTCATCTGGGCGTTCTTGCCGAACGGCGTCTTAGCCTCTTCGATGAGCCCCTCGAGCTCGTCGACAAGACTCACGATCTGTCGCCAGGAAAATTCTCGCCCGGCATCCGGTCTCCTTTCATAGGTAACATATCATCGTGTTAGTTTACCACATGCCACCAGGCAATAAAAAAACGTCATGAAAAGCGATGTTTGAGCGCTTCGACCACGTTGGGCGGCACAAACGTCGAAACGTCACTGCCAAGCGATGCGATCTGACGCACCACCGAACTCGAGATGTAGCCGTACTGCGGAGCACTCATGACAAAGATGGACTCCAGCTCGCTATCCAGGCGATAGTTGAGGTCGGCCTGCTGCAGCTCGTACTCAAAGTCGGTCATGGCGCGCAGGCCCTTAACGACGGCACCTGCCCCCTGTTCACGTGCAAAGTCGACCAGCAGGCCGGTGAAGGGCAGTACTTCGACGCCGTCCAAATCGCCGAGAGCCTCGCGAGCCAGCGCAACACGCTCGTCGAGCATAAAGGTGGTACCCACGCCGTTTTTACCCTGCGATTCGGCCACGGCGACGATCACGCTGGGAAAGATGCGGCGGGCTCGGCGGATCACGTCGATATGGCCAAAGGTGATGGGATCGAAGGTGCCCGGGACGATCACGCGGTTGATGGTGTCATTCATGGGTGTCCTCCGAAGGCACATCCTCGTCATTTTCGTTCTCGTCAGCATGGCCGTTCTCGTCCTCGGCCACCCAGCGCAGCAAGTCAACCGAGGTAATGCCGTAGCGCTTCTCTCGCACGGTCTTAAAACAAGCCGGATGAGCACCTGCATCGGCTGCGGCATGCTCAAAAAGGGCAAAGGCCCCGGGCGCCAGCAGTCCCTGCTGGGAAAGATTTTGCAGCAGCTCCTCGACCGGCTCGGCGCCAAAGGCATAGGGCGGGTCGAGCAAGATCAGGTCAAAGGGACCACCCGGCACACGGCCGCGCGAGGCGCTCGCCAACACATCACCGGTAACGACACGCCAACGCGAGCGGTCGCGGCACAGCGACTCGATATTCTTGGTGATCAGACGGGCGCATTGCGATCGATCTCGAACGTGGTGAGCGAGCGGGCGCCACGCGAGAGCATCTCGATTCCCAGGGCGCCGGAGCCGCCAAAGGCGTCCAGCACGCGGACCTCGTCCAGATCGAAGTCGAACGCCGACATGACCATGGACGCGCATGCCTCGCGCACGCGATCGGTCGTGGGACGGGTGACATCGCGCCCACGCGGCTCTTCGATCTTGCGGCCGCGCCATTCACCGCCGATGATTCTCATCCTCCGCTGACCTCCTTAAAGATATGTCGATAACGCATGGCGACCGCGTCGCGCAAGGGGCGCGTCGCCACGGAGTCAAGGTTGCAAGCATACCGCAAGAGCTCGACCGCGTCCAAATGGGCCCATTCGATAAGATCCTCGTCGGCGTCCAGGTCCACAAAGCGCAGGGTCACGCCGCCGTGCTGGCGGTAGCCCAGAATCTCGCCCTCGTGGCGCAGGCGCAGGTCCATCTGGGCGAGCGCAAAGCCGTCAGAGGTCTTTTCGAGCGACTGGAGACGGTCTTGTGCCGCCGACGCGCCACCGTTGCCCTTGGAGTGCGTCATGACCAGGCAAGTGCCCGACACGCTGCCGCGGCCCACGCGGCCGCGCAGCTGGTGCAGGGCCGCCAAGCCAAAGCGCTCACCGTTCTCGATGACCATGACGGTGGCGTTGGGCACGTCGACGCCTACCTCGACCACCGTGGTCGAGACGAGCACGTCGATCTCACCGCGCTTGAAGGCATCGATCACGCGGTCCTTCTCCCCCGCCGGCATGCGGCCATGAAGGCGCTCAATGGTAAGTCCCGGCAGGGCCAGACGCAGTCGTTCGAGCTCGGTTGCCGTATCGTGCAGCGGTACAGGCACGGTCACGCGGCCCTCGTCGTCGCGGGCGATACCGGGTACGTCTTCCAGCTCATCGGCCGAGTCACTCGGCTCCACAAGCGGGCAGATCACGTAAGCCTGCTGACCCTTTTCATACGCCTCGCGGATGGCACCGTAGGCCAAATCGCGGCTCGACTCGGTGAGCACGCGCGTCGTAACGCCCGCCCCCGGAACAGGTCGACGGCGGATGATGCTCGTGTCCAGGTCGCCGTAGACCGAGAGCGCCAACGTGCGCGGGATCGGCGTGGCCGTCATAACGAGAAGGTCGGCACCCGGGCCCTTGGCACGCAGAGCATTGCGCTGGCCCACACCAAAGCGGTGCTGCTCGTCGATGACGACAAGCGACAGATGCTTAAACGCCACGTTGTCCGAAAGGACCGCGTGGGTTCCAAAGAGGACGTCGAGCTCGCCCGATTCCAGCTGCGCATGGATCTGCTCGCGCTCGGCCGCCGGCGTGGCACCCGTCAGGAGTGCCCAAGACATGCCAGCCTGGGAGAGCAAGGGGCCAGTCTTATCGGCATATTGGCGCGCCAGCACGCCCGTAGGCGCCATAACGCAGGACTGAGTGCCCGAATCGGCCGCGACAGCCAGCGCGCAGGCGGCGACGGCCGTCTTGCCGGTACCGACGTCGCCCAGTAGCAGGTGGTTCATCACGCGCCCGCCATCGCACATATCGTGCAGGATGTCTCGGAACGCGGCCTCCTGCTCGTCACTCAGCGAAAACGGCAGGGCTTCCCTGAGCGCCGCCAGGTGCTCACCCGCGGCGTGGGCGTAGGGAGCGACTTCGACCAAGCCGCCGTCGTTGCGCAGGCGCAGCGCCAGCTGAAGGCAGAGACATTCCTCGTAGGCAAGACGCCGCCGCGCGATGTCGCGCTCGGCCATACTCGAGGGAAAGTGAATCGAGCGCAGCGCACGGGCATTGCTCATCAGGCGGCGCTTGACGCGTAAGCGTGCGGGAATCGGGTCGAAGGGATTGCCGACAACCTCAAGCGCGCCGCTTACGAGGCGGCGCATCCACGCCTGACTCACGCCATCACTCACGTAATGGACCGGCAGAATGGTGCCCGCGGCACGTCCGTCCTCGAGCTTTTCGAAATGCGGCGAGGCCATCTGCTTAAAGCCGTAGGCAAACTCGACCTTACCCATCACAGCCAGACGGTCTCCCTGCTTAAACTGCTGGGCAATCCAGGGCTGACGGAAAAAGGCGACTTGCAGCACGCCCGTCTCGTCCACCAGCGAGACCTCGGTCACCTGCATACGCGGGCGAGGCTGCTTTTGGACGATACGGTCAACCGTGGCGACGATCGTGCACACGGTACCGATGGGCGCCATCTCGATGGACCAGGAGCGCGTAAAGTCCAGGTATCGATGAGGGATATGGAGAAGGAGGTCCCCCACCGTCTGAATTCCCAAACGGCGAAGGGCCTCCTCACGCTTACCCGAAACATATTTGAGTCGCGCAATATCCTCGTCGAGCGCATTGCTCTGGGCAAAGCGCTCCGAGACGCGCGGCACGGAGCACAGCTCGGACATGGGCAGATGCCTACTCGATCGAGAAGATCACGGGATAGAGCGGCTGCTCGCCACGATGGGCGTCGACCTCCAGATCGGGCTGAGCCTCCTCGATGGCGTCGACGATCTCCTGAAAGGCCTCATCGGACAGCTCCTCGCCGGCCAGAATCGTCAGCGCGTCGCCCTCCTCTTCCTCCTGCATACGGTTGATGCAGTCGAGCGTGACCTGCTTCACATCGGAGCCGACCACGTCGATGGAGCCGGCAATGATACCCATGACGTCACCGGAGTGAATCGGAGAACCGTCAGAGGCGCTGGAATCGCGCACGGCACGGGTGACCTCGCATCGCGAACCTCGCTGATGGCGTCGACCATGGCGGCAACGGCGTCCTCGAGCTCGGAATCGGGCAGGACGGCGAACAGCGCGGAGAACGCCTGCGGGACGGTCTTGGTGGGAACGACGGCGACCTTCTTGTCGGTGCAGGCAGAGGCTGCGGCCTCGGCAGCCATGCGGATGTTGCCGTTATTGGGCAGGATAATGACCGAGGTCGCGTTGACCTGGTCCACCGCGCCCAGCAGGTCGGCGGTCGAGGGGTTCATGGTCTGGCCACCCGAGACGATCACGTCAACGCCGAGGGACTTGAGGATGTCGGCCTCGCCCGAACCGGCGGCAACGGCGACAAAGCCCAACGCCTTGGCGGGCTCGGCGGCCTTTTCCTGGTCCTCATGAATCTTGGCGGTACGGTCGTGGGCCTCCATCTCCATGTTGTGGATAAAGACCTCGTAGATCTGACCAAGCTGCAGCATGTGCTCGAGCACCAGGTTAGGCGTGTTGGAGTGCACATGGATCTTGTAATCGGGGTAGGCACCCACGAGCAGCTCGCAGTCGCCCATGGAGCCCAGGAACTTAAGGCACTCGTCCTCGTCAAACGGGGCGTCGGCCTTAAAGAGGAACTCGTTGCAGTAGCGGAACTCCGAGCCCTCCCAATCGTCGTTGGCCTCAATCTCAACGCGACCGAGGGCCGCGTCGCGGGCAGAGCCAGCGGAATCAAACGTGGCGGAGAAATCCTCGACAACGGTGCTGCGGCCAAGCGCAGCGGCGACAAAGTTCTCCAGGAAGATGGCAAAGCCAAAGGCGCCGGAGTCGACCACGCCGTTCTCCTTCAGAACGGGCAGCAGGTCGGGCGTGCGGGCGACGGACTGGTAGGCCTCGACGACGATGGCGTCGAGCGCGTCCTCGGCCGAGAACTTCTTCTTTTCGCACTCATCGGCCTTGGTCGAGACATCGCGAAGCACCGTGAGGATCGTGCCCTCGATGGGCTTGCGAACGGCCTGGAAGGCGACCTTGACGGCGCGACGGAAAGCGAAGGCGATGTTGGCGGACGTAATGGGCTCGTCGACAGAGACGAGACCCTCGGCCACGCCACGCAGGATCTGCGAGGTGATGACGCCGGAGTTGCCGCGGGCACCCATCAGGGAGCCGTGGGTAATGCGCCGGCAATGGCCTCCATATCGGCATCGGCGGGAAGGGCGGAAGCTCCTTGGTCACCGAGGCGAGCGTGAGCGACATGTTGGTGCCGGTGTCGCCGTCGGGTACGGGGAAGACGTTGAGCTTGTTGATCTCCTCGGCCTTGTCGGAAACGGCAGCCGCAGCGATCGGAAAACAGGTGCGAATGGTCTTTGCAATCATGGGTATTTGAATCTCCGTTTTCGGATGCTAGTTCAGACGGCTCTTGAGCGCGTCGATGTGGATGCCGATCTTAAGGCTGGCGGGATCGATCTGGGCGATTTCCTGCAGGGTGAAGGCAACGGAGCTCGAAAGATTGTGGCAGACGGACTTCATGTTGACGCCGTTCTCGAGCACGACGTGAAGATCGACCGTAAGGCCGTTCTCGTCGGCGGAGACAAGCACGCCCTTGCGGAGGCGCTGACCGGCAAGCAGGCGCACGCTCTCGGCGCCCTGGAGCTGTTCGGCCATACCGACGACGCCATAGCACGTCATCGCGGCATAACCGGCAATATCGGCAATAACGTCGTTCGAGACGCTCAGGCTGCCGTTAATGGTCTCAGACACAAGAATCTCCTTATCTGGTGCTCACGGCACCATCTCGTGGGAGCAATCATTGCATTATTCTACAACGAGCGCGCCATGTTGAGGTGGTGGGTCGCGGGATTACATCCTCGACACGAAATGTTGATATGGCAACGTTCGCGCCAGGCGATCGCGGCATGAAAAAACCCGCCGCATAAGCGACGGGTTTTACAACCTGGGCTCCCCCGGGTGGACTCGA
>ENA-OQBU01000114-OQBU01000114.1-human-gut-metagenome-genome-assembly--contig:-NODE-114-length-22748-cov-4.719376_pt1 | contig 22748 bp, 20 predicted proteins | sample MGYA00242492_ERZ504566 | MGnify/ENA primary metagenome ERZ504566 (study PRJEB26092, sample SAMD00036261) | human gut metagenome | host: Homo sapiens | study: EMG produced TPA metagenomics assembly of...
TACCTAGTGCCGACAGGTTGCCCAATGACTGGTCATTTAAGTCTGTCCCCAATGAGTAGGTCGGTGCCCTTTTGTGCGGAGGTTGCATTGTTGCTTTATACTGGTGCGGTTAGACATCCATCCTGCAATCGAGGAGATATCCATGGCATCAGACGTTCGCGTCCGCTTTGCACCCTCACCGACGGGCAAGCTGCACATTGGCGCGCCCGCACCGCTATCTATAACTGGGCTTTCGCCCGTGCTAACGGCGGCACGTTCATCCTGCGCATCGACGACACCGACCCCACCCGCTCCACCGACGAGAACACGCAGATCATCCTGCGCGCCATGCGTTGGCTGGGGCTTGGACTGGGACGAGGTCCCGAGGTGGGCGGCGATTTTGGCCCCTACGCCCAGACCGAGCGCCTGGACCTGTACAAGCAGGCCGCCCAGAAGCTTTGGGACGAGGGCAAGGCCTATCCCTGCTTCTGCACCAAGGAGCAGCTCGACGCCGACCGCAAGGCCGCGCAGGAGCGCAAGGACCCCTTCCAGGGATATCAGCGCCGCTGCCGCGATCTTGATCCCGAGGAGGCCCGCCGTCGCATCGAGGCCGGCGAGTCCTATGTCCTGCGCATCAAGGTGCCCGAGGACCGCGGAGACGTCGTCATCCACGATGCCGTCCACGGCGAGGTGACCTTTGATGCCAAGGAGCTCGACGACTTTGTCATCTTCCGTTCCGACGGCACGCCCACGTACAACTTCGCGACCGTCGTCGACGACGCCATGATGAAGATCACCCACGTCATCCGCGGCGACGACCACTTGTCCAACACCCCGCGTCAGGTCATGGTCTACGAGGCTCTCGGCGCGCCCGTGCCCACGTTCGCCCACATCTCCATGATCCTGGGCGCCGACGGCAAGAAGCTCTCCAGCGCCACGGCGCCACCTCGGTGGAGGAGTACCGCGACGCCGGTTACCTGTCCGACGCCTTCGTCAACTACCTGGCTCTGCTCGGCTGGTCGCTCGACGGCGAGACCACGATCATCCCGCGCGATGTCCTGGCCAGCAAGTTCTCGCTCGACCGCATCTCCAAGAACCCCGCGACCTTCGACCCCAAGAAGCTCGATTGGGTCAATGCCGAGTACATCAACGGCATGTCCGATGCTCAGTTTGCCGACGAGATCATGGTCCCCGAGTTGCACGAGGCAGGCCTCATCGAGGGTAATGTCGAGTACGGCGAGGACTGGATCGACGCGCTTGCCGCCATCGTTAAGCCGCGCACCAAGATGCCGTCCGACGCCGTGACCGTCGCCGCTCCCATCTTTGCCACGGCCGAGACGCTCGAGTATGACGAGAAATCCGTCAACAAGGGCCTGGCCAAGGAGGGCATGGGTGCCATTCTGGACGCCGCCAAGGCCGCGCTCGAGGGTGTTACCGAGTGGACCGCCGCGAACATCGACGCCGCGCTTGAGCCGCTGCCCGAGCAGATGGACCTCAAGAAGCGCGTGGTGTTCCAGGCCGTGCGCGTCGCCGTTTGCGGCAACATGGTGAGCCCTCCGCTGGGCGAGACCATGGCGCTCGTCGGCCGCGACGACTGCCTGGCGCGCATCGACCGTGCCCGCACGATGGCGCTGTAATCGCTGCGCAAACGTATGTATCCGAGCCCCGTTCACCTCGAGCGGGGCTCTTGTTTCTGTAGACGAATGGGATAGGAGGTGCTGGATCCGTGGCCGAGCAACTGTCGCTGTTTGGTTCGCCGGAACCGGAGGAGGTTCCGGTGAAGCCAGTGCCTGCCGCTGCCTCGGCTCAGCCTAAGCCTGCACCTGAGCCCATCGCCGCCTATGCGAGCGTGGTCCTCGACATCCCGACGCGTGCGCTGTCCGAGCCGTTTGCTTATGGCGTTCCGCAGTCACTTGCCAACGATGTCCAGATCGGCTCCACCGTCCTAGTTCATTTTGGCAACCGTGCGGCCGCGGGCTACATCGTCAACATCGCGCCCGAGCTGGCCGACCTGCAAGGTGACGACGCTCTCGATCCCGCGCGTATCAAGCCTATCGAGGCTATCCTCAGCAAGCCCCTCTTTACCGCAGAGGCCGCCCGTATCGCACGTTGGATGAGCCGCGAGTATGTCGCGACGCTTTCCGAGTGCCTGCGCCTGTTCTTGCCCCCGGGCGGCAGCCCGCGTGTGGTTAAGGGCGACGACGGCGTGTGGACGGTTGAGCGCCCCGCCGTCAAGCTATCCAAAACCGCTGGGTCATGCTCACGCCCGAGGGTTTCGACTATACGCCGCCCAAGACTGCTGTCCGCCAGCGTCAGCTCATCGAGGCGCTCCAGTGCGGCCCGGTCACGACGCGCGATCTCAACCTGCTCTACAACAGCATGTCAGCGAGCATCAAGGCGCTCGAAAGGCGCGGCGTCGTGGTGGTGGAGGAGCGCCGTGCTTGGCGTGGCTGTAGCGAGCAGACCACGCTGTCCTCGGCAAGCGGCAAGGCGCCGGTCGCGCTCACGAACGGCCAGCAACAGGCACTCGCGCAGATTGAGCGCGCCCGTCTGGACGCTCATGGCGACGTGGTGCTGGTCGACGGCGTCACCGGCTCCGGCAAAACCGAGGTTTACCTTTCGGCGATTGAGCGCGTGCTGGCCGCCGGCCGTTCGGCATGCGTGCTCGTGCCCGAGATCTCGCTGACGGCCCAGACCGTCGGCTGTTTTCGCTCGCGCTTTGGCGAAACGGTTGCGGTCTTCCACTCGCGCCTTTCGGCCGGTGAACGCTTGGACCAATGGGATATGGTCGCCAGCGGTGCCGCGCGCGTGGTCGTGGGCGCCCGCTCGGCGCTCTTTTGCCCGCTCAGCGATTTGGGCCTTATCATCATCGACGAGGAGCACGAGACCAGTTACAAGCAGGGTTCCAGCCCGCGCTACCATACGCGCGAAGTGGCGGCCGAGATGGCGCGTCGCTATCGCTGCCCGCTCGTGCTGGGCTCGGCCACGCCTTCTACTGAGGCCCTCGACCGCTGCCGCCGTGGCACGTATAACGGTGCCACCTGGACGCGCGTCGAGATGCCCGAGCGCCCGGGACACGCCGTGCTGCCGACAGTCCGCATTGCCGACCTGCGCCGCGAGTCTCGCACGGCAGCCGCTCTATGTTCTCAAAACCGCTGATGGAAGGCCTGGAGCGTGTGGTCGAGCGCCGCGAGAAGGCCGTGTTGCTGCATAACCGCCGTGGCTTTGCGCCGTTCCTTATGTGCCGCGAGTGCGGCTGCGTCCCCACCTGCAACCACTGCTCCACCGCGCTTACGTATCACGAGCGCACGCACACGCTGCAGTGTCACACATGCGGTTCGTCTTGGCGCGTGCAGCCGTATCCCGCGCCCACGAGCCGTTGCCCCAAATGTGGCAGTCGCTACCTGGCAAAAATGGGCCTGGGTACGCAGCAGATCGAGGACGCACTGCACCAGATGTTGCCCGAGGACATCGCCATTATTCGTATGGATGCCGATTCCACGCGCGGCAAGGATGCGCACAAAAAGCTGCTTGAGAAGTTCGATGCCGCCGATTGCGCGGTGCTGCTGGGCACCCAAATGATCGCAAAGGGCCTCGACTTTCCCGAGGTCACGTTCGTGGGCGTGGTCAATGCCGACTTCGCCCTCAAGCTGCCGGACTTCCGCGCAGGGGAGCGCGCCTACGATCTGCTGGAGCAAGTCGCCGGCCGTGCCGGTCGTGGTGATCGCCCCGGCGAGGTCATCATCCAGACCTACTTGCCCGAGGACCCGGTCATTCGCGCCGTCGCTGAGCATGACCGTTCGATCTTTACCGACTACGACCTGGACCAGCGCCGCGACGCGCTGTACCCGCCGTTTGTTCGCCTGGTCAACATCTTGGTGTGGTCGGCGAACCGAGACGAAGCGCAGGACTACATCGGGCGCATTGCAAAGCTCCTCAAGCGCCGTTGGCATGCTGCCGCGCCCGACTTTTGCGGGCGGGGAGTGCCGTGCCGCAGGTGCTGGGCCCGGCTTCGTGTGTAATCGAGAGAGCCAAGGACCGCTACCGCTTCCATCTGCTTGTGAAGTCGCCCGTGGGGTACCATGTCTCTGATGATATCGACGCCTGTCTCAAAGAGGTGGGCTCTGTGCGCGGCGTGAGCGTGAGCGTTGACGTCGACGCCTATGATTTGATGTAACAACCCGAAAGGATGGCCATGGAAGCCAACGGAATCGTACTGTCGCCTGACCCTCGTCTGCGCCAGGAGTGCGCCGTCATCGAGGAGATCACCCCCGGCGATCGAGGCGCTTGCCGAGAAGATGAAGAAGATGATGTTCGAGAACGGTGGTTGCGGCCTAGCTGCCCCGCAGATCGGCGAGCTCATTCAGCTTGTCACCATCGACTGCGACTATAGCGACAAGAACGACTACGACCCGTACGTGCTTATCAACCCCGTGATCGTGGAGCAGAGCGACCATCTGGTGCCGTTTAGCGAGGGCTGTCTTTCCATCCTGGCATTAGCTGCGAAATCGAGCGTCCCGACCATGTCGTCGTCGAGGCGTACGACTTGGACGCCAACCTGATTCGTTATGAGCCACGGGCGACCTGTTCTGCGTGTGCCTGCAGCACGAGATCGATCACCTGCACGGCAACACCATGTTTGAGCGACTGAAGCCCATGCAGAGGCTCAAGGCAGTCAAGGAGTACCAGGACGCCCTGGCCCGCGGCGCTCGACCCGGGTGAGACGGAGTAGGTTTGTCCGTCCCCGGGGCACCCGCCTATATCATACCGTGCTCAAACATTCTCGCTGCGCTGCGAACTGCGCGCGGGACGATATAGGGGGTGCCCCGGGGACTACGTTGACGCTGCTTGTCTCGCCCGGGTGCCGTCAGGGAGGGGCGTCTTCGCTGATAATTGCTTTGTTGGAAGAGCTGCTTTTATTGCGGCTCTTTTCTTTGGTTTTGGGTATATTTGTTCTTGTTGAATTGTTATTGCGGATGGGCTGGGTACTTGGCTTTCCGCTGTTCTTTGTAGCCGTCTCGGCTTTGGTTGAGGGGAGACGTTCTTTTATGCGTATTGTCTTTATGGGTACGCCTGATTTTGCTGTGCCTTCACTGACTTCGCTTTTTGAGGCTGGGAACGAGATTTCGCTTGTCATTACTCGTCCCGATGCTGTTCGCGGGCGTGGTAAAAAGTTGGAGCCGTCTCCTGTTAAGGCCAAGGCGCTTGAGCTTGGTCTTCCGGTTGTTGAGGCAAATCGTATGACGGCGGATGTTATCGATCAGCTCGAGGCTGCGGATGCCGATATTTTCTGTGTGGCTGCCTATGGCTGCATTTTGCCTGATGAGGTGCTGCATATGGCGCCGCTTGGTATTGTGAATGTTCATGCGTCCTTGTTGCCTCGCTGGCGTGGCGCTGCTCCCATTCAGCGTGCCATTCTTGCTGGTGACGATGTTGCCGGCGTTTCTATCATGCGCATCGGGCATGGCGTTGATACTGGTGCTTATTGCGCGCAGGCCTCGACCTCGGTTGCCGGTAAGCATGCCGAGGCGCTCACGATGGAGCTTGGCGAGCTGGGCGGTAAGCTGCTGGCCGATACGCTGCCGTCGCTTGCCGATGGTACCGCCGTGTGGACTGAACAGGATGAGGCGCTCGTTACCCATGCCGCCAAGATTTCTAAACAGGAGATGCGCCTGGATCCGCAAATGGCGGCGCTTGATTGCGTGCGTCATGTGCTGGCCTCGTCCGATACCGCGCCTGCTCGTTGCGTGATTGCCGGCAAGACCGTGCGCGTGCTCGATGCTGCGCCGGCTGATGTGTCGCTTGGCGAGGGTCAGGTTCTCGTTAAGGCCAAGCGTGTTTACCTTGGTCTTTCCGATGGCACGGTTGAGCTGCTCGAGGTTAAGCCTGATGGCAAGCGTGCTATGGCTGCTTCTGCCTGGGCTGCTGGCCTGCAGGGTGCCGATTTTTCGTGGGGTGTTTTGTCATGAGCAAGCTGTCTCCCGCACGCAAGCTTGCGCTCGATGTGCTAATGGAGGCCGATCGCCGCGGTATGTATGCGCGTGACGTGCTGTCCTCTCGCGCATCGGCCAAGGCTATTGACCAGCGTGATTCCGCTTTTGCCGCCCGCTTGGCGCTGGGTGTTGCCGCCACGCAGGGTATTTTGGACGAGCTGCTCGATCAGTTTCTTGATAAGCCTAAAAAGGTTGCGCCGCGTGTTCGCATGGCGCTTCGTATCTCGGCCTTCGAGATGCTCTACCTTCATACCCCTGGCCGCGTTGCCGTAAGTCAGGGTGTTGAGCTGGTGCGCAGCGGAGCTAAGTCTGCCGCCGGTTTGGCCAATGCCGTGCTGCATAAGGTCGCGGACAACGTTGAGGACTTTGCCACTGCGTCCGATGTGGATGAGTCTGAGCGACGCTTGGTTCGTCTGTCGCGCCTGATGGGTCTACCGCGTTGGCTGTGCGCTCGCATTATGGCATCGTTCGACACGCCAGAGGGTGCACTTAACTTTGCCGGCAATCTGGCCCCCGCGCCGCTGGCCCTGCATGAGAACGCCTTTGCGACCAAGCCCGATCCGTATATCTCGCAGCTCGTCGCGCCTGTCTTCCCGGGCTGCCATGCCCCGGTTGATGCCCAGGTTACCGTTGCTTCGGGTGTGTTTGAGCGTGCTGCCGCGGTGGCATCTGATCTCAATGCGCAGCTTATCGCTACAGCTGCCACGCGCCCTGGTAGCTGCCTTGAGATTGGTGCCGGTCGTGGCACCAAGACCTATGTGATGATGTGCCAGGCCAAGCGTGCGGGCTATGAGCGTCAGCATACGGCGCTCGATTTGCATGATCGCAAGTGCGATCTGAATCTCGCTCGCCTGCATAAGGCCGGTATTCAGGGCGTTCGTACGGTTTCGGGTGATGCCTGCGAGCTTGATGAAGTACTGACATCGTTTGATGCCATGCTTGGCGAGCCGGTTAAGTTCGACACGGTCTTTATCGATGCGCCGTGCTCGGGCACCGGCACCATGCGCCGCCATCCCGAGATTCCGTGGCGCCTGACCGAGAACGACGTTACGACCGAGCTGCCCAAGCTGCAGCTGACGATGCTCAAAGAGGCTGCTGCGCGCGTGGCTGCCGGTGGCGAGCTCATCTATGCGACGTGCTCGGTCTTCGACGAGGAGAACACGCAGGTGGTGGATGCTTTCTTGAACTCTCCTGAGGGCACCGGCTTTACTGTAGCGCCGCTCTCCGAGGCACAGATTCTGCAGCTCCCCGAGTTCGATCAGGCCAAGAAGCTCGTATCCGTACGCCAGAACAATCGGGGCCTCTTCCAAAGCGTGCCCGTAAACGCGGATTCCTACGACGGCCACTTCTGCGCTAGGCTGGTCCACAAGTAACTACTAAGTTGCGGTGAAATAGGGATTGAATATCGCTTCTACCCGCCAAAACAGACCTTATTTCACCGCAACTCATAGAGATGCCTGGGGTAGCTAAAGAATCAGCCCCCGCGATCATGTTGATCGCGGGGCTGATTGGTTTCTAGTGGCTATGCGGGCAGTTGGCGCAGCAGCCACTCGTGGCGTTTGGTGCTGGAGCCGGCGCTTCGCTGGTCGGTGTTGTAGAAACCACTGCCCTCAAATTTAATGCCGCTGGCCGAGAACGTCTTGGCCGCCGGGGCACCGCAGCTGGGGCACACGACCTCGGGAGTCTCGGACATGGGATGCTCAACCTCAAACACGTTGCCGCAGCTCGAGCACTTGTAATCGTAGCGCGCCATAATACTTCCTTTCAGCACAAAGCGGGCAGATTACTCTGCCCGCAAAAATTCAAACGTCTGTAACTGTACCCTATATCGGGGGTTTTATCACGCTTCGCCCCAGAATCTATGGTTGTTGCGCAGGAGCTGTGCGGTTTTGCCCTCGGCGGCTGCAATGTTCGCCTCGTTAGCCTGCCAGGTCCAGTTGCCCGTGGCCACGCCCGGAACGTTCATGCGCGCGTCGTCGCCAAGCCCCAGGACATCCTGCAGCGGCATCATCACCAGGGGAGCGTCGCTTGCCAGCGCGTCGCTCATCAGCTTGGCCGCCACCTCAACACCGCTCGGTTCATCGCCGCCCGCAAAGGAACGCGTACACCAGCCGGCCAGCGTCGACGTATCGTGCGTTGAGGTGTACAGGATCTTTCCTGGCGTGGGGTGCACGCCGCAACGGACGTCGTAATCGCTAAACTCCAGCACGTCCATGCCGGGGAAACCGCAGGTCGAAGCCATGCGCGAACACCGGGCGTCAAATAGCCCAGGTCCTCGGCGATAAAGTTGAGCGGACCCAGCTCGTCGTAGGCAGTCTGGAACAGGTCTTTGCCCGGTCCCGCCAGCCAGCGACCTTCGGCGCAAGCCTTGCCTGCGGGGATACTAAAGTAGCTGTGGAAGCCCAGGAAGTGATCCAGACGCACACGGTCGTAGAGCGAAAACGCGCGGCGCAGGCGATCCATCCACCAGCTATAGCCGTTCTGCTTCATGTGGTCCCAGCGGAACGTCGGGTTGCCCCACACCTGGCCCTCGGGCGCAAAGTTGTCGGGCGGCGCGCCGGAAATCTCAATCGCCTTGCCGGTATCGGAAAGCCAGAAGTTCTCGGGTTCGCTCCACGCGTCTGCCGAATCGTCGGACACGTACATAGGAATATCGCCGATAACCTCTATGCCCTTCTTGTGCGCATAGTTCATGAGCTCGCACCAAGCCAGGTCAAAGCGGTACTGCATGTACGCTTGAAGCTCGGCCTCGTTGTGGAAGCGCTTGTCGTCGATCAGATGCTCGTTGTAGCGAGCAACATCTGCCGGCCAATCGTGGCGCGACTCGCCCTCAAAGTACTTTTTTGACGGCCATATAGACGCAGTACTTTTCGAGCCAATCGGCATTGCGATGTTTAAACGCGGTGTACAGCGGATCGGCATCCTCCCCGCCGCGGGCCTTCCAGGTCTCAAAGTCGGCTGCCAGCTCCTCGTGGCTCTCGGGTAGCAGGTCGATATTGCCTGCAAAGGCCGAAGGACCGGCGTAGGGGGAGCGGAAGAAGTCCGTGGGATTGACGGGCAAAACCTGCCAGTAGCGCATGCCCATGGCGGCCAGATGGTCGATAAAGCGACGCGTGGGCGCGCCGATCGTACCGGGCTTGCCGTCATCGGTCGGCACCGATGTGATATGGCACACAACACCCGCACCGTGATCGAGCGGCTCCTGCAGGCGCTGCTCGGCGTGGTGATAGATGATCGACGAACCCAGCGGATACAGATCGAGCGTGACCGTGCCGTTGTGGATCTCGCACTCGTGACCGCTGATCACGTCGCTCGCGCATTCGCCGAGCGCCGGAATCGTCACGCGGTGCGAATTGCGCAGACTGCGGTTGATGATAACCGTCGCGGCCTCGCCGTCTTTGCCCGTGCGGGTGTAAGCCAAGACTTCGTCGTTGAGCGCAAAGGCCTTGATCTCGCCATCGACCATAAAGGGCAGCGCACGGCGCACGGCAGACGCGTTCTTAACGATGGCCAGTGTGTCGAAGTCGTGGAGTTGGTCTTTGGTCGGCAGGGTGCGGCGGTTGCCCGGGTCGGTAAGGCCCTCCAAGCCGTACTCGTCGCCGTAATAGATTGAGGGTACACCCGGGAAGGTCATCTGCATGAGCGTCGCCAGCCAAAAACGGCTCTTGGCCAGGCCCATCGAGTTATCGTCCAGGCGCCATTTGCTGCGCTCGCTCTCGGGCAGCTGCGACTCGTCGGGGCCACCGCCGAGCACCGAGATAATGCGCGGGCGGTCGTGGCTCGAAAGCAGATTGAGCGCGCAGGCTAGTGCCTCGCGCGGGTAGTTCTCGCGCAGGGTTTCGATATCCTCGGCTGCCTGGTAGGCGTTTTTGTAGCCCATCAAAAAGCCGATGACCATGTCGCGGAAGGGGTAGTCCATGGCGGAGTCGAGCTCCGAGCCCTGCAGATAGCGACGCAGGTGGCCATAGCTGATCTTGTTGGAAGCGTCCTCCCAGACCTCGCCGAGCAGCAGCGCGTCGGGCTTCTCGGCGAGCACGGCCTTTTTGATCTCGGCCAGGAAGTCGTCGGAAAGCTCGTCGGCCACATCGAGTCGCCAGCCATGGGCACCGGCACGCAGCCATTTACGGATCACGCCGTCCTTGCCCAAGAGCCGCTCGCGCACCAGTTCAGAATTCTCGTTGATGGCGGGCATGTTGCCCACGCCCCACCAGCAGTCATACGAACCGTCCTCATGGAAGTAAAATGCATCGCGCCACGGCGAGTCCTCGCTCTGCCAAGCACCGACGCCGGGATAATTGCCGTAGCGGTTAAAGTAGATCGAGTCGTCGCCCGTATGGTTGAACACACCGTCCAGAATGATGGAAATGCCAAGCTTCTCGGCCGCCTGACACAGCTCGGTAAAGTCCTGCTCGGTGCCCAGGATCGGGTCAATCTTGGTGTAGTCGGCCGTATCGTAGCGGTGGTTGCTCGCGGCCTCAAAGATCGGGTTGAGGTAGATGGCCGTAAAGCCCAGCTCGGCGATGCGGGGTAGGTCATTTTGGATACCCTTGAGCGAACCGCCGTAAAAGTCCCAGGTCTTGATGGAGCCGTCTTCGGCACGCTCGTACTCGGGCGGTTCGTTCCAGTCCTCGACTATGCGGCGTTGGATTCCGTTGCGCGGCTTTTTGACTTCGGCCAGCGTGCGCTCGCGCCAGTGCTCGTCGCGGGCGTAGCGATCGGGGAAGATCTGGTAGACCATGCCACGCTCGTACCACTCGGGACGCACTTCGCGGTGCTTATAGACGGTAATCTGGAAGGACGGAACCTCGGCGTAGCCGTAAGTTACGCCCTCGCCACCGGTGCGGCCTTGCGGCGCGCCCAGGCGAACCTCGGGCTGGCCCTCGATATTGCAGATAAAGCTGTACCAGATAAGACAGGGCTCGGTGCACTCAAGCTCTACGGTAAATATGCCGTCGCCCTCGTGCGTCATGGGATACAGAGACTCACCGATCTCATCTACCCAGGTACGCAACGTAAGCGTTGCCTGGTTGGGATCGGCATCCTCCAAAATCACGGAGAGCGAAAGGGTAGTTCCTGTGGTCACAGCGCCAAACGGAGTGCGAAACTGCGGCAGACGGCTGTTGTGAATCAATCTCATAATACGGTCCAGTTCAATAGAATCACGGCCTGCGGGCCATGGCTTTACGCACAAGTTGTAAGTATATCTTTTGTACACAGGCTGTATAAACAACATCCGTTTACCATCGGCGAACGGTTGTCCTAGAAAATCGTTTTACCAATACCTACAGAGAAGGGGCGCCCGGTTGGAGCGCCCCTTGCTTAGGGTTTGATGAGGTTTTGGATCGTCTGTGGGCTAGCGACGCTTGCGGGTGGCCGTTGCCTTGCGGACGGAGGTCTTCTTGGTCGGAGCCTTTTCCTCGGTCGCGACGACGGGGGAGACCGGGGCCTTCTTGGCGGGCTCGGCCTTTGCCGTAGCCTTCGGAGCGGTCTTGACCTCAGCGGCCTTTGGTGCCGGCTTGGCCTTTACTGCAGGCTTGGCCTCGGCCTTAGCCTCTGCCTTGGGAGTTGCGGCCTTTGCCGTGGACTTCTTGGCCGTCGTCGTTGCGCGCTTGCGCGTGGTGGTCTTGGCGGTCGGCTTGGCCTCGACAGCTGCCTCGGCCTTGGGCTCGGCGGCTGTCTCCTCGACCTTGACGGCGGGCTTTGCGGCAGCCTTCGGAGCGGCCTTTGTCACAGTAGCCTTGGCGGCCGTCGACTTCGTTGCCGTGGTCTTCTTGGCAGCTGTTGCCTTCTTGGCGGTCGTGGTCGTCTTCTTGGCAGCGGTCTTTGCCGGAGCCTTGGCGGACGGCTTGACCTCTGCGACCTCGGCCTTTACCTCAGGAGCGGCCTCGACCTCGGCGGCCTTCTTGGCAGCGGCGGTCGTGCGCTTGCGCGTGGTCGTTGCCTTGGCAGTAGTTGCCTTGGCAGCGGTGGCCTTGCTCGCAGCGGTCTTCGTGGTCGTGGTCTTCTTAGCCGTCGTCTTGCGGGTCGCGGTCTTCTTAGCTACGGGCTTTACAGCAGGCTTGACCTCGACCTCTGCCTTGTGAGCAACCTCAGCCTTCACCTCAGGCTCGGCCTTTGCTGGCTCAGCCTCAACCGGCTTCTCTTCGGCCTTGGGCTCCTCAGCGGCCACCGGCTCAGCAACAGCCTCAGGCTCGTCGACAACAGCCACCGGGCGCTCGATCTCCGGGTGCATAAAGAAGTACAGGTCCAGATACTTATCGGCCGAGCGCGTCCAGCTAAAAGTCCTGGCTCATGGCCTGCGTTACCAGCTGGTTCCAGCGTCGCGGTTATCCCAGAACAGACGCGCCGCGCGGAACACGGCGTCGCCCATCTCGTCGCCGTTAAAGTTGGTAAACGAGAAGCCCGTGCCCTCGCCGGTAACTCGTTATACGGAATCACCGTGTCCTTCAGGCCGCCGGTCTCGCGCACGATAGGCAGGGTGCCGTAGCGCATGGCGATGATCTGCGACAGGCCGCAGGGCTCAAACTTCGAAGGCATTAGGAACATGTCGGCGGCGGCATACATGCGCTGCGACAGCGCAGGATCGAACTCGATGCGTGCGGCCATGGTACCGGGGTACTTGTCCTGGAAGTAGCGCAGACCGTCCTCGTAGTCGCGGTCGCCGGTGCCCAGCACCGCCACCTGCACGCCGCCGGCCAGAATGCGGTCGAGCGCGTACATGACCAGGTCCATGCCCTTCTGGCGCGTCAGGCGCGTGACCATGACCATAAGCGGACGGTCGTCGCGAACCTCGAGCCCCAGCTCTTCCTGCAGCTTGGCCTTGCATACGGCCTTACCAGAACGGTCCTCCACGGTGTAGTTGGCGGCAATGCGCTTGTCGGTCGCCGGGTCAAAGCCCGCCACGTCAATGCCATTCAAAATGCCCTGCAGCGCATAGGAGCGCTCGCGCAGCACGCCGTCCAGGCCCTCGCCAAACTCGGGCGTCTGGATCTCGCTGGCATAGGTGGGGCTCACCGTGGTTATGGCGTCGGCATAGCGCAGGGCGCCCAGCATGTAGTTGATGCTGCAGGCGTCGCAACGCAGCTGCGAGGCGGCCGCCGGAATGTGTGCCACACCCAGGATGTCCTCCATCACGGTGTCGCTAAACTGGCCCTGGAACGCCACGTTGTGGATCGAGAACACGGTCTTGACGCGGTCATACAGCGGCAGGCCCTGGTAAAACTCGCGCAAAAACACGGGCGCAAGTGCCGTCTGCCAGTCATTGCAGTGCAGGATGTCACACTCAAAGTCGGCCGGCAGGTGCTGCAGGCTCTCGGTGATGGCCTTGGAGAAGAACGCAAAGCGCTCGCCGTCGTCAAAGAAGCCGTACGGATAGTCGCGCGCAAAGTAGCGCTCGTTGTCGATGAACATATAGGTGACGCCGTCGTGCTCGAGCTTCTCGAGTCCGCAGTACTCGTTGCGCCAGCCCAGACTCACGTAAAAGTCGGAGAAGTGCTCCATCTGCGCCTTGTACTCGTCCTTTATGGTGGCGTACTTGGGCACCATCACGATAACTTCGGCGCCGGCGCGCACAAGCGCCGCAGGCAGCGAGCCTGCCACGTCGCCCAGGCCACCGGTCTTTACAAACGGTGCGCACTCGGCCGAGGCAAACACGATCTGCATCTTTTTGCTGGAATCTGCCATATTGTCTCCCATGTTGCAATTCGAGAATAGCCGCCTGGCGCTAACCGGGCGGCTATTCTACTTGTTACGAGCGGTGTTGCGGTGCCAACGTTAACGTACGATGGTGGTGTCGGAAGTTAACGGAGCCTTGCCCAGCACCAGGATGTTCTCGGGCGTGCCGCGAAGCTCGGTGTTGGTGGGAACCACGTTGTTTTTGTCCAGAATGGCGTTCTCAACGCGGGCGCCGCTCTTGATGATGCAGCTCTGGTTGATGATCGAGTTGGTCACCGAAGCGCCTTCCTCGACCACGACGCCGCGCGACAGGATCGAGTTGCGCACGGTGCCCTTGATGATGCAGCCGGCCGAGATGATCGAGTTGCAGGCGTGGCTGCCGGTCGCATAGCGCGAAGGCGGCACGTCGTGAGCCTTGGTCAGGATCGGGCGCTCGGGGTCAAAGAGCTGGTCGGCCACGGTCTGGTCGAGCAGGTCCATGCTGCGGCGATACAGCGACTTCTCGCTAAACACGCCCACGACCTCGCCCTTGTACTCGTAGCTGCACACGTCGATGTTGCCAAAGTCGCCCTGGAGTGCCTCGAGCAGGTCCAGATAGTCGGCGGCTGGTAGTGGTCGATAATCTCGAGCAGCGTATCGCGGTTGACGATGCAGCAGTCCATAGAGGCGTTGTCGCCGTACACGACGCCGGCGCTCACGCCCGTCAGGCGGCCGTTCTCGTTGATCTGCAGCTTGGTCTCGTCATCGACGTTGCGCGTGGCCTTGCAGTACACCACGGTCATCTGGGCACCGGAGTTCTCGTGCGCCTCGATGATGGTGTTGAGGTCCATGTTAAAGATGATGTTGGTGCCCATCATCACAACATAGGGCTTCTCCGAGCGCTGGAACAGCGTCTTGTTGGAGATGATGTCGCGCAGCAGGAAGCGCATGCCGCCCTTGGTGGTGCCATACGCGTTGCCGGGCACCATGAACAGGCCGCCTTTCTTGCGGTCCAGGCCCCAGTCCTTGCCCGAGCCCACGTGGTCGATCAGCGAGCGGTAGTTGCCCGGCATGATGACGCCGACGGTCTTGATGCCGGCGTTCATCATGTTGGACAGCGGAAAGTCGATCAGGCGGTAGCGGCCCAAAAACGGAACGGATGCGATGGGGCGGTCCTTGAGCAGCACGCTGCCGTAGGTCGAAGAGTAGTTAGCGGTGATATAACCGATGGCCTTGCGATTGATCATCGGATCATTCCCCCTTCCCGATAACGACGTCATTTCCAACGACGGCCGTATCCTTGGTGGTATCGACAGAGCCGAGCTTCACGCCCTCTTCGACCGTGGAGTTCTCGCCCAAAATAGCGCGGCAGATGTGCGCGCCGCTCTTAACGTGCGCACCCGGCAGCAGCACGGAGTCCTCGACCACGGCGCGCTCCTCGATGATGACATCGGTCGAAAGAATCGAGTGGCGAGCGGTGCCGTAGATCTTGCAGCCGTTGGAGACCAGGCAGTCGTCCAGGCGGCCGTCCGGGCCAATGTAGTGCGGCGGACGCGTGGTGATGTTGGACATGATGGGGAAGTTCTTGTCGAACAGATCGAACTCGGGGTTGTTACCCAGCAGGTCCATCGAGGTCTCATGGAAGCTGGCGATGGTGCCAACGTCCTTCCAAAAGCCGTGGAACTCGTAGCTGTACAGGCGCTTGCCCTCGCCGAGCAGCTTGGGGATGATGTCCTTGCCAAAGTCGTGGCTCGAGCGCTGGTCCAGAGCGTCTTCCTCGAGCGCCTCGATCAGCACGTCTGCCGAGAAGATGTAGATGCCCATGGACGCGAGATTCGAATCGGGCTTATCGGGCTTCTCGGTGAACTTGGTGATGCGGCCGTCCTCGGGGTCGGTGGTCAAGATGCCAAAGCGGCTGGCCTCCTCCCACGGCACGGGCATAACGCTCACCGTGAGGTCGGAGTTGTTCTCAATGTGCGTCTTGAGCATCTTGCGGTAGTCCATGCGATACAGGTGATCGCCCGAAAGAATCAGGACGTACTTGGGGTCGTTGGCCTTGATGTAGTCCAGGTTCTGCGTAATGGCGTCGGCCGTGCCCGCATACCATGCGCCGCCGGTCTGCGTCTCGTACGGCGGCAGGATCGAACGCCGCCGTCGCGGCTGTCTAGATCCCAAGCCTCGCCAGAGCCCACGTAGGCATGCAGCAGGTAGGGGCGATACTGTGTCAGAACGCCCACCGTGTCGATACCCGAGTTGGAGCAGTTGGAGAGCGAAAAGTCGATAATGCGGAACTTGCCACCAAAGCTAACCGCCGGCTTAGCGATCTTTTGGGTGAGTGCCCCCAATCGGCTGCCCTGTCCTCCTGCGAGGAGCATCGCGATGCATTCTTTCTTACTCATCGATTTCTCCTTCTGTCATCGATGTTCCTAACCCATTAGCGACGGGCGCGGCGCACTGTCACGCCCGTCGAGTAATGCCGTGCGGCAAAGGGAGCTCGCGCGCTTTATGCGTGCCAGATCTCGTCGCGATACTCGCGAATGGTGCGGTCGGACGAGAACCAGCCACTCGAGGCGGTGTTGAGCAGGGCCTTGCGGTTCCAGGTCTCCTGTCGCCGTAGCTGCCCGTGAGGTTCTCCCATGCATCCACGTAGCTACGGAAGTCAGCCATGACCAGGTCGGGGTCGTTGTTGTTCATGAGCTCGTTGTAGATGCTCTCGAAGTTGCCCGAAGACCCGCAAAACGTGTTGTCCTTGAGCTCGTCCATCACGCGGCCCAGACGCTCACGGTCGCCGTTGAGGGTATCCCATGCAAAGTAGCTGTTGGATGCCCAGAGCTGCTCGACCTCGGGAGCGGTCAGGCCAAAGATGGCCTCGTTCTCGCGGCCGGCCAGGTCGGCGATCTCGATGTTGGCGCCGTCGAGGGTACCCAGCGTTATGGCGCCGTTCATCATGAGCTTCATGTTGGACGTGCCCGAGGCCTCCTTGCCGGCCGTGGAGATCTGCTCCGAGATCTCGGCGGCGGGGTAGATGAGCTGGGCGTTGCTCACGCGGAAGTTGGGGATAAAGCAGACCTTCATGACCTCGTTGACGCGGGCGTCGTTGTTGATGACGTCGGCAACGGAGTTAATGAGGCGGATGGTCTCCTTGGCAAAGGTGTAGCTCGAGGCGGCCTTGCCGCTAAAGATGAAGGTCGTCGGCGTCACGTGGAAGTTGGGATCGGCGATGCGGCGGTTGTAGATGTCCATCACCTTCATGATGTTCATGAGCTGGCGCTTGTAGGCGTGGAATCGCTTCACCTGAACATCGAAGACGGTATTGGGGTCAATGACCAGACCGGTCTCGGCCTTAACATAGGCGGCCAGGCGCTCCTTGTTGGCGCGCTTGGAGGCACCCACGGCCTTGAGGAACTCGGTGTCGTCCTTAAACTCCTTGAGCTTCTCCAGCTCAAAGGCGTCCTTCAGCCAGCCGTCGCCAATGGCCTCGGTCACGAGCTTGGCGTAGGTGGGGTTGGCCTCGGCAAAGAAGCGACGGTGCGAAATGCCGTTGGTCTTGTTGTTGAACTTCTCGGGCGTCAGGGCATAGAAGTCCTTGAGCACGATGTTCTTGATGATGTCGGAGTGGATCTTTGCCACGCCGTTGACGCTGTGGCTGCAAATCACGGACAGGTTGGCCATGCGAATCTCGCCGTCCCACAGAATGGCGGTCTGGCGCAGACGCTCCTGCCAGCCCTCCTGCGTGGTGTCGAACGACTCGTGCCAACGACGGCTAATTTCGTCGATGATCTGGTACACGCGGGGGAGGAGCTTGGAGAACGTGCCGATGGGCCACTTCTCCAGGGCCTCGGGCAGGATGGTGTGGTTGGTGTAGCTCACGACCTGCGTCACGATGTTCCAGGCGTCATCCCACTCGAGCTTCTTCTCGTCAATGAGGATGCGCATGAGCTCAGGGCCGCACATGGCGGGGTGCGTATCGTTGGTGTGGATGGCCACAAACTGCGGCAGCAGCTCCCAGTTCTCGCCGTGCTCCTTCTCAAAGGTGTCGAGCAGGCTGTAGATGCCGGCTGAGACAAACAGGTACTCCTGCTTCAGGCGCAGCAGACGGCCGTGCTCGCCGGCGTCGTTGGGGTAGAGGATGGCGCTGATGGCCTCGGCCTCGGCGCGCTCGGCATCGGCCAGGGCGTAGTCGCCGCGGTTGAAGGCCTCCAGGTCAAAGTGCTCCTCGACCGGCTCGGCAGCCCAGACGCGCAGCTTGTTGACAGTCTCGCCGGCATAGCCCACCACGGGGATGTCATAAGGGACGGCCAGGATGTCCTGCGTGTCCACTGTGCGGTAGAACGTACGGCCGTCCTCCTCAAAGCCCTCGACGCGACCACCAAACTTAATGGTCACGGCCTTGTCCTGACGACGGACCTCCCAGGGATAGCCGTGAGTGAGCCACTCGTCGGTGGTCTCGACCTGGCTGCCGTTGACGATCTCCTGCTTAAACAGGCCGTAGCGGTAGCGCATGCCGTTGCCGTAGCCGGCAATGCCCTCGGCTGCCATGGAATCCAGGAAACACGCGGCCAGACGGCCCAGGCCACCGTTGCCCAGAGCCGGATCGGGCTCCTGGTTCTCGATGACGGAAAGGTCGAAACCCATGTCGTCGAGCGCCTCGGCGACCATGTCGCGCACGCCAAAGTTGAGCAGGTAGTTGTCGAGCAGGCGGCCGATCAAAAACTCGATCGAGAAGTAGTACACGCGTTTCTTGCCCTCGGACACCGCGCGGGCGTCGCTCTTGGTGGCAACGGTGCGCGCCTTCTCGGCCACGAGCTTGGCCAGGGCGTTAAAGCGGTCGAGGTCGCTGGCGGCCTCGACGCTCTTGCCGCTGATGCTCATGACGGCATCGCGATAGAGCTCGGTAAACTCCTGCTTGTTGTCGAAGATCTTATTCATACGTTCCTTTCCCCCGGGGATGTTTCTCCCGGAACGGTTATGACATGTATCCTACGCCCCCGCGGGGCGGGTAATTACAGTGGTAACGCCTTTGTTACGCTTTCTTGGCAGACGGCTTAACAGAAGCAGACTTGGCCTTGGTAGCGGCCTTTTTGGCAGCTGGCTTCTTGGCCGCGGTAGCTTTAGCAGCGGGCTTTGCGTCAGCCTTAGCCTTGGCCTTGGTCGTCGTAGCCTTCGCCTTAGCCGGAGCCTTCTTGGCGGCCGCGGGCTTGGGCTTCACCGAGGACGTGCGCTTCTTGGGCGCAGCCTTGGGGGCTTCGACCACCGGCGGCTTATAGCTGCTGGGACCGCGGCGCTTAAGCACCACGCCAGCCAGGCCGGGAACCTTAATCTCAATAGAGTCCATCTGCCCGTTCCAGGGATAGGGCTCGCTCGAGCAGGTGTAAGGCTCCTCGCCGGCATATCCGCTGCCGCCAAACTCGGGACGGTCAGAGTCAAAGATGACCTCCCAGTCTCCCTCGCGCGGCACGCCCACACGGAAGCTCTCGTAGCTCGCCGGATCAAAGTTGATCAGGATCACCAGGTCGTCGTCGATGTCCTCGCCCTGACGCACAAAGCTCACGATGGACTGCTTGGAGTTGTCCGCATCGATCCAGGTAAAGCCGTCGTCGGTGTAGCCGCGCTCGTACAGGGCGGGCTCGGCGGTGTATAGGTGATTGAGCGCCTTAATGAACGCCTGATGATGACGGTGGGTCTCGTACTCCTCGGTCAGGAACCACTGGATGGACTCGTAGTAGCGCCACTCAATAAACTGACCGATCTCGTTGCCCATAAAGTTGAGCTTGGCACCGGGGTGCGTCATCTGGTAGAAGGCCAGCGTGCGCAGGCCGGCAAACTGGCGCCACCAGTCGCCCGGCATACGGCCGATCAGCGAGCACTTGCCGTGCACGACTTCGTCGTGGCTCAGCGGGCAAATGAAGTTCTCGGTAAAGGCGTACATGATGGAGAACGTGAGCAGCCCGTGGTTGCCGGGGCGCCACGGAAAATCGGTCTGCACGTAGTGCAGGGTGTCATTCATCCAGCCCATGTCCCACTTATAGTGGAAGCCCAGGCCGCCGTCCTGCGGCGGATAGGTCACGAGCGGCCACGCGGTGGACTCCTCGGCCATCATCATCACGTCGGGGTAGTGTGCTTCAACGGCGCAGTTGACCTGGCGGATAAACGCGCTGGCGTCCAGGTCCTCCTCGGTACCGTACTTGTTGAACTTCTTTTGGCCGGGATCGTCAATGCCAAAGTTGAGGTACAGCATGCTGGACACGCCATCCATGCGAATGCCGTCCACGTGGAAGTTCTCGAGCCAATACAGCACGTTGGAGACCAGGAAGGAGCGGACCTCGCCACGGGCGAAATCGAACTTATGCGTGCCCCAGTTGGGGTGAATCTCGTGCTCAAACAGCATGTGGCCGTTAAAGGTGGCGAGGCCGTGGGAGTCGGCGCAAAAACCACCGGGCACCCAGTCCATGATCACGCCAATGCCCGCCTCGTGGCACGCATCGATAAAGTGCATGAGCTGCTGCGGGTTGCCGTAGCGCGACGTGGCGGCGTAGTAACCGGTCGTCTGGTAGCCCCAGGAGCCATCGAAGGGATGCTCCATAAGCGGCATGACCTCGATATGCGTGTAGCCCATGTCGCGCACGTAGTCCACGAGCTCCACCGACAGGTCGTCGTAGGTATAGAACTCGCCGCGCTGCGCGGGGAAGGGATCCATGGGGCCGGGGTAGTTGCCGTACTCGTCCGGCTCGCCCTGCGGCGCGTCGCCGTGGCGCTTCCACGAGCCAATATGCACCTCGTATATGTTGAGCGGCTGCGACATGTGGTTATGGCCGGCGCGGCGCTTGAGCCACGCGGCGTCGTTCCACTTGTAGCCATCGAGGGTCCACAGCACGCTGGCGGTACCCGGAGGGCACTCGGCCTTAAAGGCGTACGGATCGGCCTTATAGAGTTTTTCGCCCTCGTTGGTTTCGATGAGGTATTTATAGAGCTGCCCCTGCTCTGCGCCAGGAATAAAGCCTTCCCAAATAGCGCTCGTATGCACGGGCACTAGCGGGTTGGCTTGCTCATCCCAGTCGTTAAATTCGCCAATGACATGGACGCTCTTGACGTCGGGCGCCCAAACGCAAAAACGCCAGCCGCGCGTGCGCTGCTGCGTGTCGGGATGCGCGCCCATCTTTTCCCAGCTGCGCTCCCACGTGCCAATGCCAAACAGATAGACATCGTCTTTGGTGAGCTCCGGTGCGTGCGGGGCGGCTTTACGGGTAGCGGGCTTTTTGGTTGCTGGCTTTAGCTTTGTATCGCTCACGTTTGATCCCATCATGACGCGGCAGCGTATTGCCTTGGTGACTAAATGCGAAAGGTCCAAGGCTGCACGAATCGAAGGGACGGCGAAGTTTCTGTGATTCGTTCCACCTCGCGTGCACGGTGGAACTTTCGGCAAAAACTACGATAACACCTGTGCGTTAGTTTTATGAACGAAAGCGGAATTGCGGGGGCGTTTTAATCGGTAAGCGACATGTTTATACCACTGGCAGAATGCATGTAAACTCTTGACAGTTTTACCAATTGGGTTTCAAAATTGTCTGGCTGACGTTTGGTAAAACGTTTTTTTTAGCAGGTTGTTTACCCTTTGACATCGAAAGGTTCGTTTATGTCCCATACCGCCGCTCCCCAGGTTGCTTTTATTTTCGATTGCGATGGCACGCTGGTAAATAGCACTCCCGTTTGGGGCTATGCGCAGCCCGAGTTATTGCGCCGCCACGGGATTGACGTGACCGTGGATGACTTTGCCCAATTTGAGCACCTGTCACTGGAGGACGAGTGCCAGGCCTACCACGACACGTGGGGCATTGCGCGAATGGCGAGGAGCTCTACCGTGAGCTGGGCGAGATTTTGATTGATGGGTACTCCAAGGTGCCGCCGCGCGAGGGGCTTCTTGCATTTTTGGAGCAGGCGAAGGCGGCTGGCATTGCCATGTGCGTGGCCACGTCCACGCCGGCCGAGCTGGTTAAGTCTGCACTCGCTGGTGCCGGGCTCGACGCTTACATGGAATTTGTTACGACGACGGGTGAGGCGGGACGCTCCAAGCAGTTCCCCGATGTGTACGAGCTAGCCCTGCGCCGCCTGGAGGAGCGCCACGGGTGCAAGTTTGAGCGCGCTTGGGTGTTTGAGGACGCCGTTTTTGGCCTTAAGAGCTCTGGGGTCGCCGGCTTTAAGCGTGTGGGTATTTATGACCCGCACGGCCGCATGAAGCGCGACGAGGTGCGTTCCAACTGCGATATCTTTATCGACAGCTACGAGGAGCTGGATTTGGATCGCGTTCTTGCATATGAAGGCTAGGCGAGGACTGTGGTTTGCAAGGTATTAGTGGTCTGCGGCTCGCCCGTGGTGGCGAGCACGGATCTGTTGCTTCGGCTTGTGGGGGAGTGCGATCACGTTGTCGCCGTGGACCGCGGACTCGACGCGCTGCTAGGCGCCGGCCTGAGCTGCGACGTGTATGTGGGGGATGCCGACACGGTAAGCGATGCGGGCCGAGCGTTGGTCGATGCCGCCACCGACTTTGAAGTTGAGCGCCACGACCCGTACAAGGACTATACCGATCTGGCGCTGGCGCTCGATTCCGTCCGCCGTCGCTGGCCGGGTGCCGAAGTGGTTGCGACCTGCGCCACGGGCGGCCGTCCAGACATGGCGCTTTCCGTACTGGGGCTGCTCGCAGGTTACGATGACGCCCCAGTCTGGATTGCCGAAGACGAGACCGCGGCCCGCATCCTTCGCGCAGGCGAATCGTGGACCATTGAGGGCGCCGTGGACAAGACGTTCTCTATCATTGCTATAGCCCCTGGGACGGTGGTAAGCGAACACGGCCTAGAGTGGGAGCTAGACCACAGCCCCCTGGGCCTCTTGGCCGACACGGGCATCAGCAACGTTGTCAGGTCAACAGCCACGGTCCAAGTCCACACCGCACCGCCATCGCTTACCTATATCAATAGGCATTTAGAACCTGACCCAAAAAAGTCCTTGCACGCCGCGCCAACTTCCCCCTATAAGTTACTCTCCTCGTCACGGGGGCGTACGCTCAGCGTGGGAGAGCGCTTGACTGGGCAGTCAAGTAGGTCAGGGGTTCGATCCCCCATGCGGTCT
>ENA-OQBU01000115-OQBU01000115.1-human-gut-metagenome-genome-assembly--contig:-NODE-115-length-22682-cov-2.470317_pt1 | contig 22682 bp, 33 predicted proteins | sample MGYA00242492_ERZ504566 | MGnify/ENA primary metagenome ERZ504566 (study PRJEB26092, sample SAMD00036261) | human gut metagenome | host: Homo sapiens | study: EMG produced TPA metagenomics assembly of...
GTAAGGTGGCGGTCTTACCGCTGTACAAGACGGCAGTTAGGGTGTTGCCCTCCAGCGTAAAGTACGCACAGGAGCGCAGAGCGGCATAGGGGTTCTTTTTCATCTTCACTGCCGGTGCCTTTTCATTATCCGAGTAGGTAAAACCCTTTTGCAGTCCGCCGGCTTGCAGTTCCTTGTCCGTCATAGCAAAGCAGGTCAGCCCCTCCCCTTTGCGCACGGACAGCTCCGTTGCCACATCAAAGTTATACACCGTGTCGCCCAGGGTACAACGGGTAAAGTACCAGGGATTACCGGCGGCGTCCTTGCCGACGATATGCCCGGCGTCCACCCCGCCCTGTTGCAGCAGGAACTCAAACATACCGCTGATGGCAGCACTCATGCCCTTGCCTTGCAAAATGGCAGTGTAAGTGTCGGTCACACTGTCGTCATAAGTCGTGTGGGTTGCCACATAGTGGTACACATTGAGGAGATACACATTATGGCTCACCGTGCCCTTGCCGCAGGCTTTCAGAATGGTATTGACCTTTTGAACAAAGCGCCCACCAGCTGGCGATGCGTATCCGTATCGTTTTTATATTTGATGGTCACACCGGAATTGTCGCTGTTCACCGAAACCGTATCTACCAGCGCCATCAGCGGAAAGCCGGTGTACAGCAGCCGGTTCACATCGTCCATCATATCCGTATTCACCCGCACGGCCACACCGCCCTCTGCAATGGCTTTGGCGATCTTCTCATACGCCCGCACGGCACTGGGGTCCGTCTGCTTATAATGGCTGTCATACGTATAGGCTAGGGTGTAGGCGGCAGGCGCAGCCGTGGTCGTCTCCTCCTTGCCATCCTTCGAGCAGGCAGAGAGCAGTCCCACCGTCAGTACCAGTGCCAGCAGTACAGAATACGTCTTTTCATAAACACCTCAACGCAGTTGAGCAAACAAATGCTCCGTATTTGCAAAAAAGTTTGGTAAGCCCGGCAATAATCCGTGCCCACTCGGTTGCGCTTGCAGCCGCCGCCCCGACAAAGCGTGAACCAGCGGCAGGTCTTGCACGGCCGGGGGCAACTGAAAAGAATTCTTTAAGAATTCCACCATCTTTTCACTATGGAAAAAGCCGTCAAAATCCCCGGCACAGATATTGCCCAGGTACCAATCATCGGTACAGTAAAAGTCACAGGGGTAGGTACTGCCGTCCGCCTCCACCACAAACTGGGTAGCGCAGGTGCCGTTCATACCGCACTGCTCAGCGTTCTGCCCCCGAGCCAGCAGCAAGTAATTGTCAAACATACGCACGGACACCGGGTTACCCCGCAGGGCATCGTTGGCATACAGCTTGAACCCCCTGCTGCAAAAAAGGCGGCGTAGTCGTCATCGGTCATAAACAGATCCTCCGGCGCATCCATGGCAAAGGGGCGCAGGCAGGGTATGTACTGCAAGTGGCGCAGCCCCTGCTGCTTAAAGAAGCGATAGGACGATCGCACATGGGTAGCGCCATAAGCGGTGAGCACCGAGAGAATATTAAAAGGCACCCTGCGCCGGGTCAGCAGCTGCACACCGCGAAACACATCATCAAAGGAGCTGCGTCCGTCCGGGTACACCCGGTAACGGTTGCCCTCCCGGTCACCGTCCAGAGACACGCCCACCAAGCAGCCGTATTCCAAAAACAGGTCGCACCATTCGTCGTCCAGCAAAGTACCGTTGGTCTGCACGCAGAACTGGACGGTCACGCCGGGGTGCTGCCGTTCCTTGCAAGAGGAGAAGAAAAAGCGAAAAAGTCTTTCCCCGCCAGCAGCGGTTCCCCGCCCTGAAAGGTAAAATATACCGGTCCGTCCCCGGCAAAAGCCAGGGCCTTATCCATCACCTGCAAGGCGGTATCCCGGGTCATATAGCCCTTGTTCTCCGTCTGCCGGGTAGCGGCCAGGTCGTGGTAAAAGCAGTATTTACACCGCAGATTGCAGTTGCCGGAAGCCGGCTTGAGCATCACTGAAATGGGCATAAGCGCCTCCGTTAGCGTACTTGAATTTGGGACAGCACCTGCCCCACCTTTTGGTGCAGCACCAGGTCTGCCAGCTTGTCCGCCGGGGTAGGATCCCGGTTAATGAGCACAAAATGCTCCCCCTGAAAGTAGCGGATAAAGCCCGCCGCCGGGTACACAGAAAGAGACGTACCCGCCACGATCAGGCAGTCCGCCCGGGCAATGGCATGTACGGCACCCTCTACGGTCTGTTGGTCAAGTCCTTCCTCATACAGCACCACATCCGGCTTGATGATTCCGCCGCAAGCGCACCGGGGTATACCGGCAGCCTCTGCCACCGCCTCCACACCGTAGGCTCTGCCGCAGCGCATACAGTGATTACGCAGCACGGAGCCGTGGAGCTCATATACCGTGTGGCTGCCCGCTGCCTGGTGCAGGCCGTCAATATTCTGGGTCACTACAGCGGTGCACTTGCCTGCTTGCTCCAGCTCTGCCAATTTGTAATGGGCAGCGTTGGGCTTGGCATGCGGACACAGCATTTTGCTGCGGTAAAAGCGGTAGAATTCCGCCGGGTTCTCGTCAAAAAAGCTGCGAGAAAGGATCTGCTCCGGCGGATAGTCGTATTGCTGATGATACAAGCCGTCCACACTGCGAAAGTCCGGAATACCGCTCTCGGTAGACACCCCGGCGCCGCCAAAAAAGACGATGCGCCGAGAACGATCTACAATTTCCTGTAAAGTCATCCTTTGATCCTCACTGCGGCGCGCGCACGGGGCTTTGAGCAGTCACGCCGTTTGTTTAGTTTGCGCCACCAGGCGATAGGCGGCGGTTTTGCCCCGCTTGGGAGCTGTGTCAATATAGCGGGTGCCGGTGCGCGTTGCCACCCGGCGGTATTTGCCGCGGATGCGGCCGTCTCTACGGTACAACACATATTGCTTGGCGCCGGGTACCGCTTTCCATTGCAGGGCGATCTTGCCCTTATATTTGCCGCGGCGGATCCGGCCGCCTACCAGGCGGGTACTGCCTATGGTTGAGAACTTCATATTCTTGCTGCCCTGCGCGATTCCCTGCCCCTTGGTGTTGCCGGTGAGCCGATCGCCCACGGTGGTCAGGGCAGTTCCCGGCTGGGAACTCATCCCATAGCGACGGCAGCCGCTGATCCGATTGCTGTCGGTGGCGGCAGTGCTCTTCTCCGCCAGGCAAATGCCGTTATGACCCATTGCCTGAATGGTATTGCGCAGCAGGCGTGTCTTTTTGCTCCGCTGCACAAAAATGCCGTTGGTGGCCCCGGTGCGAATGGTGTTTTCCGTCACCTCTACCCCGTTGCTGTCCACAATGCAAACGGCGCTGGAGCGACTGTTCGTTACCGTGTTGCTCCGCAGCTCGTTGCTGTGGGAGGCGTCCATACACTTCAGCCCGTTGTGTAGGGCGGTGCAAGTATTTTTCTCGATCAAATTACCACTGCTGCCGTGAAGGAGAATTCCCACAGTGGTCTCCGCCGCCGCACCGGTATGGGTAATGCGGTTGTCTGCAAGCGTGCAGTTTTGCAGATCGGTGCCGGTGATCCCGCCGCCGGTGGTGGTAATGGTGTTACCACTGACCGTCAGGTTATAGACCGCATAATTTCCGGCAGGCGTTTTTGCCGGCGGCCTTGCCGCCGTACAGAAACATACCCCTTGGCTTGTCCATCTCCGCTGTTTGACAAACGGAGATGGTATTATCGGTAATGCGGCTGCCGCAGTCCGTATTGCGCTTACCCAGCACCTTGCCGCTGCCGTCGGTGATCACATCGGTCACGCCGCTGTTTTTGCACATATAATATGCCACGCCTCGACCGCAATCGGTGATGGTGTTCTTCTCGATCACCGCGTCCACATAATTGGTGCACACAATGGCCGTGCCTTGCAGGCGCCGAAAGGTGTTGCCACGAATGGTAACGCCCTTCTGATACCGCCCGGCAAAGGCGTTGCGGGTGCCTACCCCGCAGATCAGGTCCTGAAACGTGCAGTCCTCTACGGTGATCTTTTGGTTCATCGTGCCGTCATAGGCCGGAAAGTTGGCGAAGTGCCGATTTTTCTCTAAAATATCAATTTGCAGCGCCTCCGCACTGCTTTCCGTTTGATTGGTCTGACCGGAGAACAGGCAGTTTATGAACCGCACATTGTACCCGGCGGCCAATTCTGCGTGGTGAGAGTCTGTGTTGTTGAGAAATGCCGTGCCGTCCACGGTCACATTCTTGCAATGCGCCAGGCGCAGCAGGCAGGAGCCGTTGGTATTGCCCGGCGCATAATCCAGCGTGCCGCCCCGCAGCGTGCAGTTCTCCAACGCAGAATACCCGGTGTAGTCCTTGCCGGTACGGTCCCGATTGGGTGAGATAAAGATGTTGCCCTTGCCTGCATTGGCATTGAGCAGGGTCACCCCTGTCAGGTTCAGGGTCATATCAGACGCCAGCACAGCGCTCTTTGTCATTCGATATTTTCCGGGGGTCACGGTAACCGTGCAGGTGCCGTAGGCGCCGCTGCGCACCGTGTCCAGCGCCGATTGCAGCGCGGGCAAGCGTTCTCCGGATCCATGGGCGCAGCGTAGCGCACCTGCCCGCTGCCGTCCCGCACAGTCACGCTCTCCCCTGCATAAGCGGCAAAGGGCGCGCCCGCCACTGCCAGTAGCAGCCAAAAGGCCAAAAACAGCGGAAGACACCGGCGAAAAAAAAACGCATTTTTTTGCATAAAAACTAAAAACTCCCTCTTTACTTCTATTCCTGTATATATTAGTATAGTAGACTGAAAGTGTCAAGAAAGCAGGTGCGTTTTTTTGAAAAAGCATTGATCGCCATGAGCGGCGGCGTGGACAGCTCCGTGGCCGCCAAGCTGATGTTGGACGCCGGGTACGACTGTATGGGCGCCACCATGAAGCTGTTTGACAGCGACGATATTTTGATGGCCCAGCGGGAAAAGACCTGCTGCTCCCTGTCCGATGTGGAGGACGCCCGCAGCGTGGCCCGCCGACTGGGTATGCCCTACCAAGTGTTCAATTTTAAAGGTGACTTTAAGGAAAAGGTCATTGATAAGTTTATTGCCACCTATGAGGCAGGCGGCACCCCCAACCCCTGCATTGACTGCAACAAATGCTTAAAGTTTGACACCCTGTGTCGCCGCGCCATCACCCTGGGCTATGACTATGTGGTCACCGGCCACTACGCCCGCATTGACTGCGTGGACGGCCGCTATCGGCTGCGCAAGGCGCTGGACGACAAAAAGGATCAAAGCTATGTGCTCTATAATCTGTCCCAGGAGCAGCTGGCCCATACCCTGTTTCCCCTAGGTGAGCTGCATAAGGACCAGGTGCGCGCCATTGCAGAGGAAAACGGCTTTATCAACGCCCGCAAAAGAGAGAGCCAGGACATTTGCTTTGTGCCGGACGGGGACTACGCCGCCTTTATTGAAAGCTATACCGGCCGCCACTATCCCCCCGGGGATTTTGTGGACACACAGGGGAATGTGCTGGGCCGCCACAAGGGCATTATTCGCTACACCATCGGCCAGCGCCGTGGGCTGGGTCTTGCGCTGCCGGCGCCGCTGTATGTGTGCAAGAAGGATCCGGAAAGCAACACGGTGACCCTGTGCCCCAACGACCAACTGAACAGTACGGTGGTGCGGGTGACCGAGTTCAACTGGCTGAGCATTGCAGCGCCTGCCGAACCGCTGCATGCTGCTGCCAAGATCCGCTACAATATGCACCAGCGCCCTGCACCGTAGAGGTGCTGCCCGGCGGCGATGTGCAGCTGACCTTTGACGCGCCGCAACGAGCGGTGACCCCCGGTCAGGCCGCCGTTATTTATGACGGCGACACAGTACTGGGCGGCGGACGCATTGTGTAGCTGCAATTTATCACTTTAACTTGCTAAAGAATTTCGTTGACAAAGCCCGCCTGCAGTGCTATAATTTTCACACAGTCCTATAAGAGGATTATAAGTAAGTCGGGAAGGATCTAAATCCTATGACGGATTATTCCATCACCCTGCCCTCCTATTCCATCGGCGAGCAGGTTTACAAGCAAATTCCAACGGTGTGCGCTCCCATTGGCGCCACAGCGGTGGTGATCGGCGGACACAAGGCCATGGCAGCGGTGCGGGAGCGCCTGCTGGCCGCGATCCAAGGCAGTGCCGTGACCATTACGGATTTTGTGTGGTACGGCGGTGAGGCCAGTCGGGAGAACATTGCTGCCTTGGCAGAGAACCCGGCAGTGGCAGCAGCAGATATGATCTTTGCTGTTGGCGGCGGCAAGGCACTGGACACAGGCAAAGCCTATGGGGAAGAAAGCGGCAAGCCGGTATTCACCTTTCCCACCATTGCCTCCACCTGCGCGGCCACCACGGCAGTATCGATTCTGTACCACGCAGACGGCACCTTTTTGGCACCGGATTTTCACAAAGCGCCGCCGGTGCATGCCTTTATTCTGCCCTCGGTGATTGCAGCCGCCCCACGGCGTTACATTTGGGCCGGTATGGGCGACACTTACGCCAAGTATTTTGAGGCGGAGATGAGCTCCCGAGGTGAAGCGCTGGTGCACTACCATGCCCTGGGTGTAAATGTGAGCCGAATGTGCTTGGACCCGCTGCTTACCTACGGTGCACAGGCCATGGCAGATATAGATGCCGAGCGCTGCACCTATGCAGTGGAGCAAGTGATTCTGGCTATCATCGTTACCACCGGCATTGCCTCTATTTTGTTGACGGCAGAGCATATTGTGGATTACAATTCCGGCCTGGCGCACGCCGTGTTTTACGCGCTCACCGCCTGGCCCCATATTGAGGCGCGCCACCTGCACGGTGAAGTGGTGGGCTTTGGCGTGCTCATTCTGCTGCTTACTGACGGCAATTTGGACGGCTTCCGCCAAATGTACGCTTTCAACAGAAGCGTGGGACTCCCCACCGCCCTCTCCCAAGTGGAGATGACCGGTGCCGATGTGGAAAAGCTGGTACCCCTGGTAGCCAAAATGCCGGACATTGCCCACAACCCCTACACCATAACCGAGGAAATGCTGCACAAAGCCTTTGCAGACCTCGATTATTATAATCAACACCAAGCGTTTAAGGAGAATGAATGATGAAAAAGTTTTTTGCCACCCTGCTGTGTCTGGCACTGGTTGCCGGCCTGTTCGCCGCCTGCTCCGGCAGCAAAGAAGACAATGCCAAAGCAGACAGCAAGAAAGTAGGCATTGCCGTACTGTCTGAGAACGGCGCCTTTACCGATATGCGTACCGGGATCGAGTCTAAGCTGAAGGAGAAGTACGGCGACAATGTGACCTGCGTGTACAAGAACGCTGCCGGTGACGCCGCCAGTCTGAGCACCGTTGTGTCTGACTTTGACAACGGCGATTATGACGCAGTATTCACCATCGCCACCCCGGCCACGCAGGCGTTTGTGAACCAGGAGTCCGAAACCCCTTGCTTCTTCTGCGCCGTGTCCGACCCGGTAGCTGCCAAAGTGATGACTGCGCTGGACACCCCGGACAAGAATGCCACCGGTACTTCCAACGCCATTCCGGTATCTGAGATCATTGACATGGGCTACAAACTGACCCCGGATGTAAAAAATGGGGTTTTATTTACTCCACCAGCCAGGTAAACGCCACCTCCACCGTTAAGGCGGCCGAGAAGTACCTGGACAGAAAAGAAAATCGCTTATGCGGAAAAAACCGTAGAGAACTCCGCCGATGTGAAGTCCGTCACCCAGTCCCTGATTGACGGCGGCTGTGATGTAATCTTCGTACCCAACGACTCTGTGGTACAGGACGGTGTGTCTGCCCTGACAGAGCTGTGCCAGGAGAAGAAGATTCCAACCTACTGCTCCTCTGCCACCACGGTTGCCTCCGGTTGCACCGCCACCCTGGCCATTGACGACAAGGGCATCGGCGAAAAAGACCGCAGAAATGGCTATTCAGTATTTTGACGGCAAAAAGGTAACGGAGATCCCCGCCCAGGTGTGCGGCATCGACTACTGCTCCGTGAATAAGACAGCGCTGGCTGCCGGCGGTTTGGCTACCCCCACCAAGGATACCGTTGGCTATGAGGTCAAGGTGCTGGAAGCAGCAAAATAAGCAACAAAAATCACAAACCGGCGGGCGCGCTGCAAGGTGCGCCTGCTGCCATTTTCTCATACCCAAAGGAACAAGAACTTATGCTTTATCTCACTGCCCTGCAAGAGGGCTTACTGTACGGACTGCTGGCGCTGGGTGTTTACATCAGTCTGCGGGTGCTGGACATTCCCGACCTGACCACCGAGGGCAGCTTCGGTTTTGGCTCTGCACTGGCCGCCGTTTTGGCTGCCGGGGGCCACACCTATCTGTCCCTGCCCATTGCCTTTTTAGGCGGCATGGCCGCCGGACTAATCACCGGGCTGCTGCAAACCAAGCTGCAAGTACACCCGGTACTGGCCGGTATCATCACTATGAGCGGACTGTACTCCGTTAACCTGATCGTTCGTGGCGGCCCCAACCTGTCCATCGGCGCCGCCAATCTGTTTAAGCAGTTCTACAAGGCGCTGCACCTGACCGGCGATCAGCGCAAGGTGGCCGGTGCGCTGCTGGCGCTGGCGATCTGCCTGGTAGTGACCCTGCTGCTGATTGTGTTCTTTAAGACCCATGTGGGTCTGTGTATCCGCGCTACCGGCGACAATCAGGATATGGTGCGCGCTTCCTCCATCAATGTAGACGCCACCCTGATCCTGGGGCTGTGCATCAGCAACGGCCTGATCGGTCTGGCAGGCGCACTGGTGACCCATTATGTAGGTTACAGCGACACCTCCACCAGCAACGGCACTCTGATCTACGGCCTGGCCGCCGTCATTATCGGCGAGGCGCTGTTTGGCAAGCGGGGCGTCACCGTGGGCTGATCTCCGCCGTGTGCGGCTCCGTGATCTACAAACTGATCGTCACCTTTGTGGTGGATATTGAGCTGTTTGGCACCAACAGCGCCAATTTGATGAAGCTGATGTGCGCCGTGATCGTGGCTGCCACCTTTATTATCCCGGCTGCCAAGCGCACCGCCCGGAACCGCAAAGTAAAGAAGGAGGCCCGCCGCAATGCTTGATGTAAAGAATGTTTCCAAGACCTTTGCCAAGGGCACCGTCAATGAACACATTGCCCTGGAGAAGATCAATTTGCACCTGGATCGGGGCGAATTTCTCACCATTGTCGGCTCCAACGGCGCCGGCAAATCCACCCTGTTCAACCTGATCTGCGGCACCTTTATGCAGGACAGCGGCACCGTTACCCTGGACGGGCAGGACATTTCTTTTCTGCCGGAACACAAGCGTGCCAAGTTGATCGGCCGGGTGTTCCAGGACCCGATGAAGGGCACCGCACCTAATATGACCATTGAGGAAAACCTGGCGCTGGCCTACACCCGCGCCCACTCCAGCGGGCTGGCGCTGGCTCTGTCTAAGAAAAAGAGCAACTTTTTCCGGGAGCAGGTGTCTCGCTTTAATATGGGGCTGGAGGACCGAATGAAAACCAAGATCGGTCTGCTGTCCGGCGGGCAGCGGCAAGTGGTCACCTTGCTGATGTGCACCATCTGCACCCCAAAGCTGCTGCTCTTAGACGAACACACCGCCGCACTGGATCCGGTCACCGCCAAAAAGGTGATGGACATTACCAACGAGATCGTGGCAGAAAACAACATCACCACCATGATGATCACCCACAATATGTCCTCTGCACTGGCCACCGGCGACCGCACCATTATGATGGACAGCGGCCGAATCATCATTGACCTGGACAAGGAGCAAAAGGCCCATATGACCGTGTCGGACCTGCTGGCACTATATCGGGAAAAAGAGACCAAAGAATTTGACACCGACCGCATTTTGCTGCAAAAGAGGAGCCGACCCAATGAAATGTATCAGCTGGAATGTAAACGGCCTGCGAGCCTGTATGGGCAAGGGCTTTGCCGACTTTTTTGCTGCGGCAAAACGCGGACCTGTTTTGCCTGCAAGAAACGAAACTGCAAGCAGGGCAAATCGACTTTGCGCCCCCGGGCTACCACGCCTACTGGAACTATGCGGAGAAAAAGGGCTACTCCGGCACCGCCATCTTCTCCAAGCGGGAGCCGCTGCGGGTGCAGTACGGCATGGGCAAGGAGGAGCATGACCGGGAGGGGCGGCTGATCACCCTGGAATTCCCGGCGTTCTACTTTGTCACCGTATATGTGCCCAATTCTCAGCGAGAGTTAACCCGGCTGGACTACCGTATGCAGTGGGAGGACGACTTTCTTGCTTATCTGCAAGCCTTGGATCAAAACAAACCGGTGATCTTCTGCGGCGACCTGAATGTGGCCCACCGGGAGATCGATCTGAAGAATCCAAAGACCAACCACAAAAACGCCGGTTTTACCGATGAAGAGCGAGGTAAAATGACCGCCCTGCTGGGCAGCGGATTTACCGATACATTCCGCCACTTTTACCCGGAGCCACCGGCATCTACAGCTGGTGGAGCTATATGTTCCACGCCAGAGAGAAGAACGCCGGTTGGCGTATTGACTACTTTATCACCTCTGACCGGCTGCAACCTAAATTGCGGGACGCCAAGATCCACACGGATATTTTTGGCAGCGACCACTGCCCCATTGAGCTGGACATCGACCTGTAATCCACAACAAAAAGACCACCTGCGCAAGCAAAACCTGCGTAGGTGGTCTCTTTTATTTATACCTAACAATATGCTGCTATTCTGTCGGTGCAGTTGGAGCGGGGATCAAGCCCAGCTCTGCTAATTTTGCTGTAATATCTTCAAAATTATAAATATGCGCAACGGGATAACCGGCTTTTTGACACACTGCGTCTACAAAAGAATCTCTTTGCTGTCTGCTTTGCGCTTGGTGGCTTTTATCATCCAACTCTAAAAGCGCAAGTACCTGCAAATTATCCGGCTTGCACAGCACAAAATCAACATGCTTTTTACTGACCATATTGAAATACTTTATGCGGTCTTTGCCTTGCTTTTGACTGCTTACATCTACCAGATCAGCCAATCGAACCTTAGCCAAATGTGCAGATTGTGCCGATCACAAATGGGCTTAATTTTTTTATAAACGCCCATTCATTCTTTGTCAGCAGCAATTTTTGGTGTACGGCAAATCTGCTTCCGTCGCACCCGGCTCGGGCGTACCTGCTCCACGGGCTGTGCATTTGCTTGCGTGTTCCAAGCAATACATTCAGCACCACAGACACAAGCGCGACCAACGCCAGTATGCCAATCACAACATATATCACTTTTCGATCCTCTTTTCTTTTTTCCGTTTTATTCCTGCACTTCGATGGTATCAATCACCACATCATTGACCGGTTTATCCCCGGGGCCGCAGGGTACGGCAGCGATGGCGTCCAGCACATCGGCACCGTCGATCAGCTGGCCGAACACCGTGTGGTGGAAGTCCAGCCAGGGGGTGCCACCCACCTGTTTGTACTGCTCTACCACTTCCGTAGGATAGCCCTGGTCAGACAGCGCCTCCATTTGGTCAATCAAATTGGCGGGTACAGACTTAGCCTGGACCACAAAGAACTGGCTGCCGTTGGTGCCGGGGCCGCTGTTTGCCATAGACAGAGCTCCATAGTAGTTGCGGGCGTCCAGCGCGAACTCATCCTCAAAAGGTTTGCCCCAAATGGACGCGCCGCCGCAGCCGGTACCGGTTGGATCGCCGCCCTGGATCATAAAGTCCTGAATCACCCGGTGGAAGATCAGGCCGTCATAATAGCCGTTCTTGGCGTGGGTGATAAAATTCTCCACCGCCTTGGGCGCCGCTTCGTCCAGCAGCACAAAGGTCATATCGCCGCGGTTGGTTTTGATCACAGCTTTTTTGCCGTCTTTCTTTTCTAACTGATTCATCTTAATACTTCACTTTCTCGTTGATTTTTTGCAGCACCGCCGGGTCGATCTTCGCCACCTGGCGGTCATAGGTCATCAGACCGTTGATCTCGTCCTCCACATCCGTCACCTGTGTATAAACGGTGGCAGCCAGGCCGGTTTGATCTGGGGAATGATCACCTTGTTAAACAGTTTTTGGTACGCCGCCGTCAGCTTTTCCTTGCTGGGATAAACTCGGTAGCCAAAAGTGCGTTCGTTCCAGGTGTGACCGGGCGTTTTTCAGCGCATAGCCGCCGAACTCTGTCAGCAGCCAGGCTTGTCGCCGGCGTGCACCCGAATGGGGGTAAAATAAATATGCTTGCTGATCACATCACTGTCGCCGCAGGGGTGCCATCCGCTGGCGGCGTCCACCGTGCGGGTGGGATCCCATTCTTTCAGCAGATTGTAGGCCACCGTAGAATCAAACTGACCCCAGCCCTCGTTAAAGGGCACCCACATGGCAATACAGGGGCAGTTATACAGGGCGTCCACCATCTCCCACAGTTCCTGATAGTACAGCTCACGAGCGGCCGCGTCCGTGCGCTTAAAGGTCTTATACTTCCGGTCATCCAGGGTAATACCCACAAAGGGAATCGCGGAGATCTCCAGCCCGTAGTGCCCGCCGCCGTTGATCATATCCTGCCACACCAAAATGCCCTGCACATCGCAGTAATGATACCAAAGAAGCGGCTCCATTTTAATGTGCTTGCGCAGCATATTAAAGCCGCAGCGCTTTACATGGGTCACATCGTACGCCATAGCTGCATTGGCCGGTGGGGTCAAAAAGCCGTCCGGGTAATACCCCTGGTCCAGCAAACCGTTATGGAAATAAGGCTTATTGTTCAAAAACAGACGGGGCAGACCGTCCAAGTCCCGACCGACAGAGAACTTGCGCATACCGAAATAGGAACGGATCACCTCGCCGCAGGCTCAAATTCCACCTGATAGAGAAACGGCGACTCCGGGCTCCAGGACTTGAAGTTCGGCAACGGCACATCTGTGTCCGTCGTGTCGGCCACCAAAGTCTCGCCGTCATAAATGCGGGTGCGTACATGGTCGGCGCCAAAGAATTCAAAGTGCACGGCGGCGCCGTCATAGTCCGGCGTGATCCGCACTTTCTCCAGGAATTCCACCGGCGTGGACTCCAGCCAAACGCTCTGCCAAATGCCGCTTTGGGGCGAATACCAAATACCGCCACGCTTGGTCTTTTGTTTTCCCCGGGAATACTGGTTTTCGTCCGTAAAGTCCTGCACAGATACTTCCAGCTTATTCTCCCCCGGTTGCAGGGCCTCAGTCAGCTCCAAAGTAAAGGGTGTGTAGCCCCCCTGATGGCCGCCCACCTGCACACCGTTTAAGTACACGGTGCACATTTGGTCCACTGCGCCAAAGTGCAGGAACACCCGCCCCCGGTTAAAGTTCTCCGGCAAAGCAAAGGTGCGCCGATAGTGCAGGTACTCACCGGGCTTTAAGGTGCGCTCCACCCCGGAAAGCGGCGTCTCCGGCGAGAAAGGCACGCAAATGGCCGTATCCATCTGGACCGGCACGGTGCTGTCCCTGGTAAAGGCACACTGCCACATACCGTTTAAGCTCAGGTACGAATCCCGCACAAATTGTGGGCGCGGATACTCGGGCAGCGGACACTTTTGTCCAACTGCTTTCCCCATTCAGTCAGCATCATAAGTTTTCTCCTCACTTACAATTTTGCAGTCCTCAATGCGTACATGTTTATTACAGATCCGCAGCGCTGCCTTCTTATGAGACACAATAATGCAAGTCACATTTTGCAGCGCTTTCAGATTTTTCAAAAAGCGATGTTCTGTTTCCTCGTCCAGCGCGGAGGTGGCCTCGTCCAGCAGCAGCACCGGGGATTTGGACAGCAAACTGCGGGCAATGGCCAGCCGCTGCACCTGCCCCTCGGACAGGCCCATACCCCGCTCGCCGATCACGGTCATCAATCCCTGGGGCAATTCGTTGATAAAGGTGTCTGCACAGGCGATCTCAACAGCCCGCTGCACCTCCTCGTCCGTCGCGTTACTGTTAATGAACTTCAAATTATCCAGTATCGTGCCGGACAGAAGCATATTCCCTTGGGGCACATAGGCAAACAGCCGGCGGGTGTGCTTGTCTGCCGGGATATGGCTGCCGTCCGCCATCTCCAAGTAAATAGAGCCGTCCTGGGTAGGGAACACGCCCAGCAGCAACTTCAGCAGCGTGCTCTTGCCGATACCGGAGATGCCTGTAATGGCCACAAAATCCCCTTTGTTAATGGTCAGTGAGGTATGATCCAGGATCACATCCCGGTCATAGCGGAAGTCGATATGATCAAACTGCACGCCCGCAGATTCCGATAAGCGGACGGTACATCCACATCGTCTGCGTTGCTGCTCTCCTCCTCCGGCAGATTCTCGATCTCCATCAGTCGCTCCGCAGAAGCAATGATGGCAAAATACTTGGGCATAATACCGGACAAAGAAGCAAACGGCCCCTGAATTTGGTTCACCAGCTGGAGCATGGCGGTAACTGTACCGTAGTCCAGCCCGTTCAGCAGTCGATAGGCGCCAAAGGCCAGGGCAAACACATAGCCGATATTAAAGGTGGTAGACAGCCCGGCATTGGCGGCAATGCCAAAGAAGCGCCGCTTCATACGCGCCACATAATTCTCCTGTTGCAGCGCGTCCGTCTGCTGGTTGATCTTATCCTCCGCCACAAAAGTCTTGATCACCAGCAGGTTGCTGATGGTCTCTTGCATAAAGGAGCGGGTCTTGCCCTCCGTTTGCTGGACCTGCTTGTGCAAACGCTTTAAGGTCTTGCGAAACATACGGGTAGACAGGAACACAAACACCCCGCCCACCAAAAAGGCAAGGGCAAACACCTTGTCAATAATCACAAGGTAAATAAAGGCACTCAGCAGCTTGACGATAAAAAACACCACATTGGGCAACAAGGTGGTATAACCGTCTGTAATCACCTGCACATCGTTAAACAGCAGATTATTCAGCTCGCCGGTATGGTACTTGGACACACTGGCGTAGTCCTTTTTAATAAGCACCTGGAGCATATTGCTTTTGAAGATCATATCCAGGCGCGCCTTGCATCGCTCGGAAAAGCTGCTGCCGATTAGATTCAGTGCCATCTGCACCATGATCAGGATCAGCAGATAAACGGCATAGCGCACCACATAACCCCAGTCCTTGTATTCGGTAGCGCCGTTAATGATATGCTTGGAAAAATTGGCAAAGCACACAGACAGCGCCGCGCCCAGCGCGTTGGTAAACAGCAGTACCGCCGCTTTGGGCAGCTGGCTCTTGCCGATGGCAGTCATCCAGCGAATGGCAGCCCAATCGGAGCGAGAGGGCTTTCGTTTGGTACGGTTCAGGATCGTTCACCTCTTTTAAAAATATGGCGACGGATCCAGCCGCAGCCTTTATGGACAAACATGATCAGCGGGCGCACCGGGTAAAGTGCCACCCACACCCGGCTGTACAGCCGGTAGCGGCGACTGTTTTGGCAGTCCACATATCGCTTTCCGTCCTTATAGAACCCGGCCAGCACGCCGCAAATGCTGTCGTCCGTAACATATTCCTTTTGAAGCCGATTGTCGCCGATAATTACATAATCCTCTGGGCGCACCCGCACAATACGATGCATAATGTACTTGCCGCCGGGGGTGCGATACACCGGCACATCGTACTTCTTTAGCCGCCCCCGGGGACGCACGATAATAATATTGTCCCGCCCTTGATGGATCAGCGGCCACATAGAGGTTCCACGGGTCAGCCCGGTATAAATGCCCTTTTCGGCAATGATTTGTTCAATGCTGTCGTACATACTTGCGAAAGCTCCGTTATCTTAAAACAAAATATATCTATTTCAGTATAACAGATAGCGGGATTTTTATGCAACTGTGTTGCAACCAAAGAAAAAAAGGTGATATACTGTAAAAAACAAAAAGAGCCGCGGTTCCCGGAAGGGATCAAATCGGAAGCACGGTGCAACGCCGTCACAACCGCCATTACCGTGATCGAGTTTTGCTCTGCACAGGCCATTGCGCAAGCGAGAAGGCGCAGAGTGAGTATATCGTAAGTCGGGACACCCGCCGCAGGCTTTAGATCGCAAACACACTTTTGGGCTTAGGGAAAGATGTGGAGGCAGCGCTGGTATAACTGCGCCCTTTTCTGTCCCCTGCCCACGGCAAGGGACTTTTTATTTTGCAAAGAACACGAAAAAGCATTGCACTGCTGATGTTGGCACTGGCGCTGTTCTTTACCGGCTGCACAACCGGAGTCAACGAACAGACCGGTACCTCTCCGCAGAGTCAAACCGTTACGGCAGCCGGTGAAGCGGACACAACCGCCGCCAAGGCCGGTTCCAATACGGTCACCGGCGCCACAGCCAAAGGCGCAGCGGCAGCCGGCACCACCGCCAAAACCGATGGTGCAAAAAGCGGCACCCCGACCGGCAGCACAGCTGCCAAAGCAAAGGGCAGCAGCGGCAAAAGCACAACCACCAGCCGCGCCGCAAACAGCGCCAAGTGGCAGGGCGGCTCCGCCGGCCTGATCCCCACCGGCGGTACCACCCGCAAACAAACCACTAAGAAGCACACCACCAAGCGGCACACGACTCCCCAGTCCAAACCGTGACCTGTACCATTACGGTGGAATGCAAGAATATTCACAAGCACATGAGCCAGCTGAAAAGCGGCCACGAGCGCTTTGTACCGAGCGACGGCTACATTATCCACGCAGAGAGCCACACAGTGAATCGGGGCAGCACTGCCTACGATGTGCTGAAGCTGGCTTGCAACGCCCACGGCATACGCCTAACTGCCAAGAGCACTTCCTACGGTGTCTATGTGGTGGGGATCAACAACCTGGATGAAAAGGACTGCGGAAGCGCCAGCGGCTGGATGTACAAGGTCAACGGCACCGTACCTATGACCTCCTGCGGCAAATATAAAAATGGACAGCGGCGACAATCTGGTATTCTATTATGTATGCACCGGAGCCGATCGCTAAAACGATATTTGCAGGTTTCACCTGTTCAAATAAAAATAAACGGAGGACAAAACAATGAAAAAACTGATGAGCACCTGCACTGCGCTTTTGCTGGCTGTGTGTATGCTGCTGCCGGCTTACAGCGCTTTTGCTGCAACCGACAACGACAAGATTGGCGAACGCCTGGAAAAGGTGGCGAGCCAGACCGAGGGCGCCACCAACTACCTGTACAAGGACAAGGACTTCGGCGTGGCCGACGCAGTAGACATGCTGGCTGCTGTGCGCAACTACGATGCCAGCGATGCACAGGTGGATGGCTTTAAGGCTGCTGTGGAGAAAGAGCTGAAGGCGAACGGCGGCAAGCTGTATTACCCGGTGCCGGTATATGATGACAATTATGCACAGATCGGCACCAACAACACAGAGGAGCTGGAGCTGTATGCTGCCGTCATCTGCGTGTATGACGCCTTGGGCGAGGACTACACCGATGTGGCCGGCTATGACTTGAGCAAGCTGATGCAAAACTGCGGCACCGCTGTTTATGGCACCAATTACTACCTGTACCGTCTGGTGACAGAAGCCTGCGCCATTGTGGACGCGCCCCAGAGCTTTGTGCAGTCCGTGGTCAAGAACCTGACCGATCTGTACAAGATGGGCGAGGGTCCGGACTTTTGGGGCGGTTACGGCGCATCTGCCGACGACCTGGGCGCGTTCCTGACCGCTTTGGCCCCCTATGCTGACGATTACAAAACCTACATTGACGACGCTGTGGAGCTGCTGGAGAAAAATGTGTCCGACGCGGGTTACACCAGCTGGGGTTCTGCCAATGCAGACTCCACCGCTATGGCACTGATGGCTTACAGCGCCCTGGACGATCAGGAAAAGGCGGACAAGGCCTACGACCTGCTTTGCAAATTCGAGTCCAAGACGACCGGTGTGTTCACTTACGACGGCGAGGAGAATTCGCTGGCCACCAAGGACGCTCTGACTGCACTGGCTACTACACCGACCACCTGATCGGCCGCATAGTGATCGATCCTGATGATCCGACAGAGCCGACCACCAAGAAAAAACGCCGAGAAGACCACTGCAAACAAGAGCACCAAGGAAACCACCAAGAAGAGCACTTCCAAAACATCCCCGGCCACCGGCAACAATGCCGCTGCCGCCGGCGTGATGGCCATTACCGCTGCCGGCGCTTGCCTGCTGCTGGCCAAAAAGCGCAAATAAACCGTTCTAAACACAGACCGCACCTCACAAGGGGTGCGGTTTTTTCGTTGCTTTTTTTACCGCAAGTGTACGCAATTAGCGTATATCCTAACTCAAATCTTTTGTTGTATCGGATTGACAAAAGCACCAATTCACACTACAATATAAAGTATATGCGAACGGTGGCGAACCGTACGGAAAGGGAAAGAATATTAGATATAATGATAGAGAAGAACTGTCCCCATTGCGGGGCGGCCATGCCGGAGGAGGCGCACTACTGTTTGCAGTGTATGACCCCCTGTACCCCGCACAGCCCAGTACCGCCTATTTGAAATCCTGCGCAGAACATAGCCAAAAGCGTATCAACCGCAAGCAGATATCCTCTGTGCTGGCAGCGATGATTCTGCTGGTGGTACTGATTCCCAGCGTGATGGCGGCACCGCTCCTCCAGCAAAATACCGTCACCGCAGAGGGTGCCCTCACCGGCACCGTACAAGCGGCGGAGACGGAGACGGAAGCGCAGCCAAAGACACTGCTGGGCAAAGTGAAAAAAGCCGCAAAAAAAGCGGAGCAAAAGATACAGAGCGCCACCGGCAAGATGAAAGAGGCGGTGGGCATTGCCCCCACGGCGGAGGAAAAGCAGGCCATGGCCAACGAGGCCGCGGAGCAGGCCGCCGAACAGGAGGAAAGAGACAACCGCTCCACCGGCAACCGGGACAATACCGGCAACACAAACTATCCGGGGAACGGCGGCACAAGCACCGGCAGCGGGCACAGCACCACCGGCACCACAGCCCCGTCCACAAACGGCACCACCAAGCCCGGCAGCACCACCACAACGACCACCACACAACCTGCAACGCAGCCGGAAAACACAGCCCTACCCAAGCCGGAATATAACAAATACGAGTACACCTTGGACGGCGACTATGCCAAGGTGTCCAAATACACCGGCAACGCCAAAGTTGTGGTACTCCCTGCCGCCATTGACGGACACCAGGTGAAATACTACTGTACCGGCACCTTTACAAATAAGGATATAGAGCTGGCCGTTTTTGAGGATTTTGAGGTCTACCACACCTTGTGGGTACAAAACGCAGTTTTCAAAGACTGCAAAAAGCTGAAAAAGGTGGTATTTCCCAATCACGCAGACCTGGGCATTCTTCCCAACTTTGCCTTGGGCTGTACCGCTTTGAGCAAAATTGAAATCGACAACTGGCAATATAAAATGCAGGACGGCGTGCTGTACTACTACAACACAAATAGCTGGGCTGCTCAATACTACTGCGAGGGCTACACAGCCACCCGCTGGAATGTGGCGGAATACTGTACGGCTATCAACTGTGAAGAATCCTTAAAAAACAATGCCCATATTCACGAGCTGCGGCTGAATTCCTATGTGAGCTGCCCCGCCGGTTACAAACTGCCGGAGAGCTTGCAGGCCATCTATGTGGCAGAGGATAATAAGCAGTATTTTAGCAAAGACGGTGTGCTCTACTATGGGCCGAACACCAACAACCCCAACCGCCTGTTTTGTTATCCGGCCGGCAAACCAGCCGTCACCTATACCATACCAAACAATGCAGTCTTCGATATGGGATCCGTTAAGAACAAACACTTAAAGACCTTGGTGATTCCCAAGAGTGCAACGGTATATGACAGCACGCTGAAATACATTTGCCGCGGCACGGTATTTCCAAATTTGAAACCATTAAAGTACAAAAAGGCAGCCCCCACGTGGATTATATCCGCACCACATTCACCGGCAAGGTGATCGTATATTAAGGAGAACCGTATGGCAAAAAACACCAACGATCTGCTGGATCAGCTGGCAGACAACAACTGCTCCATTGACGACTACCTGGAAGAGAACCGGAGGATATGATCGTTTTGGCAGCCAAGGATTTTTGGGAGGCAGCCATTGAACGCAGCGGAATGTCCAAGTGCAATATCATCAACAAGGCAGACTTTAACTACTGCTATTTTTACGATATTGTCAATGGGCGCAAGATCGCGTCCCGAGACAAGGTGATCCGCCTGATTCTCAGTATGCGCCTGACCACCGACGACTGCCAGGAGGCGCTGCGTATCAGCGGCCGCTCCGCCCTGTATCCCAAGGTACAGCGGGATGCACTGCTGATCTACGGGATTGAGAACCGCTACACCGTGGATGAAACCAACCAGCTGCTTTCCGCCCATGGGGAGGATACGCTCCGATGAGCAAAACAGAGAAAACGGAGATCAGCGACCTGCGCCGCTATATGGAGCAGTCCCTGGCAGAGCCACTACACGCAGGTTATTACATTTAAGGATCGGGAAGACAGCTTTGTGTCTTTGTACGCCCACAAAGACACCGGCAAAAAGATGCTGCTGCGCCGCTCCGGCAACCGCAACGACGGTGTGTACCGCGCTCTGCGAGGCAAGCGGCTGTGTAATTTGCCCATGGTTCTGGAAGTGTGCTCTGAAGAGGCGCACCTGCTGGTGTTGGAAGAATATATAGAAGGGCGCACCCTGGACAAAATTCTGGACAGCGGCCAACTGACTTCGGCGCAGGCAGCAGCTATACCATTGACCTGTGTCATGCGCTGGAAGAACTGCACAGCCTGGGCATTGTCCATCGGGATATTAAACCCGCCAATGTGATGATCACGCCGGAGAACCGAGCGGTTTTGCTGGATCTGAGCATTGCCCGGGAAATCAGTAGCGACCAGCAGGACACCCGCAGTCTTGGCACCGTAGGCTATGCGGCGCCGGAGCAGTACGGCGTGGCACAAAGCAACCGTGCCACGGACCTGTACGCCTTGGGGGTACTGCTGAATACCATGATCACCGGCGTGCACCCGGCAGTGGATATTCCCCGCGGACCCATTCGCCACATTGTGCAAAAGGCCACGGATACGCAAATCTCCAAACGGTACAAATCTGCCGCTGCTATGGCTCGCGCCCTGCGTCCTTACGTACGGTTATAAAAATCAAGAAGTGCCCGATTAAGCGTCGGGCACTTCTTTACTTTTGTCTAAAAATTGTCACCCCTGGCACAATAAGCGCATAGACTGGAAGGGGTGATACTTATGTTCTCTGCGCTACTCTCTTTTTTTAAGCGCCAATGTGTTGCTGTTTTATTCTACATATTGACGGCAGCAGCAGTTTTCCAAAACCTTTATCCGCCAAGGAGGAGCGGGCGGTACTGGAGCGACTGCAAGACGGTGACCCGGCGGCGCGAGCCACGCTCATTGAGCGCAATCTGCGGCTGGTAAGCCATATTGTAAAAAAATACTACTCCCGCACCAACGATACGGAGGATTTGGTAAGCATCGGCACCATTGGGCTCATCAAGGCCATAGACAGTTTTGACCCATCCAAGGGCACCCGCTTGGCCTCTTACGCCAGCCGGTGTATAGAGAACGAGATCCTGATGTACTTCCGCGCCCAGCGCAAGACCAGCGGTGAGGTGCACCTGGGCGATGCCATTGAGATAGATAAAGACGGCAATCCCCTGACCCTGCAAGATGTGATCCGCGATGAACGGGATATGGAGCAGGAGCTGGAGCAAAAAATTCGATGGGAAAAGGTGCGCCGCTACATTGAAGCCATGCCGGAGGGGCGGGAGCGAGAGATTTTGGTGCTGCGCTACGGTCTGGACAATCAAAAACCGCTGACTCAACGAGAAGTTGCGCAGCGGTTAAATATCAGTCGTTCTTATGTAAGTCGCATTGAAAAGAGCGTACTCACCGCCATTCGACGGGCGGTCCAGCCGGAAGAAAACGGCAAAAAGCAACGCAGCCGATCAACGATCAAATAAATTGCTACCATCACAGGCAATAGCCACCGTTAAGGGGAAATCAGTAAATTCCAGTTCCTTTACCGACTCGCAACCCAAGTCTTCAAAGGCAATCACCTTACAGGCGGTAATGCACTTGGAGGCCAGCGCACCGGCGCCGCCGATGGCACACAAATACACAGCCTTGTTGCGCACGATCGCGTCACACACGGCGGCGTTGCGCTCGCCCTTGCCCACCATAGCCACCACACCGGCGTCCAACAGGCGGGGGGCATACGGGTCCATACGGCTGCTGGTGGTGGGGCCGCAGGCACCCACGGCCAAGCCCTCCGGCGCAGGCGTAGGCCCGGCGTAGTAGATCACTGCGTCTTGCAGATCATAGGGCAGCGGCGCCCCGGCGTCCATGGCAGCCACAATGCGCTTGTGCGCCGCATCTCGGGAGGTATAAACACGCCCGGACAGCAGCACCCGATCCCCGGCGTGGAGCCGCGGGGCCATTTGGCGCAGCTGGGTGCAATTCAATTTATATTCCATTACTCTTGCTCCTGCAACCGGGCGCGCAGCGCGCGATTTTCGCTTTCCAGTGCTTCCAGCACAGCTATATTCTGCCGCAGCTCCCGATTGGCTTCTTTTAGTTGAAAGTCCAGATTTTTATTGACGATCTCCAGTCGCTGGCATTCAAAATTCACATCTTCCAGCGCAGCCATCAAGCGAGAGATCTCCGCTTGCAGGCGCTCTAAATCCGTTTTGCACCGGACACTCCCCCTCTCTTTAGGGACAAACAGGAGGCGAAAAACCGCCTCCTGCAATGATCTGTTACATATCAATA
>ENA-OQBU01000116-OQBU01000116.1-human-gut-metagenome-genome-assembly--contig:-NODE-116-length-22674-cov-3.195946_pt1 | contig 22674 bp, 25 predicted proteins | sample MGYA00242492_ERZ504566 | MGnify/ENA primary metagenome ERZ504566 (study PRJEB26092, sample SAMD00036261) | human gut metagenome | host: Homo sapiens | study: EMG produced TPA metagenomics assembly of...
GTCCGCACACACTGGTGAGACTGACACTCCGCACGTCATCGAGGCGGACGGCCAGGTCACCGCACAATCCGGCATCGCCTAGGCATGTTCGCGGCCGACTGTCTGCCGGTGCTGCTGGGCGACCCGGTCACCGGTATCATCGGTGCGGCCCACTGCGGCCGTCGTGGTCTGGAGCGCGGCGTGATCGGCGCCACGGTGGACCTGATGAAGAGCAAGGGTGCCGACCCGGCGAACATCGTGGCCACACTCGGCCCGCGCATCTGCGGCGACTGCTATGAAGTGGGCGACGAGATCGCCGACCAGTTCATCAAGCGCTTCCCGCTGACCAAGACGAAGACCCGTTTCGGCGGTGCCGGCATCGACATCGCCGAAGCCGCGATGATCGACCTCGCTTTCGCCGGTGTACATCAGGTGGTCGATTCGATGCCGCGCGTGCACGCCGCCACCCAGTACCTTGAGGAAGACCCGGAACTCGCCGAACTGTGCCGTACGGATGGCGAAGGCCCGGCCGAGCTCGCGGAGCGCATCGACAACATCAGCCACAGCATGTGCACGCTCGAAACCCACTGTGGTACTCGCACCGCCGCGCCGCGCTCGCCAACAAAACACACGAAGGCCGCCTCCTCGCCCTCATCGTGCGTGACTAAACGGAGAATGCGAGCACATTCCGTGGAGAAGATGTGATGCAGTTCACGGACGGCCAGCCCTCACCTTACGGTGGTGCCTATGACTGAGAGAGATTTCGATACCCCCGTCGAGACGCCTACCGTCCAGCCGGCCCCCGCTCAGGCGCCAAACCGGCGCAAACCGTGCCGGTGGTGGCCGTGGTGCTGGCCGCCGGCTTCGGTACGCGCTTCGACCCCGATAATCCCAAGCAGCTTGTCTCCGTGGGTGGCAAGCCCATCGTGTGCTGGAGCATTGATGCCTTTGAACATTGCGACCGCGTCAGCGACATCGTGGTGGTGGTCAATCCCAAGGTGCGCGGTGAAGTGGAAACGTTTGGTTGGCGAGATGGGCTACACCAAGGTCCGCGTCATCATTGACGGCGGTGACGAGCGTGTGGACAGTACCGCCGCCGCGCTCGACATGCTGGCTACGGCTGGCATTCCGGACGATGCCAAGATTCTGATCCATGACGCCGTCCGTCCGTTCGTGGAACAGTCCGCCATCGACGGTTCGATTGATGCGCTCGACCAGTTCACGGCCGCGACCGTGGCCTACGCCTCAACCGACACCGTGCTGTTGACCGAGGATCTGGGCGATTTGAAAGTGGTCAAGTCGGTGCCGGACCGCCCGAACACCTTCCGCGCGCAGACCCCGCAATCCTTCCGCTTCGCGACGATTCGTCACGCTTACGATTTGGCTGCCGCGACCCGGACTTCCATCCCACCCGACGACACGCGCGTAGTGGTCGATTATCTGCCTGATGAACCCCGTCGCCATTGTCTCCGGTGCGGAAACCAACCTGAAGATCACCACGCTGGAAGATATTCCCACAGCTGAGCGTATCGCCGAGGAGATTCTCGGTCGTGATCCCAAGGAAGAGGCCCGCGCCCGCATGCACGCCCTGCTGGCCCAAGCGGCCGGCCAGATGCATCGCTAGACTGGCATTATGCGTGAACTTAATGTTGTGATCTCCGGCTTCGACCACTATGACGGCGTGGAGGTCAATCCCGCCGTCGAAGTGCCCAAGGCCATCGCCGAGCAGGGACTGGGCGTCTCCTCTGCTCCGGACGATCCGTTGGAGCAGGTCGCCGTCACCGTTCATGCTGTCAGCATCCCGGTGAGCTTCGCCAAAGCCTGGCCCACGCTGAAAGAGACGATTGAGGCCACCAAGCCCAATATCGTCATCGCCACCGGGCTCAAGCACGCAGCCCGAGGCGTGATGCTTGAACGATGCGCCACCAACCTGATGGACGCGATCAAGCCAGACGCGGACAACGTGATCCCACGCCGCGAACCCATCGATCCCAATGGCCCGGCCGCCTATTGGACCCGCCTGCCGTTGCGCTCGATCCTGAATGATTTCACGGACGATTCGATTCCGGCCACCTTGAGTTCGGACGCAGGTACGTTCGTATGTAATTCGCTGTTCTACAACTTGCTCAACTGGACCGCCACCCAGGAGCAGGTGCTGGGCGGATTCGTCAGCTTCCCTCCGGTCGTTCCGGCGCATTCCAGCCAGCATGGTCTACCACTCGACCAGCAGATCGCCGCTGGCGTGATGTGGTGCGCGAAGCCGTGCGCTACTATCTCAAGCCCTCCAGCTCCGACATCCTCATCGCCTAGCACGCTGTGCGCCACGCCGGAATAGAACATGGTTCGCACGCATTGTAACGATTGCGCGTCGCTCAACGCTCAGCGCTAGTGCGATGCGCTACAGTGCTTCAAGGATGTGCCAAGAGCTTTATGCGTGTGCGAAAGGAATAAACAGCGATGGTGGATCGTTTCCCGGTGGTGCTGCGAGGATATGACAAGGAGAAGGTTGATGCTGCCTTCGACGCTACTCAGGAGAGTATGAAGCGTGCGCAGCAGACGTTGGCCAGCATGCGTGAGCAGATTGCGGCGGATGACGACCGTATTCTGCAACTGCAGGCCCAACTTCAGGAAGAGAAGAACAAGAAGCCGGAAGGCAACAGCTTCGCTTCCTTGGGAGCGAACGCCCAGCAGATGCTTGCCTCCGCCGAACAGACGAGTACCGAACTGCTGGAACGCGCCAAGCAGGACGCGTCCTCCATCCGTACCACGCTCAGGCTCAGGCCGAAACAACTGATCAACAACGCCAAGCTGGATGCCCAGCATATTGTTGACGACGCCAATGCCAAGGCCGCCTCGATTCTGACGAACGCCAGCAATCAAGCCGAATCAGTGACCACCTCCGCCAACGAGGATGCCGCACAACTGCGCTCCGAAACTGCCAAGACCATCACCGAACAGCGTCAGACCGTCGAGCTTGAGCTCAGCAACGCGCGCGAAGAGCACACTAAGAAGATGGCTTCCGAACGCTCCACTCAAGAGCGCGAAATCGCCGACATGAAGGCGGAGGCGACCCAGCAGGTTGCCGCAATGCGCAAAAGCGCCAATGAGGAGATCACCAAGCTTAAGTCTGATTCCAACGATCAGATTGAGGCGGCGCTCGCCGAGGCCAACAAGAAGCTCGCCGACGTGCGCGAGCAAGTGTCCAAGATGATGACCGAAGCCCAGCGCAAGGCCAGCGAAATCATTGATGCGGCCAAAACCAAGGGTCAGGAAATCACTGATGAGGCCGAGGTCAAGCGCACCAGCACGATGAGCCAGGTCAACGCCGAGGTCGAGCAGATCCGTCACGACATCGCCGCTCAGCAGGATGAGGCCACGAAGAAGGTCAACGAACTGCTGCAGCACCTCGAAGAGCGTCGTGTGGCGGCCAAGCGGGAAGCCGATGAGTTGGTCGGTCAGGCCAAGAACACTCGCGACCAAGCCGATTCGTATGCCGCGTCCAAGCGCGAGGAGGCGGACATCCAGGCCGCCGCAATCGTACATAAGGCGGGCGAGGAAGCCGATGCGCAGATCGAGGAGCGTCGCGCCGCCGCCCAAAGCGAGCTTGACGGTCTGTCCAAGCGCATCGCCGATCTGCAGGAACGCGAGTCCGTCATCACCCAGCGTGTTTCGGAACTGCGTTCTATGTTCTCGCAGGCGTTCTCCGGATTCGCTTTCGGCGGTAATGCGGCGGCCTCTGGTCAGGATCAGGAAGCCGCTGCCGCGGCGGCATTGCCGGTGGTTGCGCCCGTCCCGGAAGTCAAGCCTGTACACAACGAGGCCGATGACCAGCCGGGTGAGTTGAGCGGAAACGAGTCGGCTGCCGACGATCACAATGAGACAGATGCGGCACCGGCTGATTCGGCTGATTCGGCTGATTCGGCTGCGCAGAATGAGCAGTCCGAATCGTCTGAGCCGTCCGAGCACCAGACACAGGGCGAACCGGAGGCCCCGACTCAGGAGAATCCGGCCGTATCTGAGCAGAACGGCGAATGACAGGCCTTCGATTAGACTACTAGCGGTAAGAATTACGGCACCTGCGCTTTCGAGCCAGGTGCCGTATTCGTTTGAATCTGCGCCACAAGCGCACCATCACAGAAGGAGTATGACATGAGTGAATTGACGCCTCTGACCGACGAAGCGTTGAATACCCTGCGCGGCGATTTCGCACAGAGCGGCACCAACCGTCTGGCCATGAACGCGGTGACCGCCGCCGGCATCGACAAGGTGGCTCGCAATTATGACCGCGCTCGTCTGATGCAGCGTCGTTTCTCCACCATCGTTGACAATGGCGAAGCCACCCATCAGGATCGCTCCGGCCGCTGCTGGCTGTTCAGCTCCCTGAACGTGGCCCGTTTCGTGGCCAAGAAGAACATGAACTTGAAGGAGTTCGAGTTCTCCCAGAACTACGCGATGTACTACGACAAGCTGGAGCGCGTCAACTACTTCCTTAAGGATGTGGCCGCTCTGGTGGCTGCCGGAGAGCCTTCCGACTCCCGCCTGATGCAGCACCTGCTCGCCGACGTGATGGGCGATGGCGGCCAGTGGACCATGGCCATGAACGTGTACAAGAAGTACGGCGCTGTGCCCAAGGACCTGTTCCCGGAGACCGAATCCTCCAAGAACACCGGTGAAATGAACATCCAGCTGCGCCACATGCTGCACACCGCCGTGGCGCACATGTACGCCGCTGACGGCGATGCCTCCAAGGTCGAGGCGATTATTGCCGACGCCACTGCTGCCGGCCACCGTATTCTGACCATCCACCTGGGCGAGCCGCCGGTTTCCTTCGACTGGGAATGGACCGACAAGGATGGCGAATTCCACCGCGACGGCGAGATTACGCCGGTTGAGTTCTGGAAGAAGTACGTGGGTCCGGCTGATCTTGAGGACTACGTGTGCCTGGTGGACGATCCGCGCACCGAGCACGCCAAGGGCAAGAAGATCGGCATCGAGCACCTCGGCAATGTGGCTGGCGGCGACGCCACCGAGTACCTCAACGTGCCAAACCAGTTCATGAAGGACTGCGTCAAGCAGATTCTCGTTGAGCAGGGCATTCCGGTATGGTTCGGTGCCGACTGCCACCCGTTCATGGACCGTGAGAACGGCGCTTGGGCCACCGACCTGTTCGAGTACGGCCGCGTGTACGACGTGGACTTCGATTTGGACAAGGAAGCCCGCGTGCGCTTCGGCGACTCCGCCATGAACCACGCCATGGCTTTCGCCGGCGTGACGTGGCCGACGACGGCACCACCCGCCGCTGGCGCGTGGAGAACTCTTGGGGCGCCAAGATCGCCGACAAGGGCTACTTCACCATGTCCGACGACTGGTTCACCGAATACGTCTACGAGGTAGCCGTCCCGAAGGCCCTGTTGCCCGAGGAATACCAGAAGGCCCTCGAAGAGCCAGCCACCATGCTCCCCGCATGGGATCCGATGGGCGCTTTGGCCTGACTTCGTCAGCCTCCCGGAATCGGCCTGACGGCCAATGCTGTGTTTTCTCGCAGCCTGTCGGCTGCTAGGGTCTCTCCCTCTGTCAGCGCGAAGCCGCTGACAGAGGGAGAGACCGCGGTCGCAGGCCGCACAACAGCACAGCATCGCCGCAGGCGAGTCCACACAGGCGAGTCCACCCAAAGTCCATAACTGCCGGCCCAACAAGCAGTCCCCGTAACAAACTGCTATAGTTGGGCTTTTGCGTCTATGGCGACATACCGACAGTACGTATACAAGGAAAGGAGTCGAGCAATGGCAGCACTACGTGGTCCGGATAGTTCCGAGGATGAACGTCGTTTGGGGGAGCAGGCCGTCTTTCCTGAGACCGTCGATGTCAACATTCGTCAGCTTGACCCCATTCCCGCGCCGCGTGCTTTCCTCAGGGAGCAGCCGCTCACCGATGAGATGAGCGAGCTCGTGCTCCACTCGCGGCAGGAAATCCGCGATGTGCTCAACGGCCGCGACGACCGACTGCTCGTCATCGTGGGCCCCTGCTCAATCCACGACCCGAAGGCCGCGCACGAGTACGCAGAAAAGCTGGCTGCCGTCAAGCGCGAGTTGGAAGACCGACTCGTGATCGTGATGCGCGTGTACTTCGAGAAGCCGCGCACCACCATCGGCTGGAAAGGCCTCATCAACGACCCCGATCTGGACGGTCGCTTCAATATTCGTAAGGGCATGTGGCTGGCCCGCAAGGTGCTCACCGACGTGCTGAGCCTCGGCCTGCCCGCCGCCACCGAATGGCTTGACCCCATCACCCCGCAGTACATCTGCGACGCGATCAGCTGGGGTGCCATCGGCGCGCGTAACACCGAATCCCAAGTCCACCGCGAACTGGCCAGTGGCCTGTCCATGCCGGTGGGCTTCAAGAACTCCACCGACGGCTCCATCAAGGCCGCCGCCGATTCCTGCTTCGCGGCCGGCTTCGAGCATCACTTCCTGTCCATTAACTTGGACGGTCGCGTGATTTCCGCCGAAACCAAAGGCAACCCGGATTGCCATCTGGTTCTGCGCGGTTCCAGCCACGGCCCGAACTACGATGCCGAATCCGTGCGTCAAGCTCTGGAAGACCTCAAGGTTTCCAAAGCGTCCGGCCCGAGCCAGCATGGCCTCGTCATCGATGCCGCCCACGGCAACTGCGGCAAAGACGAAAACCGCGAAGCCGAAGTCATCGAAGAGATCGCTGAGCGCCTGGCGCACGGCGAACAAGGCATCACCGGCGAATGATGGAAAGCTTCTTGGTCGGCGGTCACCAAAAGCCGGCCCCGCTCGACCAGTTGGTCTACGGTCAGTCCGTCACCGACTCTTGCGTGCCGTGGGAACGCACCAACGAACTGCTGCACACCCTAGCCGACGCCGTCACCGCTCGCCGCTCGGCTAAATAGCTTTGTCTTTGTAAAAATGCTCACTGAGACCCACTCAGTGAGCATTTTTTGCCAATAACGGTGGTCATGTCAGTTTGTTCCCGTGACACCTTATCCTTGGGAAGGATACTGACCCAAGGAGAGATGTTATGCAGCAGCAGGAGGAAGCAGCACATTCGCTGCATCCGTTGCAAGTCGGTCCGCAGCCGTTGAACACCCCAGAAGAGCTTCGCGCCATTCGTCAGGCGATGGGGGAGGGGAAGAACCCGCTCGTTGCCACTGATGTGCCGCGTTGGGAAGATCAGGTGGGTGTCAGTCGCATCATCAACCGCCGCGTATTGGAGTTGGAGCCGCTGCCCACGCCCGCGCAAGTGCTCGCTGAACTCCCGCTGACTGATCAGGCTCAGGAAATCGTCGCCTACTCGCGTGATGAGATTCGCGCGTGCCTGTACGGCCAAGACGACAGGCTGTTGGTCATCGTCGGCCCCTGTTCGGTTCATGACCCGAAGGCCGCGCTGGACTACGCGCGCCGATTGGCCAAGCTGAAAGATGAGCTCGGTGAACAGCTGCTCATCGTCATGCGCGTGTACTTCGAGAAGCCGCGCACTACCATTGGCTGGAAGGGCCTGATCAACGACCCGGATATTGATGGCAGCCACAATATTCGCAAGGGCCTGTTGCTTGCTCGCAAACCTTGCTTGGTGTGCTGAAGGAAGGATTCGGCGGCCGCCACGGATTTCTGGAGCCCACCAGCCCGCAGTTCATCTCGGACGCGGTGAGTTGGGGCGCCATTGGTGCGCGCAACACGGAAGCCAGATCCACCGCCAATTGGCCAGCGGGCTTTCCATGCCGGTCGGCTTTAAGAATGCCACTGACGGCTCGGTGAAGGCAGCGGTCAACGGTTGCTTCGCCGCTGCTCAGCAGCACACGTTCTTCGGCATTGACCATCTGGGGCGTGCCTGCGCAGTCGAGACCCTTGGCAACCCGGACTGCCATGTGGTGTTGCGCGGCTCGATTCACGGCCCGAACTACGATGCCGAATCCGTGGCCAAAGCCATGGAAGACGTACGCGCCGAAATGCCCGCCGAATCCGCAGCCTCGCATGGTCTGATTGTTGATTGCTCGCACGGTAACTCCGGCAAGGACGAACATCGTCAGGCCGAAGTCGTGCGCAATATTGCCAGCAGAATTGCAGCTGGCGAACAGGGTATTACCGGCATCATGATGGAAAGCTTTATTGAAGGAGGCAATCAGAAGGCCGCGCCGCTTGATCAGCTGGTCTATGGCAAGTCGATTACTGACAAGTGCATCAGCTGGGAAGAAACCGAGGCCTTGCTGCGCGAGCTTGCGGAAGCCGTAGCCACACGGCGTTGGCACTGAGTTGCGTCATCGGCTCTCTCGCGGGAGCAATGCAACGAAACGTCTCTACCCCTCAGCCTGCCATTCGGCGGCCACCTCCCCTGACAAGGGGAGCCGAAAGTGTTGTGAAAGGAACTTACGTATGGGTATGAAAACTGTAGCTATTATTGGCGCATTGGATGAGGAAGTGGCGCTGATCGCCAAATCGCTCACGCATGTGACGCACACCGCCAAGGGCAGCCTTGACATCGTGTCCGGCACGGTCGACTCCTTCGGTTCTGACGTCATCAAGGTTGCCGCAACGGTAGGCGGCATGGGACTGGTCAATGCGGCCGCCACCACGCAGCTGCTGATTGACGAGATTGCCCCGGACGCCGTGATTTTCAGCGGCATCGCCGGCAACCTCAACACCCACCTGCACATCAACGACGTGGTGCTCGGCGGCACCCTGCGCTACCTCGACACTGACATGCGGCTCGTAGGCCAGTGGAAGCCCGGCACTGCGGACGCTCCGGTGGAGGAATTCCACTCTGATGACCGTCTGCTGGAAGTCGCCGACGAGGCGCTTGCCAATGCGGGCATTACCCACATCACCGGCATCATCGCCTCCGGCAACTACTTCGTGGACACGCCCCAAAAGGTCGAGGAGGTCATCCGACTCACCGGGCTGACGCCGTGGAGATGGGAAGGCGCCGCCGTGGCACAGGTCGCCGCCCGCCAATAACGTGCCGGCACTGGTGATTCGTGCCCTTTCCGACAACGCCGACACCGATTACGAGGTATTCAAGGAGTTCGACATCTCCGAATACGCCGATACCGCCGCCCGTCTGGCTGTCGACATCGTCAAGCGCCTGTAACTGGTCACCTCCAAGTTCGGCGTTGCCGGTGTGGGCTGGTACATGGCCATCATGACTGCCCTCGCTCTGCTCGCTCTGTTCCTGATCAAGGAAAGCAAGGACAAGGACTACGAGCTGTAAATAGAGCTCCCCATATTATGCTCCCGCCAGCGGGAGCATTTTGTTATGTCGTCCCGCCAAAAATGAACAATAGACGAACTTACGTAGTTAGGCATCTCACTACGCCTCGCACGTTTTACTCTGGAAATCATGGATATCTGGCAGATCGTCGTGATTGTGGTGCTCGCCGCGCTGATACTGGTGTGGGTTGCCGTCATCGCCTACAACAAAGGCCGCGTTTCAGGCCGGCTCGCCGCCGAACAGGACCTGTCCGGCGACGAGGATACGCATTCTCTATTCGGTGATGATGCGCCCGTGCGCCCCACCGAGCGTCGCCTGATTGAAGTCCTGCCCGAAGCCCTGATCGTCACCGACCGCAACGGTCTGGTCCAATATTCAAGCCCCGGCTCAGTGCCATTCGGCCTAGTCTCCGGCGACCGACTCAACTCGCGTGAAGTCGAGGACATCCTCACTCAGGCCGCCGCCGACGGTGGCATGCGTGAGCGTGAGGTTCAGCTGCCGGTCAATCGCAATTCCTATCCGTCCTCTAATGGCCGAGGACTGGAGGCCGGCCAGTCACGCCCGTCCAACACGCTGTATTTGCGTGTGCGCATTGGCGATATCGGCGATGACCTGTACGCCATCTTCATCAACGACATGTCCGAGCAGCGCCGTTTCGAGGCCGTCCGCCGTGACTTTGTGACCAACGTTTCGCACGAACTCAAGACTCCGGCCGGTGCCATCGCGCTACTGGCCGAAACCGTGACCGACGCCGCCGATGATCCGGACGCCGTACGGTATTTTTCCGGCCGTATCTCCAAGGAATCCGCGCGCCTGACCGAACTGGTGCATCATCTTATCGACTTGCAGAAAGCCCAAAGCCCGCAAAGCGTGATCGATGCGCGGCGCATTTCCGCGCTGGATGTGGCACGCGCCGCCATCGCCGCCAATCAGACCCAAGCCGACTCCCGCCATGTGGATATCCGACTGAGTGTCAACGGACAGTCAGTACCCACGAAGGTCGAGGAGCCGGCCGATGGCGAAGGTTCCTTGGAAGAATCAGGCAGCCCAGCCACGAACGGTCCGATGATCAAGGCCGACAAAGAGGCCATGCAAACCGCCGTCAAGAACCTCGTAGAGAACGCCATCCATTACTCGCCCGAACACACCACTGTGGCGGTCGGCGTGGGGGAGCGCGATGGCAAAGTCACCATTCGCGTGGTCGATCAGGCATCGGCATCCCCGCCAAATCGCTGGACCGCATTTTCGAGCGATTCTACCGGGTCGACCCGGCCCGTTCGCGCGAGACCGGCGGTTCGGGACTCGGCTTGGCCATCACCAAGCACTGCGTGCAGGAGAACGGCGGTCGGATTTCGGTCTGGTCGCGTACGGGGGAGGGGTCGACGTTCACCATCGAGCTGCCGGCCGCCCCGGATGAGGATGACGACGAGGCCCGGTCGGACGAGTCGACACAAGCGTAGGGCCTTGGTTGGTGCCCGACATGGTGCCATTCCATTGCCACACAATCACACAGTGGGCGAGGTGCGCACACCGCGCGTAGCCCAATTACGCAATTACGTACTTTCGGGAAACAGCAGGCTAACGGAGAACAAATGGTTACGATAATGTCGGAAAACTTTGCGCCTATGCGCACGGGAACATACCCAAGAAAGGCTACTATGACACGCATTCTTATCGTCGAAGACGAGGAATCCTATCGCGAGCCGCTGGTATACCAGCTCACACGCGAGGGGTACGACGTGTCCGCCGCCGCCACTGGCGAGGAAGGTCTGGAACTGTTCACCAAGGGCGGCATCGATTTGGTGCTGCTTGATTTGATGCTGCCGGGCATTGACGGCACTGCACTGTGCCGCCGCATTCGTGAGCAGAGCCGTGTGCCGATTATTATGCTCACCGCCAAGAGCGCCGAAATCGATAAGGTCGTTGGCCTTGAGATTGGTGCGGACGATTATGTGACCAAGCCGTACTCTTTCCGTGAGCTGCTGGCACGTATTCGTGCCGTGATGCGTCGCAATCAGGCCACTGCCCAGGCTTCCGGCACTGTGGATGACGATATTCCGCTGGTGTGTGGCGATATCGCCATGCAGGTTGGCCAGCATCAGGTCACCGTACGCGGCGAAACCGTGTTCTTCCCGCTCAAGGAATTCGAACTGCTCGAATACCTCATGCAGAACAAGGGCCGTGTGATGACGCGTCACCAGCTGATCGACCGCATCTGGGGTTCGGATTATGTGGGCGACACCAAGACGCTCGACGTGCATGTCAAGCGCGTGCGCTCCAAGATCGAGGAAGATCCGGCGCACCCCAAGTATCTGACTACCGTGCGCGGTCTCGGATACAAGATCGATACTCCCGCGGAGTAAATGGAAGGCGGCCTTCGGGTCGCCTTTTTTTGTTGTGGATTGTGGGCTCGCTGTGGACTCGCCGCAGGCGAGCCCGCTCCAAAAACTACGTAGCCTCAACGTAGCCCACAAACATCCAAGTGTTCATCTTCTGTTTACTGATTTCGGTTTTGGGCCCTTGAAACCACCAATACGCTTGTAGTTGTCATGAATTGACCGGGCAGCGCTGAGCCGCCCGCGAATAGTTGATAGAGGGATTAAGTAATAATCATGCAGAAGAACATCCTCGTTCGCTCCATTGCCGCTCTGTCCGGCATTGTGATGCTCGCTTCCGTGGCCGCCTGCGGCGATAACACCGCCGCCACGACCGACAACAGCTCCTCCTCCGATTCCACTTCCAAGTCCACCCCGATCTCCGGCAACTTCTCGGGCGCCGGCGCCTCCTCTCAGCAGGCCGCCGTTGAAGCCTGGATCGCCGGCTTCCAGGGCACCAACCTGAGGCCAAGATCGCCTACAACCCGTCCGGTTCCGGCGCTGGCGTGCAGACCTTCCTGACCGGTGCCACCGCTTGGGCCGGCTCCGACAAGGCCCTTGCCGATGACGAAGTTGAGCAGTCCAAGTCCGTGTGCACTGAAGGCACCGCCTTCGATGTCCCGGTCTACATCTCCCCGATCGCCGTGGTTTTCAACCTCAAGGGCGTTTCCGATGCCGGCAAGCACATCAACATGGACGCTGCCACCATCGCCAAGATCTTCGACGGCAAGATCACCAAGTGGAACGATCCGGCCATCGCCGATCAGAACAAGGACCTGAAGCTGCCCGACACCGCCATCACCGTGGTGCACCGCTCCGATAAGTCCGGCACCACCCAGAACTTCGTCTCCTACTTCAAGGACGTCACCCCTGACAACTGGACCTACGACTCTCCGAGAACTGGCCGAACGAGGTTGGCCAGGGCGCCAAGGGCACTTCCGGCGTGATCTCCACCGTCAAGCAGGCCGACGGGCACCATCGGCTACGCTGACTTCTCCCAGGTCGGCGACCTGGGCACCGTGGCCGTCAAGGTCGGCGACCTGGGCACCGTGGCCGTCAAGGTCGGCGACAAGTACAACGAGATTTCCGCCGAGGCCGGCTCCAAGGTCATTGGGGATTCCAAGCAGGACGACACCGTTAAGGGTGACAACCGCATCGTCATCAAGATCAACCACGCCACCGAGGCCGAGGCGCCTACCCGATCGTCCTGGTCTCCTACGACATCGTCTGCCCCGGCCTACAAGGACACCAAGCAGGCTGAGTCGCCAAGGCTTGGCTGACCTACGTGACCTCCGACGAGGGCCAGAAGGCCGCTCAGGATGCCGCCGGCACCGCTCCGCTGCCCTCCTCCCTGAAGTCCGAGATCACCAAGTCCATCGAGGCCATCAAGACCAAGTGATGTCGGCCCGCAAGGTCGTGTGGACTGGACCTGACAAACTGAACGATAGACTGTAGTAGTAAGAGCAGTCGCCGCCAACTTTAAGCCGCAGTCGTAAACCATACGGCTGCGGCTTAAAGCGGGTCAGGACCCGAACGGTTTGGCAACGTCACAGACGAAAACCGCACCACTTGAATACTTGATAACCACCCTATATAAGGAGAATCCGTGAGTTCGCAAGACAAAACGGCTGTGCAGCCAGTTGGTGGCAAGACCGCCGACAAGGTGTTTCGCGGTGTGGCATACGCCTGCGGCATCCTGATCCTGGTTGTACTTGCCGCTGTGTTCCTGTTCCTGTTCTTCCGCGCCTGGCCACTCATCGGTGGCGATCAGGCCGCCAACAGCCAGACCGTGTCCAGCTTTACCGGCGGCAAGGCCAGCAGCTTCTGGGGCTACGTGCTCCCGCTGTTGTTCGGTACTGTGCTCGTGTCTTTGCTGGCACTGCTGATTGCCTTCTTCGTGTCCATCGGCATTGCGCTGTTCATTTCGCATTATGCACCTAAGAAGCTCGCCACCGCGCTGAGCTATGTGGTCGATTTGCTGGCTGCCATCCCGTCCGTTATCTACGGTTTGTGGGGCGGCCTGATTCTGGTGCCGGCCATCTACCCGTTCTGGAACTGGGTTGCCAACCACCTGGGCTTCATTCCACTGTTCGAGGGCCCGGCCGCCAACCCGCCGCGCACCGTCGCCACCGTGGCTGTGGTGCTCGCCGTTATGATTTTGCCGATTATCACCTCCATGTCCCGCGATATCTTCATGCAGACCCCGCGCCTGCACGAAGAGGCCGCGCTGGCGCTCGGCGCCACCAAGTGGGAGATGATTCGTCTGGCCGTGCTGCCCTTCGGCAAGTCCGGTATCGTGTCCGCCTCCATGCTGGCTCTCGGCCGCGCGCTTGGTGAGACGATGGCCGTGTTGATGATCCTGTCCCCGGGCCTCAACTACTCCATCAAGCTGCTGCAGGCCTCGCAGAACCAGACCATCGCCGCGAATATTGCCGCACAGTACCCTGAAGCCAACGATCTGGGCGTCTCCACGCTGATCGGAACCGGTCTGATTCTGTTCCTGATCACGTTCGTGGTCAACTTCATCGCCCGTAAGCTTACCGAGAAAGCGACTGCGTGATGACTGCTGCTGAGAACACTGAAAAGACTCCGATGGACGGCGCGCCCGAAATCGACTTCGATCGTTTCCGCCCGACCCGTTCCGCCATCCAGCGCCGTAATATCATGGACCACTTCATGCGGGTCCTGATCGCGGTGGCGTTTGTGATCGCCTGCATCCCGCTGATCTCCCTGCTGTGGACCACTATCGTCAACGGCATCAAGCGCCTGAACCTGAACTTCCTGAGCTACAACATGACCGGTGTGGTCGGTGGTAACCAGACCCCGTCCGGTGGTTACGGCGGTGTGCTGCACGCCATCATCGGTACTCTCGAAATCACCGCTGGCGCTATGGTTATCTCCATTCCGATCGGTTTGATGTGCGCCGTGTACCTGGTCGAATACTCGAACCGCGGCAAGCTCGCCACCACGGTCTCCCTGCTCATCGACGTGATGAGCGGCATCCCGTCCATCGTGGCCGGCCTGTTCGCCTTCTCGATGTTCACGATTCTGCTGGGCCCCGGTACCATCAACGGTTTCGAAGGCTCCGTGGCTCTCTCCCTGCTGATGTTGCCCACCGTGGTCAAGTCCAGCGAGGAAATGCTCAAGATCGTGCCGAACGATTTGCGTGAGGCTTCCTTGGCTCTGGGCGTTACCAAGCAGCGCACGATTACCAAGATCGTGCTGCGCACCGCTCTGCCGGGCATCGTCTCCGGTGCCATTCTGGCCATCGCCCGCGTGATTGGTGAGACCGCACCGTTGCTGATGACCGCCGGCTACATCTCCAGCACCAACGTGAACCTGTTCTCCGGCCAGATGACCACCCTGCCGGTGTTCGTCTACCAGGAGTACTCGAAGCTCAGCGCGAACTGCCCGCCCACGCCGACGCCACCTGCGTGACCACGATTCCGATGGAACGTGCGTGGGCTGCGGCTCTCGTGCTGATCGTCATCGTGCTGCTGCTGAACCTCATTGGCCGAATCGTGGCGAAGGTCTTCGCCGTCAAGACCGAACGCTAAGCCAGTCGCTAAGCCTAAGCCTTAAGAACACAAGGAAATATAAGGAAACATCATGGGACAACGTATTGACGTCAACCACGAGAACATCTACTACGGCGACTTTCTGGCCGTGGAAGATGTGAACATCAACATCGAGCCGAACAAGGTCACCTCCTTCATCGGCCCGTCCGGCTGCGGCAAGTCCACCGTGCTGCGCACCTTGGACCGTATGCACGAGATCATCCCTGGCGCTCACGTCGAGGGCGAGGTGCTGCTCGAAGGCAAGAACCTGTACGACAAGGACGTGGATCCGGTGGCCGTGCGCCGCGACGTCGGCATGGTCTTCCAGCGACCGAACCCGTTCCCGACCATGTCCATCCGTGAGAACGTGCTGGCCGGTGTGCGCCTGAACAACCACCACCTGGCCAAGTCCGACGCCGACGATCTGGTCGAGTGGGCTCTGCGCGGTGCCAACCTCTGGGAAGAGGTCAAGGACCGTCTTGACAACCCTGGCATCGGCCTGTCCGGTGGCCAGCAGCAGCGTCTGTGCATCGCCCGCGCCGTGGCCGTCCACCCGCAGGTGCTGCTCATGGATGAGCCCTGCTCCGCCTTGGACCCGATTTCGACCTTGGCTGTCGAGGATCTGATCAACGAGCTCAAGAGCGACTACACCATCGTGATCGTGACCCACAACATGCAGCAGGCCGCCCGTATCGCCGACTACACCGCCTTCTTCAACCTGAAGGCAGTGGGCCAGCCCGGTCACCTCGAGTACTTCGCGGACACCATCACGATGTTCAACAACCCGCAAAACGAAGAAGCCGAGCGCTACATCTCTGGAAGGTTCGGCTGATCGTTTCCTGCGCGCAGCGTAATGATTTGTGCGTAGGAGAAACGGCAAAGCCCGCCGCAAGGCGGGCTTTCGCATATTCAACGCGAGTATTGCCGAGTATTATCGTTCTCGCAACGGAGCGAGCTGGAATACTTTGTCGGACTGGGCGGCGACTTCCCGCTTCGGTCGATCGACGGGAGAACGGCGGGTAAAGCGGTACAAGACAAGTCCGCACGATGAATACTCTGTGATGAATCTTCTGTTTACGGTGCGAGTGTGGAAGAATGGTCACAGCAAGGTCCAGCAAAGGAGCATAGGTGAGTACTGGTCTGATCGTCGGTATTGTCGTTGCCGTTATTATCGTTGTCTTGATTGGGTTGGGGCGTCAGCGCCTATAACAACCTGGTGACGCTGAAGAACCGTGTGAAGAACGGTTGGGCGCAAATCGATGTGCAGTTGAAGCAGCGCGCCGACCTCATCCCGAACCTGGTGAATACCGTCAAGGGGTACGCATCCCACGAGTCTGAAGTCTTCACTCAGGTGACCGCCGCCCGCGCCGGCGTAGTGGCTGCGGCCAGCAACCCGAGCACGACCACTGCTCAGCGCGCCGCCGCCGAAAACCAGCTGTCCCGCGCCCTGTTCAACCTGCAAGCCACGGCTGAGGCATATCCGCAGCTGCAAGCCAACCAGAACTTCATGGATCTGCAGAACCAGCTCAAGGAACTGGAGAACAAGATCGCCTACGCCCGTCAGTTCTACAACGACGTGGTCCTGAAGCTCAACACCGCTATCGAAACCGTGCCGACGAACATCATCGCCGGTCTGTTCCACTTTGAGCAGGCGCAATACTTCGAGGCCGATGACGCTTCCCGTCAGGTGCCACAGGTCCAGTTCTGACCCGCTTCAGGCCCGTCCGGTAAGCCGCCGGCCGGGCCCGTATTGTCTTAAGAGAGGGAAGACATGCGGATACGATTCATTCGCGCCGGAATCATCAGCATTGTTGCCACGGTGGTGTTGGCAGTTATCACCTTGGCGATAATCGGGACTTCCGCGTTCGGCGATTCGGCCGACCTCAGCTACCGCACGCTGGACTATGACGTGACCGCCACCGCGAACGGTGATTTGAAGGTCACGCAGCATATCGACGTCAAGATGCGTGAGCGTACCGACAGTGACGACAACACCAAGCCGTGGAAGCAGCTGTTCCAGCAATACACGCTGAACTCCGGCACCTTGACTGATATCAGCGATATCAGCGTGCGCAACGTCACCGACGGCATCGACTACGCACAACAGAGCGAGCCCAAGCTGCCCAGTGACGTCTCTTCCGACAAGGAATGGAACAGCGACTACGCCAACCATTGGTATGTCGCCGATGTGAGCGATGGCAGCGACCATCCAAAGGCATACACGCCCGGTACCGATGGCCTCAAGCCCAGCGCCTCCGCCACCGAAGATGACACGACCGTGGAGATCGGCTGGAATATTCCGGTCACCACCGAGGCCGACAGTATGAAGTTCGACGTGAGCTTCACCATGCACGATGTGGCCACCAAATGGAAAGACGTGGCCTCCTTCCAATGGGAGCCGTTCGGCAAGAAGAACCAAGTGCCTATCGGCACGGTCACCGGCACCGTCCACTTCCCCAACGGCATCACCGGCAAAACCTCATGGGCATGGCTGCACACCGAGCGCACTTCGGAAACCAAGCGCAACAGCGACGGCAGCTACACGTTCACGGCCTACAACATCCACAATGGCGACTACCTCGATGTGGTCGCGCGTTCGATGCCGCCAAAGCCAAGGGCATCGCCCGCAAGGGAACCGGCAATCATCTCAAGGACCTGAAACAGGACGAATATAAGCAACAGCAGCGCTGGCTCGACAAGCAACGATTCGCTGCCAGAGCTCGTCTCGTGTTCTGGATTGTCAGCATCGTGCTCGGCATCGCGTTGTGCGCGTGGGGTATCTGGGCTGTGATCTCCAGCAACCGGCGTGCGCAATACCGTGGCAGCGTCGAATACTGGCGCGACCAGCCCGGCATCAGTCCGGCTTCCGCAGCCCGTCTGATTCGCGTGGTCGATCCGTCGACGCGCCAATCCGATGAAGACCGCCAGCTGACCGCCACCATGCTGTCGCTCGCCGTCAAGAAGGCCATTGCCGTCTATCCGGGGCCGTCGGACATGTATCGCGGCATCGACATGAGCCAGGCCACGCCGGTGGGCTTGAGCCAAATGATTGCCGCCGACCAAGGCAAGCAGTATGCGGCAGGCATCACCAGCACCATCGTGATTCTGCCGCTCGCCATTGATGAGGCACCCAACGCGCAACAGTTGGGATTGAGTGAATCGGAAGATGCGCTGCTGAACCTGCTCATCGTCATTTCGCAGCGCGTGGGCAGCCCGGTATTCGACCTGAACCAGATGAAGGCGACCTGCCAGAACTGGCAAGACGGCTATATTGAGCTCGGCAAATTCACCGGTGCATGCAGCATGGAATACCAGCGGCTGGGTGCCACGCGCTCTGTGGGCTGGCAATGGATCCTACCCGGCGTATTGGCCGCCGTGCTGGGATTTGGTTCGCTGCTGGCCAACAGCTTTATCGGATACCCGGTGGCTGGTCTTATCGAGCTGCCGATATTCCTGGTCGGCCTGTTCTGCTCGATGGCCGGCGCGATGACCGTGCTCACCGACCAAGGCCAGGATATTGCCGGCCGGACTCTGGGCCTTAAGCGTTATATGGAAGACTTCTCCAACTTCACCGACCGTGGTGCCGCCGATTTGGCCTTGTGGGATTGGTATATGGTCTACGCCGCCGCGTTTGGCATTTCCGATCGCGTGATGCGTGAGCTGGCCAAGGCCTATCCTCAGGTCAACGATCCGGCTTGGCTGGATGCCAACGCCTCCAACTCGTTGTTCTACTGGAACTACCGCCCGTATGGCTGGTACAGCCACCGCCATAATGGTCCGTTCGACCACGATGCTGCCGGGCAGATGGACCCGGGCATTAGCGGCCCAGCTCCGGCTTACGGAGGCACATCGTTTGCCGGCGGATTCTCCGACCTCGGCTCGCAGCTGAACTCCGGACTCGCTGACATCAGCTCGACCATCAGCGCGGCAGCACCATCCGCCGATTCCGGTGGCGATTTCTCCAGCTTCGGCTCGGGTGGCGGCTCCGGTTTCGGTGGCTCGTTCGGCGGTTCGGGTGGCGGCTCGTTCGGTGGGCGGTAAATCCAGCGTTCTGCTTACGCTGGAATCGGACACAGACCGTCTCATTACTGTTGAAGGGAATCACCATGGCATTGTTCCGTAACCTCGGACCGTTCTCCACCACCGCCATCGGCCACGGCGAAATGCCGCTGACCATCGAAACAACCGCGGCCACGACGTCGGCATCGAAACCCTGCACGCCTCGCTTGACGCCGGCTGCCGCCACATCGACACCGCTTGGGCCTACTACTGCTCCGGCGGCGAAGAACAGACCGGTGAAAAGCTGGTGCGCGAGGCCCTTGAGACCTGGAAGGGGTCGAAGGACGAGGTGCTGGTGGCCACCAAGGTGGGCCACTTCCGCAACTTCACCGACGGCCGCCCCACGTGGGATGTGGACGGTCGCCCGGAGAACCTGATTCGTCGCGGCAAGGAGAGCGCACTGGCGCTCGGCGTGGACACCATTGACCTGCTGTACTTCCACCGCCCCGATCCGAAGGTGCCGTACAACGAGTCCGTCGAAGCCATCAAGCAGCTGGTGGACGAGGGCGTGGCGCAGGAGGCCGGTATCTCCAACGCCTCCATCGAGCAAATCGACATTGCGCGCGGCATTCTGGGCGACAAGCTCGTGGCCGTGCAAAACCAGTACTCGCCGATTCACCTGGAGACCCAGGACACGCTCGACTACTGCGCCAAGGTTGGCTTGGCCTTCGTGTGCTGGAGCCCGCTCGGCGGCTACCGTCACCCCTATGATGAGACCAAGTTCGACCCGTTCCGCGAGGTCGCGGCGGCCCACGGCGTGAGCTACCAGCAGGTCGTGCTGGCATGGGGAGCTCGCCAAGGGCGACCACATGTTCGTGATTCCCGGCGCGCACCGTCCCGAAACCATCCTCGACTCCCTGAAGGCCGACCAGCTCGAACTCACCCCCGAAGAACTCGCCAAGCTCGGCTGAACTTTCTCAGCTCCCCTTGTCAGGGGAGCTGTCTCGCGTAGCGAGACTGAGGGGTAGTCGCCGGAGTAGTCCCGGGTAGTTCCACAAGGAGATAATTGTGCGCAAAAAACTCATCCTCGACCTCGATACCGGCATCGATGACGCGCTCGCCATCGCATATGCCCTAGGCAGTGCCGACGAGATCGATTTGATCGGTATCACGGCCACCTACGGCAATGTCGCGGTGCCGCTGGCCGCGCGTAACGCGCTGGCGGTACTGCACTTGTTCGGCCGTGACGACGTTCCGGTCTATCCCGGAGTCGACCATCCCATCGCCCCGGCAACATTGCCGAAAATGCGTGGCACCACACCAGACGAGCGGGCCCAGCCTACGCGCGCTGGCAGAACGGCGGCGCGGACGGCTGGCAAACGGACGCTTCGTGGTCACCAACTCCCGGCTCGGTGGCGGTCCACCATCCAACGGCATCGGCGGCGCAATCATCCCCGACTCCCCGCGCGCTCCGGAAGCACCAGCTCGGCGGTCGATTTCATCATCACCGCCGCGCGCGAATACGGCCCGGACCTGACCATCGTACCTACGGGCGCGATGACCACCATGGCCACCGTATTCCGCAACGCTCCGGACCTGAAGGATTCCGGTGTGAACGTGACGTTGATGGGCGGCGCCCTCACATTGCCCGGCAATGTAAGCCCGGCCGCCGAAGCGAACATCTCCCAAGACCCAGAGGCAGCAGACTATCTGTTCAAGTGTGGCGCACGCACCACCATGATCGGCCTCGACGTGACCCACCAGACCGCGCTCACTCGTGAGAAAGCCCATGAATGGGCGTCTCTGGGGACGCAGGCCGGCGACTTTCTCGTCACCATGACCGACTACTACATCGACTTCTACCTGAAGAACCAGCCGGAGATTCACGGATGTGGACTGCACGACCCGCTGGCCGTGGCCGCCGCGCTCGACCCATCGCTGGTCACGACCTTCGGGTTCAACTTGCAAGTCGATCTCGAGGGCCCGTTCCGAGGCCGTACCATCGGCGATCGTTCACGGCTCCAGGATCCCGACAAACACACCCAAGTCGCATTGGGCGTCAACGTGCCGGAATTCCTCGACCGTTTCATGACCCGCGTCACCGCGGCCGCGTGCGGGTGAACGATTACGCTTCGGCCTGCTCTTTTCGATTTGACGTTTGAGATATTCGCCCAGCCCATCCACGCACCAAAGTGGGATGTTCGTCAGCCAAGATTGCTTCCTATAGCCTATTTCTCCTATACGGATACCGTGGAGCCCGTATCTGTTGCAGACATACGAGAGACTTCTCGCACGAATATTGGAAGAGGATTTCACTTCGATGGGAAAACCTCGTCTCCCTGTTCCATTACGAAATCTATTTCCGCATTTCCTTGAGGATTTGGGTTAGCCCAATAGCGGGGGTTTGATTCCTTTGAGCTACCAGCTGCTGACATACGTATTGTTCTACGAACGCGCCCTTGAATTCGGAAAAGAGCTTCGACTTGTTCACCAGAGTATTCACGTCGAGACCGGACAGTGCGCCCAGTATGCCCGTGTCTTCCAGATAGATCTTGAACGTGTTAAGACTCTCATATCCGGTCAGAGGAATATGCAGAGCATCGAGGCAGGGGACTTTGGTAATGATTCCGTAGTCCGTCAGCCAAGTGAGCGCTTCCTCATATTCGCGGGCGCGGGCTCCTTGCCTGACAACACCGTAAACGAATTTGCGATTCTCCTTGGCAAGTTGTGATGGCAGTGTGTTCCATACAAGCCGGATACGCTCGCCCAGCGTATATGCGGCATGCTTGGAAAAATCAAGATCGTAGGCGTTGAGAATATCTTGTTGGACAGCTCGCACATCCTGCGGAATCCCGTTATCCAGGTGAGCGCTTAATGCTGCTGGCATGCCGCCGACCCACATATATGTTTTGAGTAGGTCATTCATCTGAGGTTCGAGAGCTTGTGGAATGTCCTCGAACCGGCCTTCACGTATGGTGTCGGCGATCATGTCTTGTCCGATGCTGTCCAGATATTCGACGAAGGAGAGCGGATGTAGGTTCATCATGGTGACTTTTCCTACAGGAAAAGAGGTTTTGCCGTGCTTGGATATTCCCATGTAGGAGCCGGTGGCGATGATGTCATAGTCGGGTGCCTGCTCGGTGAAGTATTTGAGAGAGGTCAACGCGAGCGGACTTTCCTGTATCTCGTCAAAGAAGAGCAGTGTTCTGCCGGGGAGTATCCGTTGGTTGGCGGCGAGTTCGAGCTGACGGATTATTCGTTGCGGGTCAAGATCCTGCTCGAATATCCCGGATAGGGATGGCCGCTGCATGAATCAACCGAGACGATGTTGTCGTATTGTCCATTCGCGAACTCGTTGACAAGCCATGTCTTGCCTGTCTGCCGTGCGCCACGGATCAGGAGAGGCTTATGGTCAGGTGTGGTCTTCCACTGCTTGAGCGTTTTCAGTGCTTTTCGCTGGAGCTTCATGACGGATATCCTATGATAAATGTGCGACGCTTACACATTTATCATATCATAAACGTGTAAGCGTT
>ENA-OQBU01000117-OQBU01000117.1-human-gut-metagenome-genome-assembly--contig:-NODE-117-length-22602-cov-2.148788_pt1 | contig 22602 bp, 31 predicted proteins | sample MGYA00242492_ERZ504566 | MGnify/ENA primary metagenome ERZ504566 (study PRJEB26092, sample SAMD00036261) | human gut metagenome | host: Homo sapiens | study: EMG produced TPA metagenomics assembly of...
CCGGAACAAAAGAAAAAATAAAGGAATATGGAAAGTGTATATTTCCGCTCTCAATGTATCCGGGATATTGAAATGTCCTAAAGCACAAAGAATGATGCCAATACCCTTAGCTATATCCACCCATTTCCACTGCTCACTCTTCACAAAACAATATTTCCTTTTCTATTACATAAACACAGCCTGTATTGCTTTTACAATTTCGGGGTCCGTCTGCATGCTAAACTTGCGGGCAACATAGCCGGAGATTGCATAATCTCATCATAGTCTGCCATACGGAACACATACGGATTCCCCCGCTCCCAGTCGATCAACCGCGCGCAAGCCATTTGGTCGTTATTGCAATTTTGGCATATATAAGTTGGCGACAAAGGGTGAATTTCACCAACATGGTCTGCACGAACACTTCGTCCCCGCAGTAGCAATTAGGCAAACAGATGTTTCAACCGCCCGCCTGACTGACATATAACTTAGTCAAAGTCCCCGGTAATGCTAAACCAGTTTGGTGCCTTTTTTTTTGCACAATCAAGCCCTGCCCTTTCAGCCGGTCTACACGAAACAGAACTTGCAACCGAAAAGCAATTTGTGCAAGTATCTTGGTAAAGAAATTCCGCTTTTTTACGAAACAAATGATAATAGCGAATCCTTGCAGCAAAAAGCCGAATTCGGCTCATTTTCGGAAAAATGTACAAACTCTTTCCCAGCATTTTTCTCAAAAAAAGCGTGAATATCATCATTAGATTTAATAGGCAGATCCACGCCGGGAGATCAAATGGGTAATAGGCATAGGCTGCGCCGGATCCTCCCCTGCCACTGCTGTTTGTAGAAGGAGCAACTCTGTATTTACTAACGAAAAATCGCCCCAGGTCGCGGATATTCGGCGCGGTGTAAACCGCAACCTGGAATACTGTGTCAGCGCCTGAAAGGACTTAAAATCGAAGTCCTTGACCTTAGCATCTATATGAACATAAATATCATTTCGCGGATCATCCAAAAGTCGCACCAAGATCTCCAACAGATCAAATTCATTGTGCGCAATTATCATATATGCGTGCTTTTGCATACAGTCACCTACTTTTTTAGGCACAGCCTTGCGATAGAGTTTAGCCGACAGGGCCAGCAACAGCATTTTGCCTTGTCTCTTGCTCCGTACAAGGAAGAGCGCCACACCGTCCATTTATATTTCAAGATCTCCGCCCGCAGACCGGGATAATACTCCAGACACCGCCCGCCGCTGAGCATATTGTTCATCACGATCATGGCGGAATTCAAATAGCCTTTCAGGCAAATAGGGCTTGACCTGCTCATCGGTCTGCGCATCCATGATCTGCTTTTTCACCTCAATTATGGAGAACGCCCGTCGGCCGGAACACAGAATTCGGTCACAGACGCCAGGTTCACCCGATAAACATAGTAAGTGCCGGTCATATAAACCATCTTCGGCTTCTTTTGGATCACACAGTAATTGAACAAAATATCCTCGGAATATCCGGGGCGAAAGCGAATACCGTCCAGCACACTGCGCTTATACAATTGTTCCACACAGCGCCGCTCATCAGCCCATCGTTCATAATGTCAATAACCAGTTTGTTGTACTCCGGGCAGTATGTCCGCGAATTGGTACAGATCTCTTGCATATCGCCGTCCACATTCTCGCAATAACCGCAGCGCACAACATCTGCGTTCTCCTTAACGGCGCAGGACACAAGCGCGGCAGTCATATCCGGCAAAATCCAGTCGTCGCTGTCCACAAATTGTATATAATCGCCGGTTGCCGCGTCCAGTCCTACATTGCGTGCCGATGAAAAACCGCCATTTTCTTTATGTATTACGCGAATGCGGCTATCCTTCTCTGCCCATGCGTCGCACACGATCGGACAATGATCCGGTGAACCATCGTCTACTAAAATGATTTCTAAATTTTTATAGGTCTGATCCACAATGCTTTGCACGCATTGATCCAAATACGATTCCACCTTATAGATCGGTACGATCACGCTGACTTTTCCATAATCCATTATGCTCTCCCATTACGCAATTTGTAATACAAATTCCAGGCTTTGATCAGCAAATACAGCTGACCCGGCTTTTGCTGCTGCACAGCATGCACGGCAACCGCTACCTGTCTTGGCAAGGCACCGGGAACAGACGCCAGCAGTGCCCGCAACTCCTGATTTTGGCAAACTCGGGCACAGGACTGCCGCAGTCCCTTACGATCCAGATCACAGTCCAGTGATGCCTGATTGCGCACCCAAAGTTGCAGCAGATAAGCAGCATACATTTGATACTGAGCAAAAAGCGCCCGTTTATCTGTGTCAAAAATATGTCCGCAAAATATCCAGCGGAATAAAAATCGTTTCCGTTAAATGCGGGTCAAACGCGGCTGTCATGGACTGGGCATTGTTGCGATAATGGTACAAACAGCCATCACATACGCCAGGCTCTCAGCCGCCAGCAAACAGGGATAAGTGAACGCAGCGTCCTCGCCGATCTTCACCTTCGGTGTGACCGGATACAGACACTGCTCCAGCAGCTCCTTTTTAAACACCTTGGACCAACAGCAGGGGTTGATACCAAAGGAATAATAGGGTGCATGGTACAGCATAGTGGGATAGATCTCCTGCGCCAACTGCGCTTTCGTATAATACGCCCGCTGCAAATGCTGGGTACTTGGCTCGTTATGGTCCGCAAAGGCATAATAGAACTCGCAAAGCGCCATATCCGGCGCATACTGCGTGATCGCTGCCGCAAAGCGGGCATACATATCCGGCTCGATCCAGTCGTCGCCGTCTACAAAGCCTACATACTCCCCTTTTGCCACCCGCAGACCGGCCTGCCGTGCGGACATCAAGCCGCCGTTGGGCTTATGCACCACCTGCACCCGCGCGTCCTGGCGGACATAGGCATCACAAATGGCCGGGCAGTTGTCCGGCGAGCCGTCATCCACCAGCACAATATCCAGGTCCGTGTAAGTCTGGGCCAAAAATACTGTCCACGCACTGACGAAGATAGGCTTCCACTTTATATATGGGGAACAATTACGCTAATGGTCATAAAACGCTCCTTAAAAAATGCATCCAAATCAATGAACTGCCTACGCAGGCATACCAAAAAATGCACACAGATATAAGCAAAGTAGACAAGCAGCATGGCGCCTTTGGGTACGCACGCGCAGCACCATTTTCTTCTCACCGGTATAAATAAAAATTAGGTGGTTGTTTCTTCACAAAATCCGCTTGCTTTTGCATACCCACCATAAAAGAGCACAGCGCCCATGATCGGCAGGATCCACCGGGCAAAGCGCAAAAAAGATCAGGGAACTAAAACAGACAGCCGATCATGAAAAACGCAGTGGTGGAGCAGTAGCGATAAAAGCGATAGATGGGATCTGTCTCTTTATCCCGCACAAAATAGACAGAGAAGTACCAAATTACAAGCAGCACAATTACTAAGGTGACGATATTGACCAAAAAGCCTGTACTTGTATTTAGTCGTACTGCTTCTGTATTATTTTCAGACTTTTCAGCAATAGAAAGTATGAATTCATTGTCTGATTTTTCAGAAATAAATTGGATAAACGCACCACCAACAGCCAGTCCCAAGATCATAACCACATTGATAAACTTGCTGTTAAAACTTCATGGTCAATAAGGTCAGCAACACCACGCCACCGGCAAAATCGGCGAAGAATGGAGCAGACACGCCGCCACATAACCGAAAAAGCACAAGATAATATTACGCTTTCCACCAATGATAATAAGCGCAGGCAATTACAACGGCAAAGGCCAGTCCGTTACGAATACCGGACGCTGTATCATAAAACCAGTAGGTAGACAGGAAAAACAGTGTACCCAGCAGTACATAGCCTTTGCTCACCTGATAGCGCTGAGCTGCTTTGTACATCACCAGGAACATTAAGGCATAAACGATAAACATAGTCACCGCAGCCAAATAGCGGTATTGGTGGAAAAAAGCTGAGAAAATAGAAATAATAGCGAAATGTAATGTATGTCTTCCAGTTGTACCAGTCAGATTGACGATATAGTCCAAACCGGCCTTTCCCTGCTCTCGCATAATGTCCAGCATACCGTAGTAGCGATACAGATCGTCCGTTTCATCCGGCACAATGTCGATAGGCCAAAACGTCATGGCCACCACAACCGCAACAAACGGGATCCACATATATTCTCTTGGCAAAATCAAAAGCAGCAGCGCATAGCCTGCAACAATGATCACAAACCATGTAAGTGCAGATAATCCTAACATGAAATCCTCTTTTACTTTTCTTATTTACGCAAATAAATTTGCTCCAATTTTTTGCACACCCGGGCAATATCAAAGTCCTCGACCACCCGATCGCGGGAAATGGTGTGGCGATCGATACGCAACGCCGTTTCAATTTTTTTTACCCATTCTTCCGGCTGCGCCTCAATAGAAGCAAACTGCAACGCCTCAGTGAGCTTCACTGCAGGCGTAATGGTATCTGACACCACACAGGCAGCTGCGCCGCCTGCGCTTCGATCAGTGTCAGTGGGAAGCCCTCGTGAATAGACGGAAACACAAAGCAGTCCATGGCCATCATCAGCTCCGGTATATCTGTGCGAAAGCCTAAGAACTGCACGCTGTCCCGAACACCTAAATCCTGCGCCCGCTGCTCCAGAGCCTCCCGATCCGGGCCGTCACTGACCAGCAGCAAGGTACTATTCTTATGCGCACGATGAAAAGTGGCAAATACCTCTAACAAATAGCCGTGGTTTTTTACATAATACATCTGGCCGATATGGCCCAAAACGATTTGGTCCTCTACGCCTAACGCACGGCGCACGGCAGCGCGCTTTGCATCGGACAAGCGATACTTTTCCGAGTCAATGCCGTTATTGAGCACCACACCTTTTTTGGCAAAGCCACGCTTGCCTGCCAAATATTCGCCCGCTGCCCGGCTGCAGCCAATAATATCCGTTGCAGTGGCGCTGACCACATGGCGCATAACCCAACGGTACAAGTTGGCGACAAGCCGACTTATGGGCGAATGGGCATATTCCAGCGGCTGTGAAAAATGTGCATGCGCCACACGCTTAGGGACACCGGCCCACTTTGCCGCCGCAAGCACAATACCGCTGTAAAAAGGCAGGTGACAGTGCACGATGTTAAACTGCTCCTTTGCAAACAACGCTTTGTAATAACGATAGCTGCGCCGGTAGGAAAGCTGATCGTCCGGCTGGTGCAAAATACGCACACCGGTGGCAGCGATCTCAGGCTCCATGGGACCAGGTTCTTCATATCGCAAACAATAGGTGCAGTCAAATTCTTCTGTATTCAATCCCTGCTGCAATCGCACGGCCACAATGTCCGAGCCGCCGTATTGCAAAGGGTCATTTACGATCAATACTTTTTTTTGGTTCATTGCGATGGTTCAAAATCCTACAAAATCAAAATGCCGTTCAAAGCCGTTTAATCCCAGTGCGTCCCTGTTCATATACACCAGCGGATACGGTCGGCCGTAATCCGGCTTAATATAATGCGCATAGGACTGGGTACGATCTTTATGGCTGGTAAGCATGGCCAGGTTGGCACAAGGCACGCGCTCCAGCCGCTCCAGCTGCGCCGCAGACAAGCGCCCCACACGGCGGTAATTCTTCTCATAAATATCATCAATATCGCACACGATCACATAGAGATTATTGGGATCAATGCGCTTTTTACGGGTATTCCACTTTTCCCGCCCCGGCGGCAAAGGAGGGGTAATGTACAAAGTTTACCCGTACATCGTCCTCCCGGGGTGCGTCCACGTATAATACCCACAGGGTAATCCACCGTATCGTCCACCCATTCCTGCACATCCTGTGCCAAATAGTAATCCAGATCGGACAGGAACTTGATAAAGTCCTCACTCTGCATATTGGTATTGATGGTTGGCGAGTAAAACGGCTCGCCCAGTCGACTGTAAATCAAACCGGCCATACAGTTGGGGGTCAAAATGGTATAGTGGGTGTTCTCACAGCGGCGGCGAAAATATCGGTTTTCCGCCTTTGTGATTTGACTTAAAATTGCTGAGTTCTTCCAAAAATCAATAATCTTTTGTTTCATTTTCTCATCAACTTTGTGTATATCAGTTTTGAATAGCGTTTGATCCGGCGGATCACCTGCGTGTCTATGGCACAAAACAGGTTTTGCACCGGGGTCGGTCGGTTATATTGCTGAATGATCTCCGGCGTGGTGGCGCCGGTCTTGGGCACGCAGCCAAACCGGGTAATGTAGTACGCCGAACTTCCGCCGGTATGGTCCGGCATTTGGCGTTTGGAAAGTGGAGTATAATTAAATTCGTCCGTGTGCATTTGTGCCCTTATCCAAATAATCCCTAAACACGCGCCCGTCCTGATAGTAAAAGATCTGGTACTTGTAATTTTTGCGGCAGATCTCGCTGTTAGGGTAAAATTTTTACGTCCGCCGGGGCAATATCTGCAAAATCGTGTCCGCTGTACTGGGGAATACCCAGCAGATCGTATTTCTTCTTCATACCCGGAAGTTCATCAAACACAGTAATAAACGAAGTGGTAAATGACTTTCTGTAATCCTGCCCTACATCAGCCATAAACCGCCGGTTGTTCTCCGGTGTATTCCGATACATCGTCAGATGACCGAATTGGTACACCTTTTCATAGGCTTCCTTGGGGAAGTAAGCACGCAGATCGCCCAAAATGGTATCCAGGTCAATATGGCCCCAATAGTCATACCCTGCCAGGTCCTCTTCAAACAAATAGCCGTAAATGGGCTTATAATCGCAGAGTTTGTAGGGTCTGGACAGCTCAATGGTAAAGTCAAACTTTGCTTTGGATTTTGGCTTTCATTTGCTCAAAGGTATAGGAAATGCACTTAACATTGGGCGGAAGCGGCAAATAAGCGGAAACATCACAGTCTCCATACAAAAGAAAATCAATATCCGCATTACGCGCCGCGCTCTTGAGCCACAAGCCGAAATTTTGCAGGAAACTTGCCAAAGTACAGGGAAATCAAAGCAACTTTGTTCATCCGCTTTTCCTCCTTATACGCTTCCACACAGCACCAATCAAATTGAGCAGATGGAAACAGGACGGCAATTTTAGATCGACCACTTCCACTGGCCCGCAAGTGTTGTAAGTGTGAATACCGCTAAACACCTCACTGCTGTTTGTCTGTATGTCAGAAACGGAGAGGGTTCTTATACAGGTTTCCACATAGCCATCGTCTGTCAATCATCTATACGGTTAAATTCAACTTACCGCCATAAGTCTCACCGCAATCCTGGGAGGGTCGAAGCCACTGATCGTTCTGCTGAAGCAGGCACCGGCACAGCGGGCGGTAGTCAGATCACGTTTTACCGGATTTGGCCGCACATGGACAAAGGCGACCCGCACCGTCTTCATAAAACAAATCCAGGCGATCAAAGATGCGGGTATCATCTACTTGCTCACTGAGATAGAATGTGCCACCGGAAAACACAAGGCGCGTGGTGTCGGCAAGGGATTCTTGCAGCAGCACTCGTTCCTTCACCCACTGATCCGGGAAAGATACACAGCGCAGCAAAACAGCTCTTTCTCCGCGCTGGATTCCGGTATAATATATAACTTCGCCCTCTTTTTCAAACAGGAATGGATAAGACAGGTGTCCAGCGCTCTCGTAAACACTTGAATTTTGCCACAGCCGTCTTTAGATACGGTGCGATACCCCAGCATACCCTTACGCTTTAGCCTGTCATACGCCTCAAAAAACAAATAATACTGCCCGTCCCGCTGATACAAAAACGGATCTGCGCACCAATAACGGCGACTGTTTTTAACACGGTAAACGGTGTTTCCAAATCGTCAAACACCGTATGACCGTCTGTGTTAAAGCGAACGGCACAACACCATTCCGGTACGCGCAGTTTATTCAGCATACATACTCCGATCTGTAAAACTGAGCCAGCTCCATAGCTGCTTCTTTGATATTCCACCCACCGGCAATCAGCGCCGCCGTGGGGCTTTGGCGTGGCGGTAGCGGCTGCAAGGCAGCCCCTGCCCATTCTTCCGGCGACTGGTGCAAAGACAGGGTCTTCACCAACGGCGTACACGCCACCTCCCGGGTGACCGCGTCAGACAGCACCACCGGCAACCCGGCAGCCTGGGCCTCTACCACAGACACCGGCAGTCCCTCGCTGAAAGATGGAAAGACAAACACATCGCACCCTTGCAGCAGCTCCGGCACATCCCGCCGCTGGCCGAAATACCGAATTTGCTTTGTGATCTGCAACTTTTCCGCCAAAGCGTTCAGCTCCGGCGTAGGGTGGGCACCGATCAGCCACAGCTGCGCGCCCGGCCTTTGCGCCGCGATCTGCGCAAAAACGGAAAATAAAAAAAGGGTGATTCTTTTGCTTGACCGTGGTCTGGCCGATATGGCCCACCACAAAAGCGTCTGTAGCCTGTTCCCGCGCGCGCACAGCTTGTCGCACCGGCGGGGAATACGCATAAGCGGCACAGTCAATGGCATTATTCAGCACCCGAAAGGGTCGATTGCCGTACCACATTTTGCCGGCCGCATCGCTACACGCAAAGCGCGTAGGCACCATATACTTAGCATATAGACTGAGCAGCCGATTTCGGCGGCGTTACCGGACAAAGAATACGTAGTGGTGTGGCAATGCACAGCGATTTATGAATCCCGGCTCGTTTGGCAGCCGGCGCAATAAGCACCGCAAAGTGGGGGCAATGGATATGCAGCGCCTCCCACGCACCGGCGTGCTCTGCAAAAAACGTCCCATTTGCCGTTGCACAGATCCTGCGGGCAGGGAGCATCCAGCCGATATACCTTACCGCCCAGCGCCTCGACCTCCGCTTGCCGTGTTTGCGGTTTCTCCGCAAAATAGGCAACATCAAATGTAATGTCCGGCGGCATCGCTTTGGCATAGTTCAAAATCACGCTCATCACGCCGTTAGCCACGCCAATATCCGGTATCACCTGTAACACACGCATAAATGCCAACCTCACAAAAGTTCTAACGCTTGATAAATTTCAATCGTACGGTGCAGCACCGGCTCCACCGCATAGTCCTGGGCCAGTGTGCGCCCGACAACGCCAAAGGCCGCCGTTTGTTCCGGATCGGTATAAAGGGACCAGATTCGTTCCGCCATCGCCCGGCTGTCATTCAATGGCACCAAGTAGCCGCTCTCGCCGTCCTGCACCAGGTCCCGATTACCACGCACATCGGTGGCTACCACCGGATTGCCCAGCGCCATGGCCTCCACCAAGTTGATGGGCAGACCCTCCTGCCGACTGGAGGACACGGACACATCGCTAAGCCCTACCAGCTGACGAATATCCCGCCGATAGCCAAGCGCCTCCACATGATCTGCACGCCGATAGATTTGGCATAGTCCAAAAACGGCCGGGCTTCCACATCGGAGCCGGGCAGCAACAAGCGAAAATGCTTGTCCTTTTCCAGCAGCAATTTTTAATGTATCAAACAACATATTTTGATTTTTCCGGGCGGAAAAATCCGCCGGGGTATATTAGAATAAAATCGTCCGGGCTGTACCCATACGCCCGGCGCAGAGCCAACTTTTGCTCCCGGGTCACCGGCTGAAAATCGCTAAGATCCACACCCACGCCGTTGACCAGTTCCAGCGCCCGGCAGCAAAACTGCCGCGCCTTAGCGGTATTATAATCCTCACTGTTAATGGTGATCAGGCAGTCCGTATCTTTCGCCAGCGCCTTCTCCACCGGGTAAAACAGCAGCCAGTTTTTCCTGGCAGCGCCGTTATAGAAGTGAAAGCCGTGGGCGGTATAGATCACCTTGGTGCCCCGCTTGCGGGCATCCCGGGCAGCCAGCCGAGTCACCACAGCCCCCATAGGCGTGTGGCAATGAATGGCGTCGTACCGACCCTCGTCAATGATCTTTTTCAGCACCTGATAGGCTTTCAGGTTATCTACACTGTACGGACTGCGGCTAAAGGGCACTTCATAAGTGCGGGCAATGCCGCTCAGATCCAGACCGGGTTTGTCGGCGGAATTGTCCTTGAACGCCGCTTCCACCCGGCAGCCCCGGCGTACCAGTTCCCGAATAAAAGGCATGTGAAATTGGCCGATATGGCTACGCACAGTAGCAACAAACAGTACCTTCATTGTGCAAACGACTCCAAATTCTTGCAGATTAGGCGAAACAGCCGCTCGCCGTTGTGCTCGCCCACAAAGGAATTGTGGGGAGTCAATATCACCTGCTCCATATCCCACAAGGGACTGCTCCGGGGCAAGGGTTCTTCTTCAAATACATCCAGCACCGCGCCGGACAGCTGCCCGCTTTGCAGCGCTTCCGCCAGCGCCTGCTGATCTGTCACCTTTCCGCGAGCCACATTCACAAACACAGCGCCGGGTTTGATCTTTGCCAGCGCGCGCTGTCAAACAGGCCGGCAGTCTCCGCCGTTAGGGGCATAGCGCAAATCACCAAGTCCGCTAAAGGCAGCAGATCGTCCAACCGGCAGGTGGGCTGGGTTTGGTCAAACTCTGCTGCCGAGTGGCCGGAACGATTAATTCCCACCGTCTGTACATCAAAGGCCCGTAGCCGCCGAGCAATGGCGCTGCCTACGCTACCGGTACCGACAATGCAAGCCGTCTTACCACCAAGCTCCCGCAAACCACGGTGTTTCTCCCACCGGTGCGCTGCTTGATTTTCCGCAAAAAAACTTGCTCTCTTTATACAGCTGCAAAATACCGCCCAGCACAAACTCCGCCATAGGCGCGCTGTAAACGCCGCCGGCGTTATACACGATAATGCCGTGTGCCTTGCAATAGTCCAGCGGCACCCGATCCAGCCCGGCGGAAGTCACCTGAATACACTTGAGCGCCGGGAAGCGTTCAATGGGCGTAGTCAAAAACAAGCCGCCGCAAATCACTGCTTCAAATCGTTGGGTATCCATATTCACCGCCTGCCGTTCGTCCGGCCAAAAAAAGTGACGGCATAACCCATCTGCTCCAGCGCCTGCACCTGTTGCTCCCCACACCGCCATGCGCCGGTGATCAATAGTTCTTTCATCTCTTCATCACCGTTTCCTGCGCCTGGACGTCGTCCCGGGTCAAGGTCTCGCCAGTGTTCACATTGTCCTCATTCTTCAGCACCTTAAAGGCGGTAACAAAGAGAATACGCACATCCAGCGCCAGACTCATGTGGTCCACATACCAGCAGTTGAGCTCAATTCGATGGTGCCACTCCACATCCTTACGACCGTGTACCTGCGCCCAGCCGGTAATGCCCGGGCGCACATCAAACATATGTAACTGCGCCGATGTATAATCCGACAACGGCCAAGGATGATAGGTCAGCGGCGGGCGAGGGCCGATAAAACTCATATCGCCCTTTAGAATATTCACCAGCTGGGGCAGTTCGTCCATGCTGGTGGCTCGCAGCAGCTTGCCTACTCGGGTCACACGCATATCGTCTGCGCCGCTGTACACGCCGGTGCTGTGTGCTCCGCGCTTGGCACATGGAGCGGAATTTATAAATCCAAAAGGTCTTGCCGTGCAGCCCTAAGCGCTGCTGCTTAAAGATGGCCGGGCCTTTGGAATCCAACTTCACCGCCAGCGCCGTGATCGCCAACAGCGGCGAAAGAACGATCAGCGCCAGCAGCGCCGTAATAAAATCCAGCGCTCGTTTTACTCCTCGATACATCTACATGCCCTCAACAATTTGTTCTACACAGTCCTGCAGTTTCTTGTGCTGCAAGGCAAAAAAATCATCCTCCGCCCGACTCAGCTGTGCCTCATACTGCCGCAGCTCTGCCACACCGGAAGTAAAGATCCGTTTGATCTCCTTCAAATCGGTAATCTGCGCCGTGTTGCAAAAGGCGCGAGACAGAATACTCATGGACGAACCCAGCCGGTAGTGCTCCGCTACAATATACGCTGCCGGCAATGTGCCGCCGCCCAAACGACCGAATCCGCCGAAACCGAAAGGGATACCCGCCGCTTTGATCTTGGCGCACACCGCGTCCACCGTACCGTCCGCCAAAGGCTGGAACAAAAATTTTTTCCCTTGGGAAATGCTCAGGTCATTCAACCCAATATGGATTTCGTCGACTCCGGGCAGTGCCACCACACGGTTAAGACAATCCACCGCCGCCTGATTTTCCAGCAGCAGGAGCGTTTTTGGCACGACCGTCCACCCAGCGGATAAATTGCTGCACCTCTTCTACCGACTGCCACATAGGCAGCATGATCACATCCGCACCGGCGGCGATCACCCGGTCGATCTCTTCTTTTGACCCCGGGTGTACCGGATTGACCCGCACCAGCAGCTCCGCCTGATCCAGCACCGGCCGCAACCGAGCTACGTCTTCTACGGTGTGGTGGTTTTGCACCGTATCCATACCGCCTTGGCGCTGTGCCTTGCCGATGTATTCCATATCCACAAAAATACGATCCACTCCGGCCGCCTGTGCGATCCGCGCCACCGCCGGATCCTTGGTTATGTAAAACAGTTTAAGCATTTTTTCACCACCGGGTCATTGCCGGCGACAGCGCCGGATCATTATTATGCAAGTTATATTATAATATAAATAGAGATATTCGTCAACACACGGCAAAAAGATTGTCTGTTACCGAGCCAAAGAGCATTGCACGGCAAGGCAATCCGTATGACCATGCTGCAGGCAAATGTGCTTTTCGATTCTCAAAACGGAATGCCTCTGCTTCTATAACAAGCAACGTATTCAAGCAAAAACAAAACTGACTCCGCTTGAAAAGCGAAATCAGTTTGCTGCTAAAAAATCCATTTTTTCATCAAGTAGGCTTTTTTGTATCGACTACACGATTGGAGGTCATACTGCCATTTCCGTCTTTTCCTTTTACTCATTTTTCTGCGTATTCCGGCAATTCCACCGGGTCGATCCGCCAAATTTCATTGGCATATTCCTCGATGGTACGGTCTGCCGAAAAGACGCCGGCACTGCACATATTCAGCCAACATTTGCGGGCAAAAGCCGTAGGTGACCGCAGATAATCGCCGTTTACTTGCAGCTTGGCGTGCACATAGGACTGAAAGTCACCCAGCACAAAATATCGATCCGCCACGCCGTCTGCCTCCGGCTCTAAAAGACTACGCTTCAAATCCGCAAAGCAGCCGGTGTCGCCGTCGGACAATGTGCCGTCTGTCAATGCATCCAGGCACTGCCGCAGCAGCGGATCACTGCGATACAAAGCCTTTGGGTCATAGCCCCGGCGCAGGGCATCCAGGTCCTCTACCCGGGCACCGAAAATATAATTATTTTCTTCTCCGGCGGCCGCTACAATCTCCACATTGGCGCCGTCATAAGTGCCCAAAGTCACTGCGCCGTTCAGCATCAACTTCATATTTCCGGTGCCGGAAGCCTCTGTACCGGCGGTGGAAATCTGCTCGGACACATCCGCAGCGGGAATGATCCATTCTGCTGCCGTTACGCTGTAATCCGGCACAAACAGCACCTGCAAAAGCGGCGCTACCTTAGGCGACCGGGACACATAGTCCCCCACTGCGTGGATCAGCTTGATAATGGCCTTGGCGCGGGCGTAACCGGGCGCTGCCTTGGCGGCAAACAAAAAGGTGGTGGGGGCAAATTCTGTAATCTCCCCTTGCTCAATCTGAAAGGCCAATGCCAAGATAGCCAGGCAATGCAGCAACTGGCGCTTATACTCGTGCAGGCGCTTGATCTGCACATCCAGCATACGCGCCGGGTCATAGTATAGCCCCTGCCGCTCCAGCCACCGGGCCAGGCGGCGTTTATTTTCTTTCTTGGTTTCGCAAAAAGCTGTCAAAACCTCGCTGTTTTCCGCATAGGGCTTTAGCTTCTCCAGTTGGAACAAGTTGGTGATCCAGTTTTTACTGCCCAGCCGGTGGGTCAGCAACGCAGATAGGGACGGATTACACAGTGCCAAAAACCGCCGCTGGGTAATGCCGTTTGTGCGGTTCAAAATTTTATCCGGGTACAGCTGTGCCCAATCCCGCAGCACCCGACGACGCAAAATCTCCGTGTGTAAAGCTGCCACGCCATTCACATAGCCACACACCCAGCAGGCCAAATCCGCCATATAAATGCGCCCGTCCCGCAGCGGGCGCACCCGGTGCCACAGCCGCTCCTCTGCGCCCAGCGCCTGCATTTCGGCGCAAAACAGATCGTCCAGTTGGCACAGCAGGCGGGCGATCGCCGGCAATTCCGACGCCAGGAGCGCCAGATCCCAGCTTTCCATGGCCTCCGGCATTACCGTATGGTTGGTGTAGCGGAACACATTTTTTGCCACTTCCAGCGCGTCTCCAAGGTCATACCCTGCTTCAAAAGCAGGCGGATCAGCTCCGGGATGGCCAACACCGGGTGGGTATCGTTCAGCTGGATCACCACCGCAGTCCCCAATTTCTCCGGCACAGAACCAGGCGTGCGCAAATACCGGCGCAGCAGATCTTGCAAGGACGCACTGCATAAAAAATACTGCTGCCGCAGCCGCAGCCGCTTGCCATCCTCCTTCGTGTCATTTGGGTACAGCACACGGGTCAGGTTCTCTGCCGCCGTGCGACATTTCACCGCCGCTGTATAATCCTGACGGTTAAAAGCGTCAAAATCAAACGGCTCTATGGGCACACTCTCCCACAGCCGCAAAGTAGAAATGTGCGCCGTACCGTAACCGGGGATCGGCAGGTCATAGGGCACTGCCTGCACAGCAAAATCTGCGAATTCCACCGTTACAGTATCTGCTCGGCAGCACACGCTCCAGGGATCGCCGTATTGCAGGTCGTCCTCCACTGTTTCCACCTGAAAGCCGTCCTTGATCTGCTGGCGAAACAGTCCGCACCGATAGCGCAAGCCGTAGCCGTCCAGCGGTAAATTCAGCGTGCGCCGCTGTCCAAAAACAGGCCGCCAGCCGTCCCAAACCGCCGTTGCCCAAAGGCGGGTCCGGCACACAGTCCAGCTGATCGAGCTTGCGGCCGCAGGCGGTAAGCGCCGCCTCCACCTCGCCGGTCAGGCCGGTGCAAAGCAGGTTATTGTACACCGCCTTGCCCAACAGATATTCCGCAGAAAAATAATACGCCCGCCGCCCGGCACAATGGGCCTGCAACGACCCTTGCCAAGCCGGTTGCAGCCGTGCCAAAACAGCCCGCGCCACCACTGCGTGCAGTTGTTCATCGGTCAATTCTGCTACCGGGAGTCGGTACAGACTGCGAGAGAGCAGTTCCAATTCTCTTTCATATCCGACATATATTACTCCTTTCCGCCCCGATCTGCGGCGCAAGTCTCGGTATATAGATGCGCCAAAATGCCCGGGGTTAGGGCGCCGGGGCGCATACGCCAGCTCCAGTTGTGGGCGCCCACCGTTGACGGCGTGTTGATGCGAGCACCGCTGCCCAGTCCCAGCAAATCCTGTACAGTCAAAATACAAGTATTGGCCAGGCTTCGCAGAGCAGAAAGCATCATCTGTCTCGGTAATTGATTGGGATAACGCACGCCATAGGCGGCACAAGCCCGGCGTATGTCTTTCCGCGGGGCGGTGGTGCACCAGCCCAGCAGCGTATCGTTATCATGGGTGCCGGTGTAAATCACCGTATTGGGCTTACAAACAGCACCACCGCCGCCGTCCCGGGAATCAAAGTCAAATTGCAGCACCTGCATACCGGGAAAGCCGCAATCTGAAAGCAGCGCTCGCACCGTATCGTCCAAAAAGCCCAGATCCTCCGCCAAAAGCGGCACATCCCCCACGCCTGTTGGAGCGCCGAAAACAGCGACAAACCGGGCCCCGGCAGCCAGCAGCCGTCCCGGGCATTCTTTGCCCGGGCAGGCACAGAATAATAAGCGGCAAAGCCACGAAAATGGTCCAGCCGCAGCGCGTCAAACCAGCGCAAAGCGTGCCGCAGCCGTGCCACCCACCAGCGGTACTCTGTACGCGCGTGGGCGCTCCAGTTATATACCGGGTTGCCCCACAACTGGCCGGTGGGCGAAAACGCGTCCGGCGGACACCCGGCCAGCCGAGACGGCGCGCCGGAGGGAGAGAGCATAACAACTCCGGCGCCGCCCACACATCGGCGCTGCACGGCGCCACATAAATAGGCAGATCACCGATCAAATAAACGCCCCGGGCATTGGCATAAGCCCGCAGCGCTCGCCACTGATGATCCAAAAAATATTGCAGCATTTTATGGTACAAAACCCGCCGCTCCATCTGCACTGCCGCCCTCTCCAAAGCCGACGGCTCTCGCTGCCGCAAATCCGACGGCCACAGGAAAAACCGCTTTCCATAGCGTTCACTAAGGGCACAAAACAGGACATAATCCTCCAGCCAATCGGCCTGACTTTGGCAAAAGCAGTCAAAGTCTGCCGGTATATGGCGCACAAAGCGGTCAAACAGTCGATCAAACAGCACTTGACGCCCCCGGCGCACAGCCGGATAATCCACCCGGTCATCACCACCGCTGGGTAACAAATCCAAATCCGACGGCTGCAAATACCCGCTTTCCACCAGCAGCTGCGGGTCAATATACACCCCATCGCCTGCAAAGCTGCCGGGGCTTTGGTACGGTGAATTCCCCTGCCCTGCCGGGCACAGGGGCAGCAGCTGCCAGTACCGCTGCCCGGCAGACGACAAATCGTCTACAAAGCGGTAAGCCGCGGCACCCATCGTGCCGATCCCGTAAGGCCCGGGCAAAGAAAACAGCGGCAGCAGCACCCCGCCGCCACGCCGCTGCAACAAGCGGTCAGTCACAGATACAGACCTCCGTTTCCGGGTCAAACAAATGGAGCGCCTCCATATTGGGGTACAGCACCGTTTGGTCGTCCTTTTGAAAAGAGACGGTGCCGGGCACCCGGGCAATCACCCGCCGTCCTTGCAAATCTGCATACAAATAGGTTTCCGCCCCCATACGCTCCGCCATCTCCACCTGAACCCGAAAGGCCGCAGGATCTGTTATATTCAGCCATGCCGGGTCCGTGGACAGATCCTCCGCCCGCAGGCCCAAAAGCACATCCCGATCCACATACGCCGACAGTTTGGCATGGCTTTGCAGTCGACGGGGCAAAGCCACCTCCGTACCCAGCACTTGCAAATCAAGGGCGTTCCCCCGCCGCACCAAAACGGCCGGGCAATATATTCATAGGCGGCGTGCCGATAAACCCAGCTACAAACACATTGCAGGGGTGGGCATACAACTGTTCGGGTGTGTCTGCCTGCTGAATCTTGCCGTCCAACATGACCACGATCCGATCCGCCATAGTCATGGCCTCCGTTTGGTCATGGGTCACATACACAAAGGTTGTACCCAGTTCCCGGTGCAGCTCTGCAATGCGTGCGCGCATTTCTGTACGCAGCTTGGCGTCCAGGTTAGACAGGGGCTCGTCCAAAAGGAACACCGCCGGATCCCGCACCATAGCACGGCCCAGCGCCACCCGCTGCCGCTGCCCGCCGGACAGGGCGCGGGGGCGCCGATCCAGGTACGCGGTCAGTTCCAGCGCCTGTGCAGCCGTTCGCACCTTGCGGTCGATCTCTGCCTTGGGCACCCGGCGCAGTTGCAGACCAAAGGCCATATTCTTGTACACCGTCATGTGAGGGTACAGAGCGTAGCTTTGAAACACCATGGCAATGTCCCGATCCTTGGGCGGCAGATCGTTCACTACCCGGTCACCGATCTTCAAGGTGCCGCCGCTGATGTCCTCCAACCCGGCAATCATACGCAGGGTGGTGGACTTGCCGCAACCGGAAGGTCCTATTAAAATCAAAAATTCCCGATCCCGGATCTCCAAATTCAGATCCGGTATGACAGTCACGCCGTCCTCATAAGTTTTTCTAATATGCTCAAGCGAGATAGACGCCACTGGGGCACACTCCTTTCCGCAGCTGCCGTTTAGCCCTTAACCGCACCGGCTACCACGCCTTTGATAATATATTTTTGGCAAAACAGATAAAAAACCACAATAGGGATCATCGCCAGCACCAGCATCGCCATCAGCCCGCCGTAATCTGTGGAGCCGTAGGCACCCTGCATGGCAATTTGAATGGCCACCGGCATGGTCTTTTTCTCCGTGCCCAGCACCAGGTACGGCAGCAGATAATCATTCCAAATCCACATCGTATTGAGGATCGCCACCGTCACCGCCGTGGGTTTAAGAGTGGCAACACCACCAAAAAGAAAGTCTGTACCGGATTGCAGCCGTCAATGGTGGCCGCCTCCTCCAGCTCCCGGGGGAATTCCTCGGATAAAGCCGCACAGCATAAACACAGACAGCCCGGCGCCAAAGCCCAGATAAATAAACGGCATACCAAGAACGGTATTCAGCTTTGCCCGGCCAACCAAATAAGTCATGGTGTACATCACCATTTGAAACGGCACGATCATGCTGAAAACGAATAGGTAGTACATACCTTTGGTCACTGCCCGTGCGTACCCGCATGAGATACCAGGCGGCCATGGAGGTGCAAAGAACAATCAGCCCCACAGACACAACGGTGATCAGCAGCGACCGGCCAAAGGCGGCGAAAAAGCCGCCGGCAGACAGGCCGCTGATATAGTTTCCAACGCCACAAAGGTCTCTTTGTTGGGCAGTGCAAACGGGTCGCCGGAGATATAAAATCGGGACTTAAAGGAATTTTGCACCACCAAAAAGAGAGGCACCAGGTCAGCGCCGCCAGCAACACCAACAGAAGCGTTTCCAGCGCACTTTGGGGAGCTTTCTGTTTTTGTTTTTTCTCATACGCCGTGGGCCTCCCGCTGTCCGGTCACGCGCAGCTGCATAAAGGCAAGCAACGCCACGATGATAAAGAATACAACTGCCTTGGCTTGACCCACCCCCTGCCAGCCGCTGCGGCCGTAAAAGGTATTATAAATATTCAGCGCCAACAGCTCCGTCTTTTGCTCCGGGGCTCCGCCGGTAAGCGCCAGATTTTGGTCAAACATCTTAAAGGTGTTTGTAAGGGTCAGAAAAGTGCAAATGGTCACCGAGGGCATCACCAGCGGCAGCTTGATGCGAAACAGGGTCTGTGTCCGAGACGCACCGTCAATGGCCGCCGCCTCCAAAAGATCGTCCGGCACATTTTGCAGCGCCGCAATATAGATCACCATCATATAGCCGATCAGCTGCCAGTTGGTCAGCGCCACCAGCCCCCAAAAGCCGTAGGCGGGCTGATAGGTAATATCCACCCCCGCCCAGGCAATACACCGTTAATGAGCAAATTCCAAATATATCCCAGCACAATCCCGCCGATCAAATTAGGCATAAAGAACACGCCGCGAAAGAAATTGGTGCCCCGCAGCCCGCGGGTAAGAAGCAGTGCCAGTGCAAAGGCAAGCACATTCACTGTGACGATGCTCACGCCGGAGAACAGCGCCGTAAACCACAGCGCGTGGAGAAAGCCGCTGTCTGCAGTAAAGGCCTGCACATAGTTTTGCAGTCCTACCCACGCGGCGTCCGTCACCGTCCGGAATCGGGTAAAGGAAAGCCCTACCCCCAGTACAAAGGGCGCCGCAAAGGCAAAGAGAAAGGCAACCGCCGTGGGCAGTAAAAACAACCAGCCGTATTTTTTCAAATTTTTCTGCATACCGTTGTTCCTTTAGGCGGAGGCAGCCGCTTCACTTTTCCAATCCGCCACGGTATTTTCCTGCACCTGTGCCCATGTTTTTCTGCCCTGGGCATAACTCAGCAGCGCGGAGCCAAAATGCTGCTTGAAGGTCTGAGATGGGAACACGGTAAAGTCCCAGGGAATGCTGTAAACGCCCTGCTTGTTCATCCAAAGCTGCACCTGCACCGCCAGCGGGTCCTCCGGCACATCTTCCGCGGAGAAGGTGTCAAAGGGTGCAATAAAGCCCAACGCATCCGTTACGAATTTTTTGCCTTTATCGGAAGAATACAACCAATAAATAAAATCGGCTGCCGCCTTTTGCTGTGCCTCTGTTGCCTTGGCGTTGATGGCATAGAAATTCTCCGTGCCCACGCACAGGCCTTGGTTTTCCTCGCCGTCTGCGCCGATATAAATAGGCAGAAACTTGATTTTGTCTGCCTGCACCTTGTTACCGGTGACACCGGCGATCTGTTCCCATGCCCAGTTACCATTTTGTACCATGGCGCACTTTTCCAGCGCAAACTCCGCCATCGAATCCGTCACCGTCTTGGTGCCACACTTTTTCGCCTCCACCGTACTGTCCGTTAAATACAGGTCAAAAATGTTCTTAAAATTGTCACCGAAGGAGAAAGTGATCTCCTTGGTGGCATCCGGTAGTCAAATCCACCTTATTCTGCTTAAATTCATAATAGATGGGCACATTCATCAGGTGGGTCTGCCAGCGCCAGTCCTCGCCGCTTTTCAGTGAAGTAGCGGCAAACACGCCTTCAATACCCAGCTCCGTTTTGTGTTTTTGCATATCATCCGCCACAGACTTCAGCGCGGCAAAGGAACGCACCTCATCCATGGATTTGTACTTACTGTCCCGATCCTTCAGTGCAAAATACTTGTCCGTGATCGCCTCGTTATAGATGATCCCGTAGCCTCCACTACATAGGGAATGCCGTACACCTTGCCGTCACTGGTAACCGCCAGAGATTTGTCCGTTAAGTGCTCATACAGCTTGGTATCGGACAGATCAGCGCAATAAGGCGCCCAGTTTGCATAGCCCTTGGGACCGTTGATCTGAAACAGCGTGGGCGCCTCTGCTGTGGCCATCTTGGCCGTCAGCGTAGACTCGTACTGGTTATTGGCCGCCGTCTCTACAATCACATTCACGCCGGTTTCTTCCTTGTAGGCTTTGGCGATCTTTTCATATACCCCGGCTATCTCCGGCTTAAAGTTCAGGTAGCGCAGGGTCACCTGGCTCTTGGCCGCGTCCGTAGCATTGGTGGTGCCGTCGTCCGTCTGCTTGCCACAGGCGGCAAACAGCCCGCCGGTGGACAGCAGCAGCACCCCACACAGCAGCAAAGAAAGCCATTTTTCATCATTTTCATTTTGAAAACCTCCGTTCGCTTTGATGTTTATAGTGTGTGCCACCCATCAAGCGATATACAAAAAGAAAAGCGACCGTAACCGGCAAAGCCGATCACAGTCGCTGAAACGAATAGAATTTTAATTTATTTTTTATCCTGCGCCATGGCTTTTAAGTCGTGGCGTTTTTCGGCAAAATAGGCTCTCGTCTCCTTGCCAACCACCCCGGACAGGGCAAACAGGGCAATCAGGTTGGGAAATGCCATCAGGCCGTTACAAATATCCGCAATGTTCCACACAGCCGCCACGGTCAGGTACGGGCCGATGAACACGGCAAGAATGTACAGATAGCGGTACACCTTGGTGAACTTTTGGGAGCCTACCAGGTACTCCAGGCAGCGCTCGGAGTAGTAATTCCAGCCCAAAATGGTGGTAAAGGCAAAGAACGCCAGGCACACCATCAGCACAAAGGCAGAGAACCGACCGTTCCAGGGCAGACCCGTCTGCCAGGCACGGCTAGTGATCTTTACGCCCTCTACGGAACCGGCCACAAAAGCGTTCTGGGCACCGGTAACCACAATGGACAGACCGGTGAGGGTGCAAATCACAATGGTATCAATAAAGGTGCCGGTCATGGTCACCAAACCTTGACGCACCGTGTCCTTGGTCTTGGCGGCAGCGGCAGCAATCGGTGCAGAGCCAAGGCCCGCCTCGTTGGAGAAAATGCCGCGGCCGATGCCCTTTTGCATAGCCAACTTAATGGTTACGCCGGTGGCAGCACCAAGGGCTGCCTGCGGATCGAAGGCGCTCTGGCAGATCAGCTTCACCGCAGCGGGAATAGCGGTAATGTGGCCCAGCACGATAATCAGCGCAAATACCACATAAGTGATGGCCATAAAGGGCACGATCACCTGAGAAACCTTGGCAATACGCTGAATACCACCCAGTACCACCAGTGCCACACAAAGGGTGACCACCAGGCCGCCGATCACGGTGGCCCAAGTGTAATCATTGCCAAACAGCGTAAACGCCACATGGGCAGACTTCGGATCAAAGAAATCCTGCACTGCCGTTGCAATACCGTTAATCTGGGTAAAGGTGCCAATACCAAAGAGACCGACGCAAATACCAAACACGGCAAACAGCTTCGCCAGCCACTTCCACTTGGAACCCATGCCCTTTTCTATGTAGTAGAACGGACCGCCCAGATAATGGCTGTCGTCCTTCTTCTCTCTGTACTTGATGGCCAAAAAGCCCTCGCTGTACTTGGTGGCCATACCGAAGAAGGCGGCCAACAACATCCACAGCAGTGCACCGGGACCACCCAGCAAATGGCCGTAGCCACGCCTACGATATTGCCGGTACCAATGGTGGCGGACAGCGCTGTGCACAGCGCGCCGAAGGAAGTAACCTCTCCCTCGCCGTTGTCCTCATTCTTAACCATAAACTTCAGCGCCTTGCCCAGGTGCCGCACCTGTACAAAGCCGGTTCGTACCGTCAGCCACACGCCGGCGGCTAAAATCAAAATGATCAGCGGCCAGCCCCATACGGCATCCTGTACCTTACCGATGATGTCATCCACGGACATTGCAAGTGTAATTGTCTGCATTGTTTCACCCTTTCTGCTAATAAAAAAAACTGCTACAAGTTTACCACAAACCGGGCGACCATTCAATG
>ENA-OQBU01000118-OQBU01000118.1-human-gut-metagenome-genome-assembly--contig:-NODE-118-length-22445-cov-6.248051_pt1 | contig 22445 bp, 16 predicted proteins | sample MGYA00242492_ERZ504566 | MGnify/ENA primary metagenome ERZ504566 (study PRJEB26092, sample SAMD00036261) | human gut metagenome | host: Homo sapiens | study: EMG produced TPA metagenomics assembly of...
GTACTTTCAGCTGATCAGGGGTTGCGCTCGCCGCTGTGGTATCGGGAATGAGTTGGTTTCTTCCTCTGATTGGACATGAGGAGAAAGACATTGACGCAGGGAGTTGCTCTCAAAGGTTCTTTTTGATACTGGTAATGTGTCTTGTGCCAGCATTGATAGGTGGATTAATGCAACAGACTCAACGTCAGATGGAACTGCGTGATATGGTGCGGAGGCAAGAAGAAAAACTGGAGATTGCCCATACGCTACCATGATTATGTGACCAATGACGTCGTCGATGCGATTTTATTGCTCGGGCAAGTGCAGGATGCCGATTCGGTCAAGCTCGACGAAGCAAAGGGATGTCTTCGGAAGGCGTCGCTACGTTCCCATGCTTTGATTGAGCAACTTGAAGATGTTCATCATGCCAACGATGAGGATAGTGGCATAACAGATGTCTCAAGAGGACAGGTGGACGGCGATGAGGTCCTTAGGGCGTTATGTGAAATTGCAAGGACGCATCAATCACGATTAGAACTGTTGGGATTTGATGGCGCGGTGCTTTTGCCTGAATTGATTTCTGGGGATGATTGCATGGAGCGTGAAACCATATTGTTGGGATTGGTGAGAGAACTTTTTGCAGATGTGGCGAAGCATGCCGATGCTCGATACGGGTATGTGTTAACCGTTGAAGCGTCTCTTAATGAATATCTAATACGGTTACGGGATGTCGCTGCTGCTGATGCGTCCATTGAATCTGGAGGCACGGGGTTGAGCAGATATGAAGCACAATTAAAACGGCAGGGCGGTTATTTGCGAACTCAATGTGAAGATGTGGAGAGTGGTCTTCATTGGTGGAGTTTGGAGGCCAGAGTTCTAGGAACGTCGTAATCGCGCTCGCGTACACTGGTAGACATGTCGAAGGCATCAGAAGAAGCGCAGAAGCAGCTGGATCGTATCGTGGCGTTGGGATATCCGGATGTGGCCGATATGTCGGCCGCCGCGTTCCGTGCTTTGGCACGCCCGCTCATCCGCGCGCTGGAGGATTCCGATTTGGGTACGCAGATTCTGTTGGTGCCTACGCGCGAGTTGGTTTCCCCGGAATCGTTGATCGCGCGTACGTCGATCAATCGCATGGCTGGTTTCACCACGATGCCGCCACGCGATATCGCCAGTTTCCTTCCGCAGGATGGTTTCGAACCTCCGGAAGGTCCGTTTTACCTGGTGGTCGAACCGCATACCGGCACCTGCTACATCAATCGCGAACCCGATGTGGCGCGCAAGTTGATCGATTCCGACGAGCGTTTGCCGCTTACGTTGGAAGAGGGACTTGCTATTGCTACGCAGCATCCGGAGTGGTTGTTGGAGAAGAACGGTTTCAATTTGTTGGGATCGCGTTCCGCGGATGGTCGCGTCCCAAGTATTTGGATGAGCCAGAACGCGCCACGATTGGGTGCGGTATGGCCGAATTCCCGTCATACTTGGCTTGGCAACGCGTTTTGCGTGTCTCGTCGCGGCGTCAGCCTGTTCCATTGATGTTCTGCTGATATTTCGCAGATTTTCCACAGATTTTCCGCATTCCACAGATTGGCGATTGTCCGACTGTTGCGACGGCCACGCCTTGCGTCGCCGCACCTAGCGCTTGAATAGTTTGGCGATGGCGTGGCCGGCTGCGGCGCACATTACCGATCCGATGCCCAGCAGTGTGGCGGTGACCTGCGGGCGGCGCAATTCGTTGCGGATGCCGATCAGATCGGTCACGCAATGGTCTTCGAAGAACACACGCAATTCGTTGCTGGAGTAGCGCCCGATCAAGTCGCCCCACGTGAGCATGCGCGTCACGTAGCTGACCGGATTGTTTTCGCGGAATTCGAACAGTCGAATGCCTCGCAGCCGCGATTTCGGACCATAGCATTCAAAGCCGCAGGTCGGCGCGTAGCCAAGATCAATGTCATGCACGTGCCCGACGAACGCGTTCTTGTGGTCATGCCCGCAGAACAGCGCGAAATAGCCGCCCGCATCGCGCAATGCCTGCACTTCGCCAACGTTCTCATCCGCACAGCCGATCGCCTCGCCAAGCCTCGAGCCAGGTCTGCACACGTCACGATTCAACACATAGCAATGCCCTGCGAACGTTCGCGCACCCTCCACCGCATTCGGCGTGTATGCGGGCACTTCGCGCAGGCAATCGTAGAACTCCTGCGGCGGAATATGCTGGAACGCGATCGCCGGAACCGCCAAACCGTCGCCATTGCGCTCGCCCAACTCGCGTTGCACTTGCTTCAGCCATTCGATCGCTTCCGGCGAAGGCGTGCCATAGCCGTCGGAATCGGCCAAATCCCATCCGCGCGAATTCGACGCGTATTTTGCGTAGGATGTCAGCGATTCCCGTCCTCCTGCAGCATTGCCAACAGTATTGCCGGATTTACCAGTATCCCCAGCATGCTCGCGATCGCCGGAATTACTGCGATCGCCGTCAAACGCATTATCCGCATAGTCGCCGGAATTCACCATCATCACGCTCATCGCAATGCGCCCAGACCCGTCGGAAGCCTCGATCGGAATCGCAAACGTGCCTGGTTCGAGCGCCAAAGGAGACGACCCGGCAACGGGATTCATGCAACCGGAAAACTCTCGGTAGAGGTCATCCTGTTCGTCGGCGAGAATGCCGCACTGGAAATCGTGGTTGCCGTAGGTTGCGGCAAAGGGGATTCGCGCTTCCAATGCAGGTCCAAGGAATGCTGCGAACGTGTCTCGTACTTTCTGCCGCGTGCTGTCGAGTATGGTCGCGGCGGTCGCGCGATTGATGGATTGCGCCCATGATTCAAGCTTGTTGGCGGATCCGTTGCGCCCGTCGCGTTTGTTGCGTTTCACGAGTTTCGGCGAGTCGGTGCCGATGCCGTCGATCATCCAATTGTCGTCGGTCGGGGGCTGTTCGAGCAACGCTTTGGTGAAGGGATGTCGTTTGATGCCGCGGATTTTCGCTTCGATTTCGGTGACCGCTCGTATGTGCGTGCCCGGCTGCTCTCCGCGACGGCGCAGGAACGTGTCGATGTACGCGGGGTCGTATCCGCGAATCTGGTCGCCGGTGAAGACGATCAGATCGGGATGCGTTTTCTTGATGGCGGCTTCGATGAGACGGATCGTGTCTTCGCGCACGTTTGGTCCGTCCTGAATATCGGCCATCTGCAGCACACGGAAGGTGCCGTCGCTGTTGAATCGCAAGGTCATGATGCTCACTGTAATGCGGCAAATTTGGATATGAGGTGAAAAGAGACGAAATCGTGGTCTGTCCGTCATATGGCGGAATGCCGGCGATATATGGGATTGGTTGCCGCTACTATGGGCGGCAGTGCAGGTAGGTAACATGCACGTAACAATGTGGGCCGGCAGAAGGCCTGCCCAGCTTTACAGATAAGGAGGAGTGATGGGTCAGGATCAATCTTCAGTGTTTGATCTCGCGGCAGTGGCTGCAGCGTCCAACGGAGGGAACAACGACCCGCTGCTGCCTCCGGCGCGTTATATTGGAGCTCCGCAAAAGCCCAGCAAGATGCCGTACAACAAGTACGTCGCATACGATAAGCAGGTGCCGTTTGATTACCCGGAGCGTACGTGGCCGGGCAAGCGACTGCAGCGTGCACCGCGTTGGTGTTCCGTCGATCTTCGTGACGGCAACCAGGCCCTCGTCAACCCGATGGATTCCGAGCGCAAGCTGCGTTTCTGGAATCTGCTGGTGTCGTTGGGCTTCAAGGAGATCGAGGTCGGCTTCCCGTCGGCTTCCGAAACCGATTACGATTTCATTCGTATGCTGATCGAGCGTGAGCTCATTCCTGACGATGTTACGATCGTGGTGCTGACGCAGGCTCGCGAGCACCTGATTCGCAAGACTTACGAGTGCCTGAAGGGTGCCAAGCGCGCCGTCGTGCACTTCTATAACTCCGTGTCCGTGCTGCAGCGTGAGGTCGTGTTCCGCAAGGATAAAGCCGGCATCAAGAAGCTCGCCACCGACGCGGCCACCCTGTGCAAGGAGCTTGAGGGCGAAGCCCAGGGCATCGACCTGTATTACGAGTATTCTCCGGAATCCTTCACCGGCACCGAGCCGGAGTACGCCGTTGAGGTGTGCAATGCGGTGATCGACGTCATCAAGCCGACTCCGGAGCATCCGATGATCATCAATCTGCCGGCAACGGTGGAAATGACCACTCCGAACGTGTTCGCCGATCAGGTGGAATACGTGTCGAACAATCTGGTGCCGCGCGACGCCGTGGTGCTGTCGCTGCACCCGCACAACGATGAGGGCATGGGCGTGGCCGCCACCGAGCTGGCCGTGCTTGCCGGTGCCGATCGTGTCGAAGGCTGCCTGCTGGGCAACGGCGAGCGCACCGGCAACGTCGATCTGGTCACGCTTGGTCTGAACTTCCTCACGCAGGGCATCGATCCGCAGATCGATTATTCCAACGTTCCTGAGATTCGCAAGACGTTGAGTACTGCAACCAGCTGAAGATTTCCGAGCGTCACCCGTATGCCGGCAATTTCGTGTTCACCGCCTTCTCCGGTTCTCACCAGGATGCCATCAAGAAGGGTCTTGAGGCTCGTCAGGTGGCCGCCGATCGTGCCGGTGCCGATTTGGACAGCTTCGTGTGGCTGGTGCCGTACCTGCCGATCGATCCGAAGGATATCGGCCGCACGTACGAGGCCATCATCCGCGTGAACTCCCAGTCCGGCAAGGGCGGCATGGCCTACCTGCTGAAGACCAACCACAATCTTGATCTGCCGAAGCGTCTGCAGGTCGAGTTCGACAAGGTTGTGCAGGCGTACGCCGATGAGACCAAGAAGGAAGTCAAGGACGAGGATATTTGGCGTCTGTTCAAGGACGAGTATCTGCCGGTCGAAGAGTCCGGCGCTACTGCGGCTGGTGCCGTGGTCGGCGACAGCAAGGACGACTCCCTCGAGCAGTGGGGCCGTCTGAAGCTGCTGAAGGTGTCGGTGTCGTCCGGTGAAGATGGTTCCGATACCGTGCTGAAGGCCAGGATTCTTGACCGTGGCGTGAACGTCGGCGTTGATGAGCCGGTGGAGCGTGAGGTTTCCGGCATGGGCAACGGCCCGCTTGCCGCTTTCCTGAACGCGCTGAGCAACTTCGGCATCGAGGCTTCCGTGATGGATTACGTGGAGCACACCATGTCCGTCGGCACCGACGCATGGCCGCCTCCTACGTGGAATGCCAGATCGGTGAGGAAGAGGATCCGCGGATCGTGTGGGGCGTCGGCATTGACACGTCCATCGTCACCAGCTCGTTGAAGGCCATTATTTCGGCCATCAACCGTTCCGAGCGCTGATTTCCGCGGGTTTTCGGTTCTCGTAGCTGAAGGGCTTGTGATGTACTTGCGAGTACGTCACAAGCCCTTTGCTTTTTGATTTCATAGGATTCCCGAGTTTCCGGATTTTCCAGTTTTTCCGGATTATTCGGAAACTCGGAAATTCAGGATTGCGATCCCCAAATGCAGACATTGTTGCCGATTGCGGAGAATGTCATGACCGGCTTGCCGTCGATCTCGCGGGGGAGTGTTGCGAACCGTGCAATGTAGGTCACGTCGTCCAATCGGATTTCCGCGTCGCTTGCGCAACAGTTGAATCCGTTCACGGCGCCGGAAAGCGGTTTCCACGATCCGCAGGTGATCGGCCCGTCCGTCGACCTCGGCAGATTCGCGTCGGGAGTATCGAAGAAACTTACGATTTCACCCCGGGTGATCCGCCCGTCCTCATGGAACGTATATCGCGTCGGACGATTGATGCCAACGTACGTGCCATCATCCTCTTGCTTGCCGTTGAAGAACGTATGCTGATCATGCAGTACAACGTTGTAATCGCCTGTGATATCGGCAATGCCGGTCGGCGCGACGGCAACGGAACCGCGGTATTCGTACGGTGCCGCAACCAGCCAGCCGTCGGAAGTCGGCAGTAATTCGCGTACGTGAGATTCGTAATCTTCATCATCGTCCTCGCTAAAGCGTTCCGCGAAACGGGTGTGGTAGACGAGGAACATGCGACCGTCCTTCAACCGACGAATGGCGGAATTATGCCCCTGCGAGACTTCGACATCGGCAAGCTCTGCCGGACCGCCATCCCACTGTACGGAAGACGTCAATCGAATGCCGGTGCCGCGCTCCTGATTGTCGGGAATCTCACCGTACGAAATCGCGGGATTGCCGTTCTGGTCCACGTACGGGCCAAGCAGCGATTTTGAACGGAACAGACGAATCTGATATCCGCCGGTGCGCCCAAGCCAGCCGTACGACATGAACAGATACCACCATCCGTTTTCACGAATGAAGTACGATCCTTCGCCGGAATTCCAGTAGCCTCCGGCCACTTTCACGCCGTAATAAGGATCGGAGGAATCCTTGACCAGCGGGTATCGCACGGAATAATCGCGCAAGCCGGTTTCCGGATCGAGCTTGAACATCCAGATGCCGCCGAACCATGAACCGAAACTCATCCACATTTCGCCGTGCTCGCACAATGCGGGCGCCGCGTCGATGGCGTTGATGCGCGTGTCTTTGAGCGACAGGTAGCGGGTCAGGTCATAGCCGACGGTGCCATCGGTTTTGGGCTCAAGTTCCAGCACTTTCGGCACGTCGGTGTTCCACAGGTTGCTCTCGTCGAAACCGGAATATACCACCGGCCCCACGTACGTCCAGTCGCCGTCCACATGGTCGGCGGTCAACAGCACGATCACCGAGCGGAACTGGTCGCCGTTCACCGACAGGTACATGCACCACTTGCCCATGGTCTCGTTCCAGATCACGTCGGGCGCCCACGTGTTGCCGAGCAGGTCGGGATTGGAATCCTGTTTCGGCCATGCCTGCCAAATATCGCCGAGCAGCGCGTACGGGTCGCGGCTCAGATGTTATCGAACCGCTCCCAATGCACCATATCCGTGCTGCGCGCGCACCGACGATGCGTGCCGAACAGATAGTAGACACCGTTTTCCTCGACGATTGCGGGATCGTGCACGGCCACCCGACCGTTGGCGAGCGTGTGCTCGATGCCGTTGGGCGAGGTGGCCGGTGCCGCAGATAGTGGTTCTGCAGACGATTGCACTGCAGCATTCACGGTTGTTGTGCCGTTTTCACTCACTTCTGCGACCCCCAAATGCACAGATTGTTTGTGCCCAGAGCGCTGAAGGTCATGACTGCCTTGCGATCCTTGTCTCGCGGAAGCTTGTCGAACGCGCCGGAATACGTGACTTCGCCCTCGTCGCCGGTGAGCTTAAGCGTCATCTGGTTGGCGCCTTCCACGGCCTCCCAAGTGCCCGTCTGGTCGCCGGTCACGGTGCCGTCTTCCTTCAGGGTGATGTTGATGGGCTTGTTCACGCCGCGATAGACGGTGCTCGTCTTATCGGTGACCTTCTTCGGGCCCTTGAAATAGCTGGACTTGTCGTGCGTCACCATCTCGTAATCGCCGGCGATGTCGGCGGTCTTGTAGCCCTTCTTGTCGGCCTTGGTGCCCGTGTATTCGTACGGTGCGGCCACCAGCCATCCGTCGGCGGTCGGCAGCAGCTCGTGCACGCGCACCTCATGCTTTTCGCCGGAACCGGAGAAACGGGTATGGTACACGAGGTAAGCGGTGCCGTCGTCGTCAACGAACGCGGAATTGTGGCCCTGGGAGACCTCGATGTTCGCGTTGTCGTTGCCGCTCCACTGGATCGAGCTCATCAGGCGCTCGCCGATGTCGCTTTGCCAGTTGTTGCCGATGGCCTTGGTGGAAATCGCGGTGTTGCCGGCTTCGTCAACGTACGGGCCGGTGATGTCCTTGGAGCGGAACATGCGGATCTGGTAGCCACCGGTCTGCTGCAGCGCGCCGTAGGAGGCGAATAGATACCAGTAGCCGTTGTCGTGCAGCAGGTAGGAGCCTTCGCCGGAGTTGCCGAAGCCGCCGCCGAGCTTCACGCCATAGTAGGCGTCGGACTTGTTCGCTTCGGTGGGGTAGGTGGAGTTGTAGTCGCGCAGGCCGGTCGCCGAGTCGAGCTTGAACATCCACATGCCGCCGAACCAGGAGCCGAAGGTCATCCACATGTCGCCGTTGTCATCGGTTTTCACGCACGGGTCGATGGCGTTGATGCCGGTGTCGGTCTGCGAGGTGTAACGGGTGATGTCGGCATCCTCGCCAAGCACCTGCGGCACGTCGGTCTCTTCACGTTCACGCGTTCGAAGCCGGAATAGACCACCGGGCCAACGTACGTCCAATCGCCTTCGATGTCGTCGGCGGTGAGCAACACGATCACAGAACGGTAGTTCGCGCCGTTGATCGACATGTACATGCACCACTTGCCCATGGTCTCGTTCCAGATCACGTCCGGTGCCCACATGTTGCCTTTGACGTCAGGATTGGAGGACTGCTTCGCCCAGCCGTCCCAAATGTCTTTGAAGATCTTCTCGTAGTCGGTGCTCAGATTGTTGGTGAAGGTGCTCCAGTTGATCAGATCGTCGCTTTTGAGCCAAGCGCGATGCGAGCCGAAAATATAGTATTTTCCGTTGGCTTTGACGATGGAGGGATCATGCGATTCGCCGCGCTTGACGCTGGCGGTGCTGGTTTCGGCTTTCGACGATGCGGACGATTGCTTCGTCGAATTGCCGGAGCATCCGGCGAGCGTTCCGATCAGCATGGCTGCGGCGATGATGCCTGCCGCGATCTGCTTTGCTGTTGTACGGAATTTCATTTTTCCCCTTCCTTGCGGATGACATTGATTTGTACAACGATGTAATTTCTTGTATAGTGTACAACGTTGTAAAGAAAAGTCGAATCATAAGGGGTTTCTCGATGTCGATTCCTACGAATTGCTGTGCTACACGCGCGAAGCTACCGGCCGTGAAAAGGCGAATAATGAGGACATCGCCTATAGCATGCACCTTGCGTTGCGTGCCGATGGGGCCGCCCAATGGGAGCCGCTCAACGAGAATTACGGTATTTTCTTCGCCGCCGGCGTGCCTATTCAGGCCGCCACCGCCGAGTCGCGCCGAGCGTGCGTCGCGGCGGCGCATTTCGTCGCCGATCCGTTCGATGAGGCGCATCCGGCCACCGATGCCGTCGCATATGGCGCGGTGATGCCGGGGATCGACATCACGTTGAAATCCCTGAAGAACCCGTATCTGTTCCGCCTTGCGGATGGCCGATTCGCGCTCGCCGCCACCCGTACCGCGCGCGGCGGCGAGCCGGATGGCTCCGAGCGATCGGCGTTCCTGTTGGCCGTCAGCGACGATCTGACCTCCTTCACGCAGCTTGGACTGATGATGCTGCGTACCGGCGGTGGCGTCAATCGTCCGTCTGTCGCATTCGACGCGGACGCCTCCCGTTATGTGATTTCCTGGACGTCGAACGACGGCAAATCGTATGTCGCGACCGTTGCCGATATTGTCGCCGTGGCCGAATCCGGCGAGCCGATCGATATTGCGGAAGCTGTGGTAACGGCGGAATCAAGCCGTTCCTGCGATTGCAATATTCCCAATGCCGTTCCTGGCAACGTGATTGCCGTCACTGAAGAAGAAGCGTCGAAACTGATCGAACGATTCGGTCGTATTTACAACGTTGAAACATCGGTGGCGACGCAGCATATCGACATGGCGGCAAGCAGGGAAGCGTCCCGTGAAGCCGTGCAGGCACTCGCCAAGGTCCGCGCCGATCTCGTCTACAGCGACGGTTCCGGTGCCACCCGTGCCGTGGATTGGAACAAAGACGAACTTGAGGCGATTGCGCAGGACGCCGCCGAAGGCAAGTTCCAGCCGGGCGACACGCGCACGGTGAGCGGCCGCATCCGCCAAACCGTATACCCGGTGCCATTTGCCGTGGAGCGTGCGGACCCGTCGGTGTTCGCTTGGAATTTCAACGGCAAGCCGATGTTCATGTTCATCGCCACCGACGACACCGACGGCAACTGCGTCGATCCGAACGATGGCGCCACGCATATGCCGTTGCGCATCGCCGACTCCATCGAAGCGCTTTCCGACGCGGCGGGCGGCCGTGCCAAGGAAATCGATCTGCTCAAATGCGGTGATTACAACGCTGAAGGACGCGCCATGACCGGCTGCTTCTGGGCGCCGGAACTGCATGTCATCGATGGAAAACTGTCGGTGCTCTTCATGCCATGCTTCGATGGGCCGGCCACCAATCCAGACGGCACGCCCAACGATCGCGCAGGCAAGCCGGACATGTGGACGGGCAGCTGCCATATCATGCAGCTCAAGCAGCATTCCGACGGCACGGATTTCGATCCGCGCGAACCCGAAAACTGGACGGTGCCGAAGCCGATTCTCACACCGACCGGCGGCGTGCTCAATCCCATCCAACGTATCTCGCTCGACATGACCGTCATCAGCGATTCCGGCCGCTGGTATTACGCGTGGCAGCAGGTCGGCAGCATTTGGATCGCCAGCTTCGATCCGGCCCGTCCGGAAAGGCTCACCTGCGAGCCGAAGCAGGTCGTTGTGCCGGAATTCGCCTGGGACAACATGATCGCCGAAGGCCCGAACGCCATTGTGCATGACGGCACGATCTATCTGATCTATTCCGGCTCGCTGGTCGGTATCGACTACACCACCGGTCTGGTCACCGCTCCGGCCGGGCAGGACGCCGACCTGACCGATCCGAACGTGTGGACGAAGCTCGACTATCCGCTGCAGAAATCCGGAGTATACAACGGGCAGTGGCAGCTCGGCACCGGACATGGCATGTGGTCGAACGATGAGGACGGCAATCTCATCTATGTATTTCACAATGCGGAATACGAGAATGGACGGTATGGCGGCCGCGACGCCCAGGTGCGCCGCGTGCACTGGTCCAAGGAGGGTATGCCGATACTGGACATGCAGGCGGCGGAAGAGCTCAATCCGGACTATGCTGATATAACGATGAAAATCGTGGTTTCCGGCAATAAAGGCTGATTTTGTTGGCTTCAGCGCTGCAAGGGGCGAAAGCCGGTGTTGGGGCCGAATGTATGAGACGTTTTTTTTTGGTGAAAAGGGGTTGACATGCCGAAGCAGAATGGCGCCAACGGCGAGCACGTGGTGACCATGCGCGAGGTCGCGAAGGCGGCCGGCGTATCGATCAAAACGGTGTCCAATGTGGTCAACGACTACGAGTTCGTGTCGCAGGCCACGCGAGACAAGGTCAACAAGGCCATCGACGAGCTCGGCTACACGCTGAACGTGTCCGCGCGCAATCTGCGCAGGGGGCAGACCGGCATCATCGGCCTCGCCATTCCCGATCTGCAGATGCCGTACTTCGCGCAGCTTTCGTCGCTGGTCATCGAAGAGGCCAAGAAGCTGGGCCTGCGCGTGATCGTCGAGCCGACGCAATACTCGCGCGAAGGCGAGATTGAGGCGTTGCACGGCTCCCAGCAGACGATGATCGACGGCCTGATCTACAGTCCATTGGAACTTGATCAGGATGATGTCGACCAATTGGATGTGGACTATCCGCTGGTGCTTGTCGGCGAACGCATCTTCACCGACAAGGTGGACCATATCGCCACGGAAAACGTGGAAGGTGCCAAGCGCGCCACGTCGTATCTGCTGCAGACCGGCTGCAAGCGCGTGGCCGTGGTCGGCGTGCATCCGGGCGAGAAGGTCGGCTCCGCCGCGCTGCGCTATCAGGGCTACCTTGAGGCGTTGGAGGAGGCCGGCGTCGAATTCGACGAGCGTTTGGTGGTCGAGTCGGGCATGTGGCATCGTAGCGATGGCGTGCGCGTGATGAACGCGCTGCTTGATTCCGGCGTGGTTCCCGACGGCGTCGTCGCGCTGAACGACATGCTCGCCTCCGGTGTGATGCATGCGATCCAGATGCACAATCTGCGCATTCCCGAAGATATTTCGGTGATCGGTTTTGATAATTCCGACGATTCGCAGTATTTGTCTCCTGCGTTGACGTCGATTGCTCCCGGTCTTGAGGCGGTGGCGCGTCTGTCGGTGAAATTGCTGAAGGATCGTATCGACGGGGTTTCGCCGTCGAAGGATCTCAAGCCGGAGCAGAAGGTGTTCCGCAAGGTTTCGTCGTCGTTGGTGGTGCGTCAGTCCACCAAGCTGCCCACGAATTCCTTGGTGGTGTGATCTTCCTTCCTTCTTTTTCTTCTTCTTTTGGAAGAAAGGAAGTGATTGGTGCCTCGGCGCTTGCGTCCGGTTTTTACGGATTGCCGGTGCCGAGGTTTTTGTTTTCCCTTTCTGGCGATTGTCTGTTGCCGGGTACTGCGATTCGATTCTTCCGAGGAGTCGGATGCGAGAAACACGCGGTGCGTTCCTCCGATTTGTTACAACGTTGTAATAGTGATATATTCAACGTTGTAAATTACTGGAACAGCGGATTGAAAAGGAATAGACATGGCTGTTTACAACAATCCATCGTGCTTCAGCGCGCAGATCCTTGGGTCCTCAAAGTTGACGGCGAGTACTACTTCACTGGCTCCGACCCGGAATACAACTGCATCGCCATTCGTCACGCATCGAATATCAACGACCTGCAGAAGGCCCCCGAAACGGTGGTGTGGCGCAAGCATGAATCCGGCCCCGCGAGCATCTATATTTGGGCGCCGGAACTGCACCGCATCAACGGCGCTTGGTACATCTACTTCGCAGGCGCCGCAACGGATTTCGAGGCTTCCGGACTGCGACGCATCGTATGTTTGTGCTGGAGAACACCGATGACGACCCCACCACCGACAACTGGGTGGAGAAGGGCCAGATCGTCACTCCGATCGACTCCTTCGCGCTCGACGCCACCACCGAGGTGATCGACGGCGTGCAGTACCTGGTGTGGGCTCAGAAAGATCCCGCGATCGAAGGCAATTCCAACCTGTACATCGCCAAGATGGCCAATCCGTGGACGCTGGAAAGCGAGCCGGTCATGCTCACCAAGCCGGAATATGACTGGGAATGCATCGACTTCCTCGTCAACGAAGGTCCGGCCTTCCTGTTCCACGAGAACAAGATCTACATCACGTATTCCGCCTCCGGAACCGGTGTGCCGTATGCCGTCGGTCTGCTCACCGCCGAGCGCGGCAGCGACCTGCTGAACAAGGATTCCTGGACCAAGAGCCCGGTGCCGGTGTTCAGACCTGCGCCGAAAACGGCCAGTACCGGCCCCGGCCACAACTCGTTCACCAAGTCCGAGGACGATTCCGAAGACCTGATGATCTACCATTGCCGCAACTACACGGAAATCAAGGGCGATCCGCTGTTCGACCCGAATCGTCATGCCCGTGTCGGCGTGGTCAAGTGGACGGAGAACGGCCCCGACTTCGGCGTGCCGGAACCCGACAATCTGTGGACTCCGGACACGACGGATGTGTTGCCGGCCGACGGCGGCGCTCTTGCGGGAACCCCGGCCGCGAAATGACTGTGGTGATCGCAAGAAACGTTGCGATTCCAACAAAACGAATAATTGAAGATCATAAAGAAAACAGCTTTTCCATCGGCGTGTTTCCGATTTGTACAACGATGGAAAAAGCTGTATAATCAGAATTACAACGTTGCAAACGGCAGTGCAGCTGACGAAGCGTGAACGACATCGCAAACAAGGTTGTTGATGAATGTCACTGCAACGGTTGGAGGAAATGTCTTGGGAGACCAAGAGGAAAAGGAGAAATCCATGAAGATCAAGAAGAGCACCAAGGCTCTCGCGGCCGCGGCCTCCTTGGCCATGATGGCCACCGTCGGCCTGTCCGCCTGCGGCGGCAGCAGCAACGACGTCGAGACGACCGCTGACGGCAAGGTCAAGATCACGATGTGGCACGGCTTCTCTGAGGCCGATGGCAAGACCCTCGAGTCCATCGTCGACGACTTCAACAAGTCCCAGGACAAGTACGAGATCGACGCCCAGCTGCAGCCGTGGAGCACCATCGGCGAGACCATGGTGACCAAGGTCACCTCCGGCGACGGCCCGGACTTCGTGACCACCGGCGCCGACAATGGCCAAGGCTGGTCCATCGACGGCACCTTCCAGTGCGTCACCGATTTCTATGACGACAAGGACAGCGGCACCGATGAGTACATCGAGAACGTCGTTGACCAGATCACCTTCAACATCGACGGTTCCGAAGAGAAGTGCGGCGTCCCGATGGGCTACGCGCCGACCGCCGTGTGGTACAACACCGACATGTGGAAGGCTGCCGGCCTGACCGACGCCGACTACCCGCAGACCTGGGATGAGCTGCTCGAAGTCGCTAAGAAGCTCACCAAGTCCGATGGCTCCCAGTACGGCATCGCTTTGCCGGATCTCGGCTGGGCTCCGTTCCTGAAGGGCAACGGCTCCGGCATCTACACCACCGATGGCAAGGTCTCCATCAACACCAAGGAGAACAAGGCCTTCCTCGAGAAGATGCGTGACTTCTACAAGGGCGGCTACTCCGTGTCCGGCATGGATGAGACCGCTGCTCGTGAATCCTTCGAATCCGGCCAGTCCGCAATGGTGATCGTCGGACCGTGGGAGGATCAGGCCTCCACCGACAAGGGCATCAACCACGACCTGTTCCCGGTTCCGAACGGCGACGGCACCTATGTGTACCCGGACGGCACCAAGGGTTCCAACACCGGCTCCACCGGTCTGTACTGGTGGGTCACCTCCCAGGTTGGCGACTCCGCTAAGAAGCAGGGCATCTACGACTTCTTCAAGTTCTACAACAACCACGACAACCAGGTGACCTGGTCCCTCGGTTCCGCCTATCCGCCGAACAACACCACCGTCACCGCCGATGAGCTCTCCGAGCGTCCGCTGATCGCCAAGATCGGTGAGAACACCAGCAAGTCCTTCATCGGTATCGCAGGCTCAAGGGCGGCTTCGGCGACATCGCCGCCTCCGTCGACACCCTGACCTCCAACACCGCCCGCACCGACGACGATATCCAGGGTCTGCTGGATGACGCCGAATCCCAGATCCAGGGCTACCTCGACGAGTACGCCGAGTAAGCGAAGCGGGATTCACCTACAATCAACATAAGTGAGCGGGCCTGACCCGCTCACCACCCCAGCAAAAGCACGGTGCTGGCCCTCACGCCAGCGACGTGGCCTTTTGCTGTATTAAAAACACATCCCTGGTGGCATTAAGGAGGAGATAATGGCACAAGCAACTGCCGCCCCAGGATCCGCGCATTCCGCAGTGGCCAAGGAGAACAAGAAGGCGATTCAGGCCCGCAACCTGCGCACCGGCCTGCTGTTCACCGCACCGGCCCTCATCGTTCTCGCAATCTTCGTTTTCTATCCGGCAATCAAGACGTTCATCACGTCTCTGACTTCCGACCGCATCAACCGCGCCGGCAAGTTCGTCGGCTTCGACAACTACGTCAAGCTGTTCCAAAGCGCCGACTTCTGGACCGACGTCAAGAACACCCTCGTCTACGCAGTGGCCTACGCTCCGATCGTCGTGATCGTCGCACTCGCGTTCGCACTGCTGCTCAACCGCAAGGACCTCAAGTTCGTCGGATTCTTCCGTACCTGCATGTTCCTGCCGTTCGTCATCTCCCTGACCGTCGCCGCCATCGCATGGCAGTTCATCCTCTCCCCGTCGCTAGGCCTGGTTCCGTACTGGATCCAGCAGCTGACCGGCATCGCGCACGTCGATCTGCTCGGCACCCGCGAAACCGCCATGGCGGCCATCGTCTTCATCACCGTGTGGAAAAACTTCGGCTACTTCATGGTCATCTTCCTCGCAGGTCTGCAGGGCATCTCCGCCGAACTGTATGAGGCCGCTTCCCTCGACGGCGCCTCCGCATGGCAGAAGTTCCGTTACATCACCCTTCCGGCGCTGCGCCCAACTTTCAACTATGTGGTCATCTTCGGCCTCATCGGTTCCTTCCAGGTCTTCGATCAGGTCTTCATCCTGACCTCCGGCGGCCCGGCACGCGCCACCGAAACCATCGTGTACCGCATCTACACCGAGGCATTCGGCAACGGCAAGCTCGGTTACGCATCCGCACTGTCGTACGTGCTGCTGATCATGACGCTCATCGTGGGCCTCATCCAGCTGTACACCAACAACAAGCATGAGAAGGAGGAAATCGCATGAGCACCGCGACTCTTTCCGCACAAGAGCAAGAGAATGCCCGCATCAACGCCGAAAACGAGCGTCTTCGCAAGCAGGCGACCCGCAAGCGTCGCATCGGCCTGGGCTTCAGCTACTTCGCACTGATCCTCATCACCATCCTGATGATCTTCCCGCTGCTGATCGTCGTGCTGGTGTCGTTCACCCCGAACGCCATCACGCAGACCTGGCCGCCGAAGCTCATTCCGAGCCAGTTCACCCTTGAAAACTACCAGTCGCTGTTCAAACGCCTGCCGATCGGCCGAGAAATGCTCAACACCGTCATCTTCGCCGGTGCCGTGACCATCATCTCCGTGTTCTTCGACTCCCTGGCCGCCTACGGCCTGTCCCGTGTGAACTTCAAGGGCCGTGGCCTGCTGCTCGGCGTGCTGATCGCCACCATGATGATCCCGGGCATGGCCCTGCTCATCCCGGTGTACAAGCTACTCGCCAACATGGGCCTCATCAACAGCTATTGGGGCATCATTATCCCGCGTATGGCCGACGCGGTGGCATCTTCCTGCTGCGTCAGTTCTTCATCTCCATTCCGAAGGACCTTGACAACGCGGCCCGCATCGACGGAGCAGGTGAATTCCGCATCTTCGCGCAGATCATCCTGCCGAACGCGGTGCCGGCCATCCTCACCGTGGGCATGTTCAACTTCATGGGCAACTGGAACGACCTGCTCTGGCCGTTGATCATGACCTCCAAGCCGGAGACCCGCACCATCACCGCAGGCCTCGCAATGCTGACCGGCCATGGTTCCTCCGTCACCCCGTACGGTGTGGTGATGGCAGGTGCCCTGATCTCCGCACTGCCGTTGCTGGTGGTCTTCTTCTTGGTGCAGAAGCGCTTCGTTGAAGGTATCGCCATGACCGGCATGAAGTAAAGCCCGACTTCATCCGATCGAAACGATCCATAACTGAACATCCATAATCAAACCTTGTTTTCCTTCCTTCGATAACTGCGCTGTTGAGTGCGTAGAACAAGGCCGTCGGCGTGGCTCCTCCCCACGGTGGCGGCCTTGTTCTGTATTCTCGTAAGAAACGTTTTGGACACGTATTTTGATACACGCATGTAGACGACGCAAAGGAGCGCGCATATGACTTCGCATATTCTCGAACGGGTCCCCCTACAGCAGGTGAGGCTACTGCCAGGAGAACATTTTGACGCGCAGCAGGCCGGCGCACGGTATCTGCTTGAGCTTGACGTCGATCGCCTGCTATACCCCTTCCGCAGAGAGGCGGGACTGCCGCAGCCGACCGATGCCGACGGCAATCCGGTAACGTCGTACCCGAATTGGGAGGAAACGGGGCTTGACGGCCATATCGCAGGGCATTATCTGTCGGCTTGCGTCGGATTCGCGCAAGTCGCAGACGATCCGCAACCGTTCATCGACCGCGCCGCCACCGTGGTGCGGTCATGGCATGAATGCCAGCAGTCGTTTGCCGGCGATGCTGTGATGCGCGGGTATGTGGGTGGTGTGCCTGATTCTCGCACCGTGTTCGGGCGCCTTGCCGCAGGCGATGTTGAATCGCAGAATTTCTCGATGAACGACGCATGGGTGCCATGTACAACGTTCACAAAACGTTCGCCGGTTTGTTGGATACATGGGCCGATTTTGCTTCTATCGATGAACAGACTTCGCAGCTGGCACGTACCGTCGTGCTTGATCTGGCCGATTGGTGGTGCCGTATCGCCGAGCCGCTGGACGACGAGACCTTCGACAGGATTCTGGTGAGCGAATTCGGCGGCATGTGCGAATCGTTCGCCGAACTGTACGCGCGTACCGGCGAGGAGCGCTACCATGTGATGGCCGACCGCTTCAAAGACCACGCCATCTTCGACCCGCTGGCGCAAGGCGAGGATGTGCTCACCGGCATGCACGCCAACACGCAGATTCCCAAAAGTGCTTGGATGGGAACGTTTGGGCGCGATTTGCAACGATGAACAGGCCGACGCCGCCACTAACACCTTCTGGGATTCCGTGGTACATCACCGTTCCGTAAGCATCGGCGCGCATTCCGTGTCCGAGCATTTCCACCCGACGGACGATTTTTCATCCATGATCGAATCGCGAGAAGGCCCGGAAACCTGCAATTCGTACAACATGTCGAAACTTGCGGAACGACTGTGGCTGCGTTCCGGCAGCGCCGACTATATCAACTTCTACGAGCGGGTGCTGGAAAATCACCTGCTGTCCACCATCAATCCGAAGCAGCCGGGATTCGTGTATTTCACGCCGATGCGATCGCAGCATTATCGTGCCTATTCCACACCTCAGGAATGCTTCTGGTGTTGCGTCGGTTCGGGATTGGAGAATCACGCCCGATATGGACGATTGATTTACGCGCTGCAGCGGCCGGCTGCGCAGGATTCGGCTGATTCGGCTGCTGCTGGTTTTGCCAGTTCTGCCGCCGAGACGGGCAATACCGTTTCAAACAATGCCGAGGCGGAAGCTACGCGCCTGCTGGTCAATCTGTACATCGATTCCACCTTCGACTGCCCGGAGCAGGGTCTGCGCATCACGCAGCGCGCCGCTCGCATTGAGGATGGCGTCGATTACACGGTGACGTTCACATTGGAATCCACGGCCGAGCATGTTCCCGATACTCCCGGTGGTTTGCGGGAAACCACGCTGTTTCTGCGCCGTCCGTGGTGGGCGGAGCATTACGGCGTCATGGAGGCCACATGCGCCGTCTGCACGCTTGATCCGGCACGCACCAACGATATTCCCGAAGGATATCTGCCGTTGCGTCTGCGCTGGAACGGCGTTGCGGAAGTGGTGATGCGGTTGCGGCCGCGGATCACCGTCGAGCGTATGCCGGGACGGTTCGCCTTGGGTCAGTTTCATGAAGGGGCCGAAGGTGATGGCGCTGGCTTCGGATAGCGACGATATGGACGGCGAATTCGCGGACGCCGGCCGTATGAGTCATATTGCCACCGGTCCGTTGCGTCCGCTCGTATCCATGCCGATCATCAACGGCAATCCGGTCAAGGCGTGCGCGCAGGTTTCCAGACCGTACGTGCATGGCCTCACCGTTGCCGCGACGGACGTTTCCGGCCGTACCATGCTGTTCGACATGCATGAGTTCAGCAGTATGCATGGCTGCCGGTATTCCGTGTATCTGCCGGTTGCCGACGATGGCAACGTGTGTGCGTTGCGCGCGCAACTGGCCGATATCGATGCGCGTCAGGCCGCTAGCGAGCAGACCGTTGTCGACACCATCGCATGCGGTCAGCAGCAATCGGAAGTCGATCATCGGTATTCGGGCGATAACGACATGATGGGTGCCGACGGCACGTTGCATTGGCGTCGCGCGTTGGCTGGTGGCGAATTCCAGTATGCGATGCGCGGGCGTGGTCAGGCGCATCGTTTGGAAATCGAGGTGATTGCCGATTCCGCGGAAAGCGACGGTGAAAACGCGGCGTATGAAGTGACGCTCGACGGCCTGCCATTGCAGCGTGGCGAGCATCGTCGCATCGACGGCGATCCCACGGCAATCGACGTGTATCCGCTGCCGGATGCCATAGAAACTGCGGAAACCGCGGAAAATATTGAGAATACCGGAGAAAACGACAATGCTGACGACGCTGCGATCGTACGCATCTCGGCTTCGGCGCATGACGGCGCGAAAATCACCGCCCTACGATTGCATAAGTAGGATTGCAGCGATGAAAATCGCGATATGGCAGACGACTGACCGTCCGGGGGCGTCTGCCATGGCGATCCGGTGATTGGAGGATGCTGATACGCATTGTGGCGGCAACGATGGTATTCGTTGCCGCCACAATGTTTTTGCGGTTGCTTTGCCGGTTGCCGTTCCGGCTGGCGTCGGTTGCCGTCAATGAGTGGGTGCCTTGCCTGCCGCCGACGGTTGTTGCGACGGTTATTGGGCTCCGTTCGACTGGTCGTCTCCGGAGTTGTCGCCACTGCTGTTGCCGCCGTTGCCGCCGTCCCCGGAGTTGTCTCCGCCGTTATTGCCGCTGTCTCCGCTGTCTCCGCCGTCTCCGGAGTTGCCGCCGTCTCCGTTACCGCCGCTGTTCTGATCGCTGTTTTGCGTAGGATCGGGTGTGGTCTGCTCGGTGTTCTCTTCGGCCTTCGGCGTCTCCTGATTCTGCCGTGTCTCGGTCTTCTGCGCGCCGGTGCCCCATGTGCCGTCCGGGCCGCCGATCTTGCCGTTGTCGGTCGGTTCGGTGAAGGTCAGCACCTCCTGATTCTGCAATGCGAGCGACATAAACTCCTCGAACAGATGCGACGGGTAGCCCGTGGAGGAAACGCCATAGCCTGCGAACGATGGCACTTCCTGCGCGCTGCCGTCTTCCGCAGGATTCCAAATGGCCCACACATTGAGCAGCTGCGGCGTGTAGCCCACGAACGAAGCGGCCTTCTCATCATTCGCGGTGCCGGACTTGCCGGCCACCTGGCGTCCGAGACGTGCCGAAACACCGGCCGCGGTGCCGTACGTGGTGGTGCCCTGCATGGCCTTCTGCACCAAGTGGCAATCGTTTGCGTCGAATACCTGCTGGTTCTCCTGCGCTGTCTTGTACAGTTCCTTCGAACCGTCGGACGTGAGCACCTTGTCGACGATGTGTAACGTGTTTTTCACACCATCGTTGGCAATGGTGGAGTGGCCCTGAGCCAGATCCCATACGGTAATGCCGTTGATGCCCAGAATGTTGTAGGTGGTGTCTTCGGCAATGTCTCCCTCAATGCCCGCCTGATGCGCTATTTTGGCGAGATTCGCGGCGCCGAGATGCTTGTTGACGTCCATGAACACGGTGTTCACCGAATTCGCGGTCGCCTGATAGAGGTTGATATACCCCCAGTTGGTGTTCAGTGCGTTCGGCACCTGCGCGGTGGTTCCCGGCGTCGTTTCAAACGTCAGGCCGGAATTGCCGTTGAAGATGGTGTTGAAATTCACACCCTCCTGCGCGGCGCCCAGCAAGCCGAACGGCTTCATGGTGGAACCCGGTTCGAACGTGGCCTGCGTGGCGTTGTTGAGCTGCTTGGTGAGGTAATCGTTGCCCGCATACATGGCTTTCACGGAACCGGTCTTCTGATCGACCGCAATGCCGCCCACCTGAATGCTTTCCGGCATGCCCTCCGGTCGGGTGTCGCCGACCTGCTGAATCTCGTCCTGCATGTCCTTGTCGAGCGTGGTGACGATCTTGTAGCCGCCGGTTTCCAGATCATCGGCGGTGAACGCCTTAGAATTGACCAGTTCGTTCTTCACCGTGGTCAGCAGATACCCGTTCGCGCCGGCCATCTGGTTGCTCTGCTGTATTTCCGCCACGGCGGGGAACTGCGCTTCCTTCTTCTCCTGGGCGGTGATGTAGCCGTCTTCCTTCATGATGCTGAGCACGCGGTCGTATCGCTTTTCGGCCTGTTCCTGATTGACGGCCGGATCCCATGAGCTCGGCGCCGGAATGATACCAGCCAACATGGCGGATTCCGACAAGGTCAGATCGCTGGCGTTCTTGTTGAAATACGCCTTCGCCGCCGCCTGAATGCCATACGCGCCACGACCAAGATAAATCGTGTTCATGTAATTGCACAGCACCTGGCTCTTATCTTGTGCCTGCGCGATCTTGATGGCCAGGAACGCTTCTCTCAGCTTGCCGGAATACGACGTGGTTTCGCCCAAATAGTAGCGTTCCGCATACTGTTGGGTGATGGTCGAACCGCCCTGACGGCTGCCTGTGGTCAGATTCGTATACAGCGCTCGCGCGATGCCATACAGATCGATGCCCTTGTTGGTGTAGAAGGAACGGTCTTCCGACGCGACGATGGCATTGCCCACGTAATCTGGCAATACCGCGCAGTCGATGATTTCGCGGTTTTGCTCCGCGTAGCTGCCGATTTCCGTAGTGCCGTCGGCATAGTAGACGGTTGTTTTTCGGCGAGGGCGAACTTCTCCGGTTCGGGGATTTCCGTGGTGATATACATGTAGGCGAACAGGCCGATACCTGCCGCGAGCAGCGCTGCGAAGATGCCGAGTACCCACTTCAGCACGAGATGCTTGCGCTTGTTCTGCTTTTTCTGAGGTCCGTTGGCGCGGTGCGATCCGTGGTTCTGCGGCTTGGGCGCGCTATGGGATGCGTTGCTGCGATTGCTGCCGGCGCCGCCTCTGCGGGCGCTTCTTGAGCGTGAGCTTACGCTTCGTGTGTGTGAAACCATAGGTTCCACCGTAGCTGATTGACTTGAGAAATCAGGTGAAAATGGGGTGAGTTTGCCCTTGGGAGGGCATTTTTTGCGCAGCTCTTTTACAAATCGACAGTTTGTGGGTCGTTGTCTCAATATCGGCTGATTTTCAGGGTTTTATCAGTTTTTCAGGTGCCTTTTCGCTGTTTCGCAGGTATGCTTGAAATTTGGTACCTGTGAAACGCATATATGCATATAT
>ENA-OQBU01000119-OQBU01000119.1-human-gut-metagenome-genome-assembly--contig:-NODE-119-length-22212-cov-2.179443_pt1 | contig 22212 bp, 27 predicted proteins | sample MGYA00242492_ERZ504566 | MGnify/ENA primary metagenome ERZ504566 (study PRJEB26092, sample SAMD00036261) | human gut metagenome | host: Homo sapiens | study: EMG produced TPA metagenomics assembly of...
TGTGACGAGTGTATTTCGCCTTTTGCAACGACTTGATCCAGAGCACCCGAATTGGTGGACGCCCCCCGGTAAGCAGGGGGGAGGACGGCGATATGGTGCTGCCCCAAGCCGGCAGAGATCAAGGCCCAGCTGGACGCCTATGTGATCGGTCAGGACGAGGCAAAAAAAAGCGCTGTCCGTTGCAGTATATAACCACTATAAGCGTATTTTCAGTACCCAAAAGGACGATGTGGAGCTGCAAAAGAGCAATATCTTGCTGATGGGCCCCACCGGCGTGGCAAAACCATGCTGGCCCAGACCCTGGCAAAGATCCTGAATGTTCCCTTTGCCATTGCAGACGCCACCACCTTGACCGAGGCCGGGTATGTGGGCGAGGACGTGGAAAATATTTTGCTGCGCCTGATCCAGGCGGCGGACTTTGATGTGGAACGCGCCGAACGGGGCATTATCTATGTGGACGAGATTGACAAAATCAGCCGCAAGAGCGAAAACCGCTCCATTACCCGTGATGTAAGCGGCGAAGGTGTGCAGCAGGCGCTGCTGAAGATTTTGGAGGGAACCGTGTCCAATGTTCCCCCCGGCGGCGGGCGCAAGCACCCCCAGCAGGAGTTTATTCAGATTGATACCACCAACATTCTCTTTATCTGCGGCGGTGCCTTTGACGGCATTGAAAAAATCATTGAGAAGCGGATCGGTGGCAAGTCCATGGGCTTTGGCGCAGATATTCAAGCGGAAGATGTGGACGAAAACCGCGTGATGGAGCGGGTAGAGCAGCACGATCTGGTGAAGTATGGGCTGATTCCGGAACTGATTGGGCGTATTCCTGTGATCGCCGTCTTAGAGAATTTGGATAAACCGGCATTGATCCGCATTATGACGGAGCCGAAGAATTCCATCGTGAAGCAGTATACCCGTATGTTCCAAATGGACGGGGTGCAGCTGGAGTTCCAGCCGGAGGCGCTGGCGGCTATGGCCGATGTGACCCTGGAGCGCAAAACCGGCGCCCGCGGTCTGCGCAGCGTGTTTGAATCTACCTTAAAAGAACTGATGTTCCAGATCCCCAGCGACAGCACGGTGGAGAAGGTGACCATCACCCCGGAGACGGTGCGCAGCGGTGCAGAACCGATCATTTTGCGCAATCCCAAGAAGGAGAGCCACGACCTGACGGCCGGTGCTCTAAAGAACGCATAAGCAAAGGGAGTGCAGTGCGCAGCAGCGTATTGCGCTCTTTTTTTTCCTTTACAGGTTGCCTTTTTATATATTTTATTATATAATACTGCGTAGCGATTTTTTCTGCTGATGATTTTTTTGTATTTAGAAGTAGGTTTATAGATGGACGAAATGAACATTTTTGAGACGGCTCCCAGTTTTCCGGTGATCCCTTTGCGGGGACTGGTGATGTTTCCGGATATGGTGCTGCACTTTGATGTGGGGCGCAAAAAGAGCGTTGCTGCGCTGAAAGCAGCCATGAACGCAGATCAAAGATCTTTTTAGTGTCCCAAAAGGACGCAGCGGTGGATGAACCGGGGCTGGACGATCTGTTCGGCGTAGGCGTGATTTGCTCTGTGCGGCAGATGATGCGCATTCCCGGCAGCGAAAATATGCGCGTGGTAGCGAGGGTGACGGGCGCGGCGCTTTAATGGCGTTTGTACGCACCAAGCCGTTCCTTTCCGCGGTTGTACAGCCGCTGGAGGAACCGGAGGATCAGTTGGATCCGGATCGGGCCAATGCCTATCGTCGTGCGGTGAAAAAAAGAATTTGAGCATTACGCCGAGATGGTGCCCAAGATCAGCAATGATGTAATTGCTAAGGTGCTTGCTTATCAGGAAAACGGTCCTTTGGCGGATTATATTTGCTCCAATACCTTTATGGATTATGCGGACAAGCAGGATGTGCTGGAGTGCTTGGACCCGGGTGAGCGGCTGCGTATGCTCTTAATGCTCCTAAGCAAGGAAAATACCACCCTGGAGATTGAAACGGAGCTGCATGAGCGCGTGCAGGCTGAGATCGACAAAAATCAGCGGGAGTATTACCTACGGGAGGAAATGCGGGTGATCTCCGAGTCTTTGGGCGAGGAGGATAATCCCCAGGAGGAAGCGGACGGCTACCGGGAGAAGATCGGCAAGCTGCGCTGTGACGAGGAAACCAAAACCCATTTGCTCAAGGAATGCGACAAGCTGGCAAAAATGCCCCAAGGTTCCCACGAGGCCACAGTGGTGCGCAATTATTTGGACAAGTGCCTGGAAATTCCGTTCGGTACATATACCAAAGACAATATGCGCCTGGATCGTGCCCGCAAGGTGCTGGATAAGGATCATTACGGATTGGATAAAGTGAAAGACCGCATTGTGGAGTCCTTGGCAGTGCTGCGGCGCAACCCGGACTTCTCCGGTCAAATTCTCTGTTTGGCAGGCCCGCCCGGGGTAGGTAAAACCTCTATTGTCAAATCCCTGGCAAAGGCCATGAACCGCAAGTATGTGCGGGTGGCGCTGGGCGGTGTCCACGATGAGGCAGAAATTCGCGGCCACAGAAAGACTTATATCGGTGCTATGCCCGGCCGCATTATTGACGCAGTGATCAAAAGCGGCAGTATGAACCCCATTATCTTGCTGGACGAGATTGACAAGATCGGCAACGACATCAAAGGCGACCCGTCCTCCGCACTGTTGGAGGCGCTGGACCCGGAGCAGAACAATACCTTTGCCCGATCATTATATTGAGTTTCCGGTGGATCTGTCCAAGGTGCTGTTTATCACCACTGCCAATGATACTTCCACCATTGCTCCGCCGCTGTTTGACCGTATGGAGGTTATTGAGCTTGGTCCTATACCGCTACGGAGAAGTTCCGTATCGCCAAGGACCATTTGGTTAAGAAAGAGATGACCAAGCACGCGCTGTGTGCCAGAGAGTTTAAGGTCACGGACGGCGCGCTGGAGGAGATCATTGCACATTATACCAGAGAGGCCGGTGTGCGGCGGCTGGAGAAATGTATCGGCACCCTGTGCCGCAAGGCGTCCGTAGCGCTGGAAAGCGGCGCCAAATCTTTTCGCGTGAATGAAAAGAACTTGCAGGACTATCTGGGCGTGCCCAAGTACACGGATGACCTGATCCCAGGCGAAAACCAAGTGGGCGTGGTCAACGGTCTGGCTTGGACTTCCGTAGGCGGCACCATGCTGCCCATTGAAGTGTCTGCCTTCCCGGGCACCGGCAAGGTGCAGATCACCGGTAATTTAGGCGATGTGATGACCGAGAGCGTCAAGACCGCCGTGGGCTTTATCCGCTCCCGCGCAGACACCTATGGTATTGACGATCAGTTCTATAAAAATAAAGACTTGCACATTCACGCTCCGGAGGCGGCCATTCCCAAGGACGGCCCCTCCGCCGGACTGGCCATCACCACGGCGCTGGTCAGCGAGCTGACAGGTATTCCCATTCGCTGTGATGTGGCCATGACCGGCGAGATCAGCCTAAAAGGGCGGGCGCTGCCCATCGGTGGATTGAAAGAAAAGAGTATGGCCGCCTACAAGGCCGGTTGCTCCACGGTGATCATTCCGGCGGAGAACAGCAAGGACTTGCAGGAGATCGGCGAAGAAGTGAAAGCGGGCGTGCGCTTTGTGCCGGTAGACACCTTTGACCAGGTGCTGCCCATTGCGCTGGAATACATGCCCACACCTACCGCCCGGGAGGACAAGCCCGCCGCTGTGCCGGTGGCTAAATCCAAGCGTGCCGATCGGCCGGTGGCTCAGTGAGGTGCCTATGAATTATAACAAAGCAACCTTTGATCGCGCCTTTGGTATCTCCGCCCAACTGCCCCCGGCAGACGGGATTGAGATCGCCTTTGCCGGGCGCTCCAATGTGGGCAAAAGCTCACTGCTCAACCGCCTGTTTAACCGCAAGTCCCTGGCTCGGGTCAGTTCCGTACCCGGTAAGACGGTAACCGTCAATTTCTATGATGTGGACGGCGTGCACTTTGTGGATCTGCCCGGTTACGGCTACGCCAAGATCTCTAAGGCAGAGAAAAAGCGGTTTGGTGAGTTGATGGAGGGCTATTTTCAAAGCGGACGGCCCATTCGCCTTGTGGTGCAGCTGATTGATATGCGCCACGCCCCCACGGCGGATGATCTGCAAATGATCGACTTTTTGCAGCAGATCGGACTGCCCTTTGTGGTGGTGCTCACCAAGGCGGATAAATTAAAACCCACTCAGTATAAAAAAAGACTGGAAGAACTGGGCACGGAGTTGCCGAACCTGGGCACAGGCGTGCAGGTGATCCCGTTCTCTTCTGTGAAAGGCAGGGGAGCGAACAGTTAAAGGCCGTGATCGAACAGGCCTGCCAGTCGGAATGATAGAAGCGGAGGATAGAAAAGATGGAGAAATTACCTTTTGTCACCAAGGAAAAGGCGGAGGAGATCGCAGCGCAGTTTCCCACCCCCTTTCATCTGTACGATGAGCGGGGTATTCGGGAGAATGCGGCTAAGCTGAAAGAGGCTTTTGCCTGGAACAAGGGCTACAAGGAGTTCTTTGCCGTCAAGGCAACGCCCAACCCCTTTCTGATTAACATTCTGCGGGAGTACGGCTGTGGCTGTGACTGCTCGTCCAAGACGGAGCTGATGCTCTCCAAAGCCATTGGCGCCGTGGGGGAAGATATTATGTTTTCTTCCAACGACACGCCCTTAGAGGAGTTCAAATACTGCAACGACCTGGGCGGTATCATCAACCTGGATGACATTACCCATATTGAAGCAGTGGAAAAAGCCTGCGGCAAGCTGCCCCGCAAAATGAGCTGCCGCTACAATCCCCGGCGGTATGTTTAAGATCACCAATGATATTATGGACAACCCGGGGGACGCCAAGTACGGTATGACTACCGAACAGCTGTTTGAAGCCTTCCGGATTATGAAGTCCAAGGGCGTAGAGGAGTTCGGTCTGCACGCATTCCTGTGCTCCAATACGGTGACCAACGAGTATTATCCGCTGCTGGCCAAGGTGCTGTTTGATGTAGCAGTGCGGCTGAAGAACGAGCTGGGCGTAAAAATCAGCTTTATCAATCTGTCCGGCGGCGTTGGCATTCCTTACCGTCCGGAGCAGGAGCCGAATGATATTTTGAAGATCGGCGCCGGTGTACATAAGGTGTATGATGAGGTGCTTACCGCCAACGGTATGGGCGATGTGGCGATCTATACCGAACTTGGCCGCTTTATGATGGGCCCCTACGGCGGCTTGGTGACCCGCGCCATTAACGAAAAGCATACTTATAAGGAGTATGTGGGCGTAGACGCTTGCGCCGTGAACCTGATGCGCCCGGCCATCTACGGTGCGTATCACCATGTGACGGTGCTGGGCAAGGAGGATCAGCCTTGCGACCACAAGTACGATGTGACCGGCTCCCTTTGCGAGAACTGCGACAAATTTGCCGTGGATCGTATGCTGCCGGAAATTGACGCGGCGATCTGCTGTTTATCCACGACGCCGGCGCCCACGGCTTCTCCATGGGCTACAACTATAACGGCAAGCTGAAAAGTGCGGAAATTTTGTTAAAGACCGACGGCACTTTCCAAATGATCCGTCGGGCAGAGACGCCCAAGGATTACTTTGCCACCTTTGATTGCTTTGAACTTTTACGACGACCTGATCAAAGGCTAAGGAAGATAAAAAAGAGCGACCGGACAGTTTTGTCCGATCGCTTTTTTGCGTTTTGCTGTTGGTTATTTGGTATAGAACATGGCGCCGGTTTGCGATTTGCTGTATCGGTACACACTCATCTCGATCCCCAGAGCCAGGTAGATACAGAGTGACGAGGAGCCGCCGGCGGAGAACAGGGGCAGGGTGATGCCGATGCAGGGCAGCAGGCTCAGCTCCATGCCGATATTCACAAAAGGTCTGGGCAAAGAGCATAACGGCAATGCCGCTGCACATGAGGTAGCCGCCGTTATCCCGGGCACGCAGGCCGGTTTGACCTACCCGCAAAATCAGTATCGTTAAAACTAAAATCACTGCCAGCGCGCCGATAAACCCAAATTCCTCACCGGCTACGGACAAGATCATATCGTTCTGATTTCCGGCACGGCGCCGCTTTGGGTCATATCGCCCTTTAAAGAAGCCTTGACCGAGAAAACCGCCGTTGCCCATGGCGATCTTACCGTTATTTTGTTGATACATGGTGCTCTCGTATTGCTCCGGGTAAAACAGGGCAATGATCCGCTCCCGCTGCAAGCCGGAGATCAGCTTCAACTTCCAGGCGGCCACAAAACCCACGATCAGCGCGCAAAACCCGGCTAAAAAGTAGCCGATGTTAATGCGGGCAAAGAACAGCATGCCGATAAACATAATCAGGAAGATCAGGGCAGACCCGGCGTCACCGGTCATCAGCACCAGCCCAATGGGGATCAAACCATGGATGACCAGCGGAATGATGGTGCGTATTTTATTGATTTTGTCCCGTACCATATCCAGGTGGTAGGAAAAGGAGATGATAAAGCCTACTTTCAGCAGCTCAGAGGACTGGAAAGTCAGCACCTTCAGGTCGATCCAGCTGCGGGCGTCCTGCCGGGCATCCGGCGCAATGCCAAAGAAAAAAGTGTAGATCATCAAACCTACGCACCCGGCGGCGATCACCGGCCACAGCTTGGCTACCGCCTCATAGTTCACATTAGAAACCAGTAGGCAGATCACCACCCCCAGCGCCACGGACAGGAACATGGAGCGCACATCGCTGCTGATGATCTTGCCGTCCTTTAAGGCAGAGTGGGTAGCGCTGTACACCAGCGCCAAACCGTATAGAGAGCCAACCATGGCGGTTAGCAAAGTTACATAATCTAAACCGGAAAATAATTCCAACAGCGGCGATTGCTTTTGCCGACTGTGCACGATCTGCCTCCTCTCATTACAGGGTAGTCTTTATTATATTATGAATTTTGCCAGAATTCAAGAGAAGCGGGCAATTATTACTTGGATTATTATATCCCTTGTGTTATAATAACTTGCGAGAAACGTTGCGCCCGCTGTGGCGCGTACAGGAGTATGTATATGCTGACAGATATTGAGATCGCCGCACAGGCGAAAATGAAAAGAATTACGGATGTGGCTGCGGCTATGGGTATTCGTCCGGAGGAGCTGGAGCCTTACGGTCATTATAAAGCGAAGCTGTCCGATGATCTGCTGACTCGGCTGCAAGATCGTCCGGACGGCAAGCTGGTGCTGGTAACGGCGGTCAACCCTACCCCTGCCGGTGAGGGCAAGACCACCGTGAGTATCGGGCTTGGGTCAAGCTATGTGCAAACTGGGAAAAAATGCGGTGATCGCTCTGCGGGAGCCGTCCCTGGGTCCGGTGTTCGGTATTAAGGGCGGCGCTGCCGGCGGCGGTTACAGCCAGGTGGTGCCTATGGAGGACATTAACCTGCACTTTACCGGTGATCTGCATGCCATTACCAGTGCCAATAATCTGATGTGTGCGCTGCTGGATAACCATATTCAGCAGGGGAATGTGCTGGGGATTGATCCCCGCCGTGTGCAGGTGAAGCGGTGCCTGGATATGAACGATCGCGCCCTGCGCAATATTATTTGCTCTTTGGGCGGCACCCTGAATGGCGTGCCCCGGGAGGATCACTTTTGCATAACCGTTGCCAGCGAGGTAATGGCGATCCTGTGCCTTGCCGAAGATCTGCAAGATTTGAAAAAGCGGCTGGGTGATATTTTGGTAGCCTATACCTACGACGGCGCACCGGTGTATGCCCGGGATATTCAGGCAAACGGCGCCATGACCGTGCTGCTGAAGGATGCGATTAAGCCCAATTTGGTGCAGACCTTGGAGAATACGCCGGCCATTATGCACGGCGGTCCCTTTGCCAATATTGCCCACGGCTGCAACTCTGTGCGGGCTACAAAACCGCGTTGAAGCTGGGCGATTACGCCATTACCGAGGCGGGCTTTGGCTCTGACCTGGGGGCAGAGAAGTTTTTTGACATTAAGTGCCGCTACGCAGGGCTGACACCCGCCTGCGTGGTGCTGGTGTCTACCGTGCGGTCAATGAAATATAACGGCGGCGTGCCCAAGGATCAGCTGAAAGAGGAGAATTTAGACGCACTGCGCGCCGGTTCTGTCAATTTGTTGGCGCATATTGAGAACTTGAAGAAATTCGGTGTGCCGGTGGTGGTGGCCATCAACCACTTCTATGCGGACACCCAGGCGGAGATCGACTATGTGGAGCAAATTTGCAAGGCGGCAGGCGCGGATTTTGCCGTGACCAAGTGCTTTGCGGAGGGCGGTGCCGGCAGTCTGGAGCTGGCAGAGAAAGTGGCTGCCGCCTGTGAAAAGGAAAATCACTTCCATACCCTGTACGATCTGGATCTGCCGGTGTATGAGAAGATCGAGAAAATTGCCAAAGAGGTCTACGGTGCCGACGGTGTGGACTACACGAAGGCGGCAAAAAAGGCCATTGACGGCTTTATTGCACTGGGGGCAGACAAACTCCCGGGTGTGTATGGCAAAGACCCAGTACAGTTTGTCTGACGACCCCACAAAGTTAGGGCGCCAGCGGTTTTCGCATTACCGTCAGCAGCGCCAGTTTGTCTGCCGGCGCGGGTTCCTGGTGTGCCAGACCGGCAATGTGATGACCATGCCCGGCCTGTCCAAATCACCGGCGGCCTACCGCATTGATGTGGACGATCAGGGCAACACCGTGGGGCTGTTCTGATGCAAGTATTTCATTCTCATAGTTATGCGGATACGGTGCGTATTGCTGCCGATCTGGCAAAGACCTTGCCAACCGGCACGGTGATTGCCTACTTGGGCGACCTGGGGGCGGGCAAAACTGCCTTTACCGCCGGACTGGCAAAAGGGCTGGGGTTGACGGTGGATGTGACTTCACCTACCTTTGCCATTTGCAATACGTATCGGCAGGGAGATGTGACCCTGCACCACTTTGATATGTACCGGGTAGACAGCTGGGACGATCTGTATTCCACCGGGATTTTTTGATTTATTTGGACACCTGGCGCTTACCTGGCCATCGAATGGAGCGAGAATGTGTACGGTGCGCTGCCGCCGGACACCCTGATGGTGGAAATCTCCAAAACAGGGGAGCAGGATCGCACCATTGAGATTTATAAAAAAGAGGAGGAGAAAGCATGATCCTTGCGTAGATGCATCATCTGTTACCGCAGCCGCGGCTTTATGTAGTGGTGACGGCGCGGTCGTGCGCAGCGACTTTCTCCATAACGGCCTGACCCACAGCGAAACCCTGCTGCCTATGATTCGGCGGGTGCTGGGGGACACCTCGGTGGCAGACCTGGACGCCATTGCCGTTACGGTCGGTCCCGGTTCCTTTACCGGGGTGCGGATCGGCGTGGCCACCGTTAAAGGTCTTGCCTTTGACAGGGATATTCCTTGTATCGCCGTGTCTGCTTTGGAAGCGGTGGCGTACCAGTTTCCGGAGGAGAACGCAGTGATCTGCGTGGTGATGGACGCCCGCCGCGGGCAGTTCTATAACGCCCTTTTTCGTGTGGAGAACGGTGCGGTGGAGCGCCTTTGCCCGGACCGGGCTGTGGACGGCGCTGCACTGGCCGAAGAATTGGCCGCCTATGACCGAGTGATCGTGGCCGGTGACGGTGCCCAGTTATTTGCGCCCTTGTTCCCGGCTGGGGAGGTAGCCCCTCCACAGCGGCAGTATGTGACCGGGCACGGCGTGGCCCTGGCCGCCCAAAAACAGAAAACCATGCCCGCCGCTGCGCTGATGCCTGTATATCTGCGGCTTAGCCAGGCGGAACGGCAATTAAAATTAAAAAAAGGAGAATCATAATGAAGATTGCAATGGGTTCCGATCATGCGGGCTTCCCGCTGAAAGAGGAGATCAAAAAAGTGCTGCTGGAGCAGGGCTATGAAGTAGAAGATGTGGCTGCTATTCCCCGGAACGCTTCGATTACGCCATCAGCGCCCAAAAGGCCTGCGATTTGGTGGTAGACGGTACTTGCGAAAAAGCCATTCTGTGCTGCGGTACCGGTATTGGCATCTCTATGGCTGCCAATAAGGTCAAGGGCATTCGGGCTGCCTGTTGCTCCGATTATTTCAGCGCCAAGTACACCCGCGCCCATAATGATGCCAATGTGCTGTGCATGGGCGATCGTGTAGTCGGCGCCGGGCTGGCACTGGAGCTGGTGCAGGTGTTCCTGACCACACCCTTTGAGGGTGGCCGCCACCAGACCCGTATTGACCAGATTATGGATATTGAGGCAGGGAAGAAGCTCTACTGAGTTTAAGACAGAAAAAGCGCACAGGCAATCGCCTGTGCGCTTTCTTATTGGAATTTTTTGAATTTAGGACACTTCAGTGCCTTAATGGAGAAGCCCAGGTCCGTATCCAGGCGATTCTTTTGCACCACGGCGACCACCTTTTTGCAGCTCTTTGCGCCGCTGACGGAGCCGGTGACCTTGTAGTAGTTGTTGTTGCCCAGGGACTCTACCCGGTTGATCTTTACGGACTGCTGCTTCGCCTCGCCCTTGGTGATGGTGAACACGCTGTCCTTGTTGCTGTAACTGATGGGGGCGTTTTCTTTCTTGGCCGCTGCGTTGCAATTGCTCTTAAAGTTGACCACCGTTTGGCCGTAGTATTTGAACAGATCCAGCACAATGGTGCCGGAGGGAAAACTGGTGCCCTTAATATCCTCACGGGCAGCCATCCAAACGGCAACATGGGTAGCCATTTCGGCGCTGACGCCGTCCTTGTTCTCATAGCTGAACTTGTACAGGCCGGGTACCTCCAGCATCGCTGCGATGCGCTCCAGATCCTGTTGGGAAAAAATCACCTTTTTGCCGCTGGCATTGGTGGAGGGCACTTTATCCTTGGACGCCTCAATGGTGGTCAGCTCTTTACCGGTGGTCTCGCCTTTATTGTCCGGCTCCTGCGGCGTTACGGGATTTGGCTTCAAATTTTCGTTGCCGTTGCCGCCGTTGTTATTGCCGCCGTTTCCGTTTTCCTTACCATTGTTGTTGTTACCGTTATTATTGTTATCGTCTTCAATCGGCACTTCTACATAGTCGCCGTTGCTATTGGTTACCTTTTCGCCGTTTTTGTTGATTTCGTGGCGTGGTTTTTGCCCTTTTTGTCCTTTTCATAGACCACATCTACTTCTTTGCCGTCTTTATTGATCTCTGTGCCAAACTCGGTGTCTGCATTGGCCAAACCGGCTTGGGTGGTGTCGGCGGCAGAGTTCTGTCCGTCTGTCTTTTTGGAAGAGCAGGCAGCAAAGACGCCGCAGACCAGTACGCTCAGCGCCATGATCAATGCAATACTCTTTTTCAAAGGGAACACGCTCCTTTTGGTGCTCTGCACCGTAATATCTCCTACATTATAGTCTTTTTGTGCATAAAAGGCAAGGGTTACGGCTGTAAGTCGCCAAATGTTTACCACTTATTCATATTCTTTACAGAATTAGCCAAATGGATTATAATGAATACAAACGGAAAGGGAGGTGGGGCGTATGCGCCCTGCGGCTAAGGTCGCCATGAGCGGTATTTGTACGGCGCTGAGCGTGCTGCTGCTGTTTTTCGGCGGTGTGGTGCCGGTGCTGGCCTATGTGTGCCCCATGCTCACCGGGGTATTGATGGTGGTGCTGGTGCGCACCTTCGGCTACGGCACAGCGTGGATCACCTATGTGTCTACGGGGCTGCTCAGCTTCTTTTTGGTGCCGGACAAGGAGTGTATGTTGATGTATGTGCTCTTTTTCGGCTATTATACCATCGTGCGCCAGTGGATCGGGCGGCTGCGGCCTCGGTCGGTGGCGCTGGCTGCCGAGTGCCTGCTGTTTAATGCGGCACTGGCGGCAGTGAATCTGCTGCTGGTGTATGTGTTTGCCATTCCTATGGACGCGGTGAGCAGTAACAAGTGGTTTTTGGTTGGCTTTTGGCTGGCGATGAATTTGCTGTTCTTCCTTTACGAGCGGCTGCTGGGTGTGGCGGAACTGTTGTATGCCCGTAAGATCGAGAAGCGCCTGCGCAGCGTGTTTAAGAAGTAAAAAGCGACTTGTATTTGTAAGATACAAGTCGCTTCTTGAATTATTCCGTATAAACGCGGGGTACGCGGGGATTCACCAGCAAGGGTGACAGGTCGCAGGTGGCAATATCGCCGGGCTGTACGCTGCTGCCGGTCACATCCACCGCCGTGTGGGACAGCCCTACCTCGCCGATCACCGGGGTAGGCTTTGCCGTTAATGGTGACGGTCAAATGGGCTTTCTTGAGAAATTGTTTGAGGGCAGAGAGCACACTGTGGAAGTTGTGATCCTCTTTCTCCTTGGTCAGGCCGAAGCCGTCATAATGCCCCATTGGCACAATGGCAATGGTGGTGGGGCGCTTAGTAACAAGGGTGCCGTTATAGCCCACCGCATAACCGGCGGGCACTTCCTTCATGTCCACCACTTCCGCCTCCAGTCGACCTAAGCGGTGCAGGGTGTGCTCGCTATGGGTGATCACCCGTCCGGTAAAGGCGGAGCCGATGCGTACCGCGTCCAGCGTCACATGCTCCACATTCAACAATGCGGGGGAGTTGGCTGCATGGCGGGTGCCTACGGTCTTGCCGGCCTTTTCAATCTGCGCCAGCGTGTCCTTGAACACTTCCAACTGGGCAATGGTTTTGGCCTTGTCGTGAAAGGCGCTGCTAAAGTGGGTGTATGCGCCGGTGAATTCCAAATTCGGCAGGTCGTAGCAGGCAATGGCCTCCGCTACCTGCGCAGGCAAAAGCCGTAGCGACCCATGCCGGTGTCGATCTTCAAATGGCACGGAACCTTGACACCTAAATCGGCAGCCGCCGCTTGCATCGCCTGTGCTGCCCGGGTGCTGCCGATGGTGGCAATACAGCCGGTGTCCGCAATATGGCGCACCTCGCTGTCCACGCAGGTGGAGCGCATCACTAAAATATCCGTGTTCGGTTGCAACACCGCCCGCAGGGGGGCAATGTCCGTCACTTCCGTTACTGCCAAAGTGGTGATGCCGCAGTGCTCCAGGATCAGCGCCAGTTCCGTTAGGCCAAAGCCGTAGCCGTTGCCCTTAACCACGCCGATAATAGGCACGCCCGCTTTCTTTTGCAGGTAATGCACATTCTCGATCAATGCGGTTTTATCAATTACATATCTGCTCATTTTCTTACTTTTTCCAATACCTTTGTTGCCAAGTTATACAGGTGGTACACCGGCTTGTTGATCACATAGTCAAATTCGCCGATCAATTCTTTCATATACCCGCCAAAGCCGTGCTTAAACCGCCACAGACCATAGTGGGGGTTGTCCGGGTTTTGGCAGTCACCGCTGATGCCGCCAAAGTCATAGACCTTACAGCCGCACTCCATACCCCACTGCATCATGGCCCATTGCAGGGCATAATTGGGGTACACATTGCGGTGGGCGTTGGAGGAGGCGCCGTACTGGTATTTCATCACATTCTGCCCCCACTTAATCGCCAAGGTGCCGGCAATGGGCTTTGCCCTCATAGTAGGCCATATACAGGCGGCAGTCCTCGCCCATGCAGTTCATAATTTGCTCAAAATAGCTTTTCGGTCGGGGTGGAGAAGTTGTCCCGCTCCCCGGTCTCCCGCATAATGCGTACAAAGTCGTCCAGCGCCTCGGTGCCCATCACTTTGACTTCCACGCCTTTCTTTGGCGCTTTGCGGATTCGGTTTCTGTAATCCGGCTTAAAGGTGAGCATCAGCTCCTGCTCGTTCATGCCGTTGTAGTCAAAGCAGTAAACAAACCGGGGCTGCACATTCTCAAAATCCATACACCCCGGGTTCAGTTCTACAAAGCCCTTGTTCAGCAAATGCTGCTTGTAGGCCTTGTTCTCCACGGTGATCTCCGGGTCGATTTAATACAGTAGCCGTGGTATTCCTTTGCAATATCCAAAAGTGCGGCAAAGAGCGCGTCAAAGGTGGCAAAATCATCTTCGTCCGCCACAAAGCCGCGGCAGCAGTAAAGCAGGGAGGCTTGATCACTGGCACGGTACGAATCAGCACATCGGCGCTGCCCTTAATGTTGCCGTCCTCGTCCCTCAACATCACGGCTTCCCACTTCCAGGCGGACTTGACCTTAGCCCACTTGGAGGAGTGCTGGAACAGGCCCTTGGGGTGCTTTTTGATAAACGCTTCATATTGGTCTAAATTCTCTTTTGTTACACGCTCGATCATAACAGACTCCTTTATATTTCTGCTTTTTATTATACCAACATTCTGCCCGCTTGTCCACCCACTCCGGCGGTTTTTCTGCATTTTGCCATGTTGACAAGCGGCGGGCGTTCCTTTTATTATTATCTATATAGTATGAATCGGGGGCAGACCTATGCAAAAACCAAGATATGCCGATCCCAGTGTGATCGCAGTGAATAAAGAAGACGGCCACGCCATCGCCATGCCGTATGATACGGCGGCGCAGGCGCTGGCAGGGGAGAACAGCCCATACAAACGGAGCCTGAACGGGCTTTGGAAGTTCAGCTGGTGCCGAGGCGTTAAAAACGAATTGGAGGGCTTTGAGGCACCGGATTATGATGATGGCACCTGGCGGGAAATTCCCGTGCCCTCCGTGTGGCAGACCCAGGGCTATTCCGTGCCTTACTATTATGCCAGCACATTTCCCAGAGCGCTCAGCCGCAGCAAGGGCAAGATTCCAAAAATTGACCCTGCTATGCAGGAGGTGGGCTACTATCGCCGCACCTTTACCATTGATCCGGAGTGGAAGGGGCGCCAGGTGTTCTTGCACTTTGGTGCAGCCAAGGCGGCGCTGGAGGTGTATGTGAACGGCCAATTCGTAGGCTATTCCCAGGGCTCTATGACACCCCACGAATTTGATGTGACCCGGTATCTTTTGAATGGCGAAAATCTGGTGTGCGCCAAGGTGTACCGGTACAGTGACGGTAGCTATCTGGAAGATCAAGATATGTGGTGGCTGTGCGGCATTTACCGAGAGGTGTATTTGTTCGCTGAGCCAAAGGCTTGCCTGCGGGATTTTTATTTCCGTACGGAGCCGGACGCGGATTTTCGGGACTGGACGGTACGCCTGGACGGCTATTTGCATCTGTACGCCCCCACAAAAGAAGATTTGACCCTGTGTGCCGCTTTGTATCGGGACGGCCAAAAGGTCTATGACCTAGGCAGTGCTGCCTGCAAGGGGGACCGGCCCCGTCAGACCTTGCAGTTGGAAGCTGCGGCCAAGGCTCCGCTGTTGTGGTCCGCAGAGCAGCCAAACACCTATACGCTGGTGATGGAGTTGCTGTGCGGAAAATGCGTGCTTTGCGCTAAGCGTTACACCGTGGGTTTTAAGAAAGTGGAAATTCGGGGCGAAAAAATCTATTTTTAACGGTATGCCCCTGTTTGTGCGCGGGGTGAATCGCCACGATTTTTGACCCGGACAACGGCTGGGCTGTGCCGGAGGAACGGTATCGGCAGGATATGGATCTGATGAAACAGGCCAACATTAACGCGGTGCGCACATCCCATTACCCGGACGATCCTCGGTTTTATGACTACTGCAACCGCTACGGCTTTTATGTAATGGACGAGTGCGAGGTGGAGAGCCACGGCGTGCGCCGCAAGGGCGTACCGGGGGACAGCCCGGTGTGGACGGCGGCCTGCGTGGATCGTATGGAGCGTATGGTACTGCGGGACCGGAATCATCCATGTGTGTTTATGTGGAGTCTGGGCAATGAGGCCGGGGACGGTACCGCCTTTTCTGCGATGAAGCAGGCGGCGCTGGTGCTGGACGACACGCGCCAATTCCACTACGAGGGGGATTTTGACCTGACCAAAAGCGATGTGATCTCCCGTATGTATCCCACCGCCGATGTGATGGAAAAGTTGGGCAAAAAAGAGCCCATTACCATTTCCCTCTACGACAATATCGCCAATCAGCTGGCAGCGGACAGCAAGCCCATTACTGCCGAGATGTATGAAGGCAAGCCGGTGCTGCTGTGCGAGTATGCCCATTCTATGGAGAATTCTCTGGGCAACTTTGCCGACTATATGGCTGATTTTGAAAAGTATGACAATATGTGCGGCGGCTTTATCTGGGACTTTGTGGACCAGGCGTTGCATCGCAAGGCGCAGGACGGCAAGGACTTGTGGCTTTACGGCACGGATTTTGAAAAGGAAGAGCCGCGGCACTGGTATTCGCTGCCAAACACCACGGCCATTACCGGGTCCAATACCTATTTTTGCGCCAACGGGATTATCGGTGCGGACCGCACGGTGCATCCTCAGTATTACGAGGTGCAAAAGGTATATGCCCCGGTGCAGACCCTGGCTGTGAACCCGGACAGCGGCTCCTTTACCGTAAAGAATAAAATGCTCTTTACCAATATCAATGCGCTGGAGTGCCGCTGGCAGATCGAAGTGGGCGGCCGGCTGCTGATGCACGGCAAGCTGGAGCCGATCGATTGCCCGCCTTTGTCGGAAGTGACGGTGTCTTTGCCTTACACTATGGATCAGGTCACTGAGGACGGTATGGCGGTGCTGACGGTGTTCTTTGCCACCACCCGGGAATTGCCGGGACTGGCAGCGGGCTTTACCTTTGCTTGGGATCAATTTGTGCTGCGGCCTATGCCTCAGCCTGTGGCGGAGAAAGATGGCGGCGATTTGCACTACGACCACCGGGGCAACCGGGTAGAGGTGCAGGCGCGACTTTGACCTGACCATTCAAAACGGGCGCGTGGTCAGCTGGGTGATCGACGGCGGCCAGCGATTGGTAGCGCCCTTGGAGCCTGCTTATTTCCGGGCGCTGACAGATAATGATATTGATTTTCTCAACTTTGTGCCGCCGCTGATCAAGTTCCACCCTCTGTACGGCTGGCGCCGTGCCCAGCGCCGTACCCACGCGCTGCGTACCGTGGTGCAGGCCGGTGCAGACAATACGGTGGAGGTGCACATTGCCATGTCCACGCCACGCTTGCGAGAGGACTTGATCACATATAAAATATATCCCAATGGGCGGCTGTATGTGTACCACAGTGCCGTGCCCAAGCAGGATATGCTGCGCTTCGGCTTCCAGATGACCTTGCCGGGCAGCTACGAGTATGTAACTGGTACGGCAGAGGGCCGGCACCCCAGCTATCGGGACCGGAAAAACCGGGGACGTGCGCTGGGTCGTGATCAATCTACGGTGACGGCGCTGGAGCACCGTTATATGCGTCCCCAGGAGAGCAGCAACCGCACGGATACTTACGACCTGTATTTGTGTGACAGTCATGGCGAGGGCTTCCGGGTGCAGGCGTACTATGAAACACCCTTTGCCTTTAGCGCTTATCACTACACCACTACGGGACTGGACAAGGCTGCGCATATCCATGAGATTCCCTATGATCCGTCTTTGACCACATTGAATATTGACGGCGTCCAGTGCGGCGTTGGCGGCGATCTGCCGGGCCAAGGCGCGGTGCGTGCCCCATACCGGGTAACGGCAGGGGAGAAGTGCAGCTATGCCTTTGTCTTGGAGCCGATGCATAAAAGAAATGAAACGCGTGTTTGCCCATTTGGGATTTTCGGCGGCGGTCATGCTGCTGATTTTAAACTTCTTTTCCGTCACCTTTGCGTACGTTGCGTTAGGCGTGGTGTTGGCAGCGCTCTGTTTGGTGCTTTCCGTACCGCGATTGCGCCAAGGGGTGAGCGTGTGGCTGTGCCTGGTTGGAGCGGTGGTGGCTTGTGTGACCTTTATTGTAGGTGTTCACGCTGCCTATCTGCCACAGCAAAAGTTAGTCGGCCAAACGGCGCAGGTGCAGTTCTATGTGACCGATGTGCGCCGGGGTGCGGAGAAAACTATTATACGGTCAAGACCACGGCTATTGATTTGCCTGGTGTGCCCCAGAATATCCGTAGCACCTTTTCTGCCCATGCGGATCTTGGCGATGTGCCGGACGGTATCTATACCGGCAAGGTGACTTTTGCCTCTACCGGTGAGAACGGTTACGCCGCCTGGGGCAAGTTCAGCGACGGCGAATTCCTTAGCGGCAAGGCTTCCCCGGTGCGTAAGACCAACCAGTCTGCACCCGGCAGCGCAGTGGCGCTTATCCAAATGCGCCACGCCATCAGCAGCCGCTTTGCTGCCGTGTTGCCCGGGGATCGTGGTGCGTTGGCAACGGCGCTGATCACCGGTAGCAAGACAAATTTGTCCGTGGGTGCGGTCAGTCACTTTCGCACCTGCGGTGCTACCCATTTGATGGCGGTGTCCGGACTGCATTTATCTGTGATCGTGGGCTCTCTTTACTGGCTGCTGCGCAAGCTGCGGTTGCCTGCTTGGCTGACTACGGTTTTGACAGGTGCGGTGCTTTTGGTGTATGATGGCGTAGCCGGATTTTCCGCTTCCGTGGTGCGTGCTTCTTTGATGATGGCTGTTTTGCTGGCGGCACGGCTGTTTGGCCGCAAGGCGGACGGACTGAATTCACTTGGTCTGGCGGTATTCCTGCTGTGTACCGATCCCTTTGCGGTAACGGATGTGAGCTTGCAGCTGTCGGTGACTTCCGTTCTGTCGCTGCTGACTTTATCCCCGGTGCTGAACAAGAGCCTTGCCCGCTGCATATTCCTAAATTTTTCCGCCAAAGCTTAGTGCCACCGTGAGCGTGCTGCTTTATACGCTGCCGTTTATGTGGCTGTCCTTTGGGCAGACGGCGTTGTTATCTCTGCTTAGTAATTTGGTGCTGATTCCGCTGGCACAAGTGGCCATGATCGCTGCACTGCTCATGTTGCTCTTTACGCCGCTGCCGTATCTGGTGTATGCCTGTGCGGTGGTGGTGTCCGGCACCACCGGCGGTATGCTGTGGCTGGTGGAAAAGTTTAGCGCACTGGGCGCACCGATTATAGATTTGACCGGGCCGTTGACCTGTGTTGCCATTGGCCGGTGTGTCTGTTGCTTTTCGGCGTGCACTTTCTGTTGCAACGGCAGCGGCTGGGTGTTACGGCGGCAGTGGCCTGCGCTTTTTTATTTGTTGACTTCCTTTGCCGGGTTGGCAGTGGAGCAGGGCAACGCTTACCTTTGTATCGGCAGCAGCTCGGCGCTGCTGTATGACACGCATTATGCTTTGCTGGTAGGCACGCCGGATCAAAGCGCCTACTACGCCTACACGCGCATTCTGCAAAATCGGCGGCTGCAGCTGGTGGCCGTGTACCTGCCCGATGATCGGGTGGGGTATTATACCCGCGCATTGACCGCTGCGGTGCACCCGGTGAATGTACTGCTGCCCGGCGGTAATACCGCTTTGGCTGTGCAGCCGGAGTGCGAGCATCTGCTTACCGCCACGGCAATGAATACCACGCCTTGGCAAGGGGTGCAGGTGCAATACAGATATAATAAAAAGCGCTACACCGTCTCCATTACCTGCAAGGGCAAGCGGCTCGTGCTGGGCAACGGCACCGACCTGAACGGCGGCGACTTAACGGTAGCGTTTGGTAAGCAAAGCACCGCTGTCGGTATGCTGGTACGCGCCGGGGCTACTGGCGGAGGACGAACTGCTGACAGTTACGCTGCGGCAGGACAGCGCTTTGCGGATAAGGAGGAACGATCCATGGCTGTAATCGGCGAAAAAGGAGCTGCGCGCCCAGTTGAAAAGCGGCACGCTGTCCCACGCCTATTTTATCTATGGCGACGAGGGGTACTTAAAGGACCACTATATTGGCCAAAATTAAGAAAAAAGGCGGTGGACCCGGCCTTTGCGGATTTTAATATACATATTTATGAAAAGGACGGCACGCAGCTGTCCGATGTGCTCCACGACGCAGATACTTTCCCTATGATGGGCGGCAGCAATCTGGTGCTGGTCTATGACTTTCCCTTTGACAAAAAGGCGGATGTGGAGGATATTAAGGCATATCTCAAGGATGTGCCGGACACCACGGTTCTGGTATTTACCTACCAGTCTTTGCCGGTGGACACAAAAAGGAAAAACGCTGGAACAGCATTATTAAAGCTTTTGCTAAGGCCGGGGACGCGGTGGAGCTGAACACCCGCACCCAGAGCGACCTGGTAAAAATGCTGGTCAGCGGCGCCAAAAAGCGGGGCGCTGCGCTGCAAACGGACCAGGCGCGATATTTGATCTCTGTGGTGGGTACGGATATGCAGACCCTGCTGCACGAACTGGACAAGCTGTCTGCCTTTTGCAAGGACGGCGAGATCACTGTGGCGGTTATTGACGAAATGGCCACCAAGTGCCTGCAAGCGCGTGTATACGACCTGTCCAAATTCATCTTGAAAGGCGATACCGGCGGCGCCTGTAAGGTGCTGCATACCCTGTTTGAACTGGGCGAGGAACCGATACCGATTGCGGCAGTGCTTATCAATCATTATGTGGATATGTACCGAGTGAAGTGCGCCAAGATCGACGGTCGCAGAGCGGACGATATCGCCCGGTATTATAACTACAAAGGGCGGGACTTTGTGCTGAACAACGCTATGCGGGATACAGCCAAGCTGTCCGTAGGCGCGCTGCGCCGCTCTATGCAGGTGCTGGACGATCTGGACCGAGCGCTGAAGAGCACCGCGGTGGACGCAAAAATCTTACTGGAGGAGGCGATCGTCAAATTGTCCGTGATCGCCGTCAGCGGCCAATGATTCATATTGAGGAAGCAGTGATCGTGGAGGGCAAGTATGACAAGATCAAGCTGTCTAACTTCCTGGACGCCATGATCGTAGAAACCGGCGGGTTTGCTATATATAAGGATAAAAAGCGGTTGCAGTTTATTCGCCGCCTGGCAATGGAGCGGGGGATCATCATTCTCACCGACTCGGATCACAGCGGGTTTCAAATTCGCAATTACATTGCCAAGGGATTGCCCCCGCAGCAGGTGAAGCACCTGTATATCCCGGATGTGTACGGCAAAGAGCACCGCAAGCAAAAGCCCTCAAAGGAGGGCAAGCTGGGTGTGGAGGGGATCGACGACAGCGTGCTGACGGCGCTGTTTGATCGGCTGCAAGTGCGCTATACCACCCAGCTGCCCAAGGATCCCATCACCAGCTATGATCTATACGCCGCCGGACTGGCGGGCACCCCCGGCAGCAAGCAAAAGAAGAAGAAACTCCTGGCAGCACTGGACTTGCCGGAGTTCCTCTCTACTTCCGCTTTATTGGCGTATCTCAACAGCCGTATGCAGCGGGACGAATTCTTAACTTATGTGGATACGATTTGAAGCCTTTGCTCGGCGCCGCCGGGCAGGGGCTTTTTTGCGCCCAGGGCGTACAGGTCCGTGCACCGGCTCTCCAGCCGGAACAGCGCCTGTCCCTCCGGGGAAAGAGCCTTTACATCTGCCATACGGGTTACGGTGGGAAGCGTGGCGCTGTGCTGCATTTTCGCCAGCAGCGCCTTGCCGGCAGCGTTAAAGCCCAGCACCCGCAGGTACGGCGGTGTAGCCGGGTAGTCTCCTTTGCCAATGCCCAGGTAGGCACGCAGCACAATGCGGCGAATGCGAGCGTGGGTGTACCGCTTGGTCTTTATGGTCGTGTACAGTTCCTCCAGGCTGGTGGCGCTTTGAGCAGCCCGAGCCAGCCGGTTCTCCAGTCCGTCGGTCACATCGTCAATGGCGGCCCAGTCCGCTGCTTCCATACGGCGCAGTACCGCCAGCACCGCCCGCTGGCAATGCTCTATACTGTAAATTGCCTCTGCCGGGAGCATGGCGCGAATCGCTGAGGCACTGTATAGCGGGTCCGCTGTGTCGTGACCCAGCCCCAGCCGCTGCACACAGGTGCAGGGTAGTTGGGTGCATTCCATATATTCCAGTGCCAAAATGTTATTGGGCGTGTCCAGCAGCGGGCTGTCGATGACTTTGCGCCGAGCTGCCGGGTAGGAGCACCCGGTTTTCATCACTTGTGCGATCTCCTCTTGGTGGGCCTTGATTTCTCCGGCCAGTGCCGTCAACGCTTGCAAATCGGCGCATTCGGTGCCAAAGGCCAGTCGCTCCACCACACCGGTGGCCTCCAGCAGCTGCACCCCCGCCCGGGCAAAGCTCTCGGCAGAGCGGGTGGCGTAGGCGGTGGGCAGTTCCAGCACCAGATCGGCGCCACCCTTTAGCGCTGCTTCCGTGCGGGTGCGCTTGTCATACACCGCAAAGGTGCCCCGCTGCACAAAGTTGCCGCTCATGACGCACACCACAGCATCGCCGGGGTGGCACTTCACTTGGTCAATTAAGTGTTTATGCCCGGCGTGAAAGGGGTTAAATTCACAAATTATACCGCTGATCATAAAAAATCCCGTTTTCCCTTGACA
>ENA-OQBU01000120-OQBU01000120.1-human-gut-metagenome-genome-assembly--contig:-NODE-120-length-21976-cov-5.563504_pt1 | contig 21976 bp, 28 predicted proteins | sample MGYA00242492_ERZ504566 | MGnify/ENA primary metagenome ERZ504566 (study PRJEB26092, sample SAMD00036261) | human gut metagenome | host: Homo sapiens | study: EMG produced TPA metagenomics assembly of...
GGCTCGTTCTACAACTGCGTTGGCTCTTACGCCGGCAATGACTTTATGGCCAAGTACCAGGAAGACCTTCGCATTTTGAAGGACTTGGGCCTGGATACCTATCGCACTTCCATCCAGTGGAGCCGTCTGCTCGATGCCGACGGCAACCTCAACGAGGAAGGCGCCGCGTGGTATCACGAGTTGTTCCGCGCCTCTCGCGAAGCCGGCCTGGAGCGTTGTCAACTTGTACCACTTTGACATGCCCACCTACCTTTTTAACCGTGGCGGCTGGGAGAGCCGTGAGGTTGTCGAGGCTTACGCACATTACGCCGACGTCGCCTTCCACGAGTTTGGCCAGGAGATCAAGTACTGGTTCACCTTTAACGAGCCCATCGTCGAGCCCGAGCAGCGCTATCAGGAGGGCGTGTGGTTCCCGCAGCTCCACGACTTTAGCCGCGCTCGCACCGTGCAGTATCACATCTCGCTGGCACATGCGCTGGCCGTGGCCAACTACCGTCGCGCCTATGACGAGGGCGCCGTTCGCAGCGATGCCAAGATCGGCATGATCAACTGCTTTACCCCGGTCTACACCAAGGAGAACCCCAGCGAGGCGGACCTCGAGGCCGTGCGTATGACCAGCGGCATCAACAACCGCTGGTGGCTCGACCTCATTACCAAGGGCGAGCTTCCCGCCGACGTGCTCGACAGCCTGGCCGAGGGCGGCGTAAGCTTCCGTTCCGTGCCGGCGACCAAGAGATTCTTAAGCAGGGTGTTGTCGACTGGCTCGGTTGCAACTACTACCACCCCACGCGCGTTCAGGCGCCGGCGAGCAAGATCGACCAGTACGGTCTGCCGCACTTTGCCGACGAGTACGTGTGGCCCGACGCCGTTATGAACGAGAGCCGCGGCTGGGAGATCTACCCGCAGGGCCTCTACGACTTTGGCATGGACTGCGCTAAGAACTACCCCGATCTTGAGTGGTTCGTTTCCGAGAACGGCATCGGCATCATGGACGAATACAAGAACCGAGACGCCGAAGGAACCATCCAGGATGACTACCGCGTCGACTTTGTACGCCAGCACCTGGAGTGGGTTGCCAAGCAATTGCCGAGGGCGCCAAGTGCCGTGGATACCATTATTGGGCCGTCATCGATAACTGGTCTTGGGCGAATGCCTTTAAGAACCGTTACGGTTTTGTCGAGGTCGACCTTATGGACGGCTACAAGCGCCGCCTTAAGAAGTCGGCAGCTTGGCTCAAGCAGGTCGCCACGACTCACGTGGTTGATTAGCGAACGGGCGAACGCCCAGACCGCGCGCCGCTGCGCGCAACACATGGCACATCTGGTGGCAGAGGGCGACAGACCACCGTGCGCATAGGAAAAGGCCGGATTTGAAAGTTAGGAGCAATCATGGCCAGTGACAACGGAAAGAGCTTCCTCGACAAGTTTGCCGAGGTCTCTGCGAAGGTGGGAAACCAGGTTCACCTGCGTTCCCTGCGTGACGCCTTCGCGACCATCACGCCGCTCTATATCCTTGCGGGTATCGCGGTTCTTATTAACAACGTCGTGTTCCCTCTGTTCCCGCTCGATGCGGCGGGCCTTGCCAACCTTCAGACGTGGGGTTCGGCAATTACGCTGGGCACCCTCAACGTCTCTGCCATTATCTTGGCCGGATTGATTGGCTACAGCCTCGCTAAGAACAAGCGTTTCGATAACCCGCTCGCTTGCGTGGTCGTCGCTATCTCTGCTTTCGTCATCATGATGCCGCAGCAGATCACCGCCTCGCTTGCCGCCACGAGCCCGCTGCTCACCGACAAGATCACCTCCGCCGAGGTCACGGGCGCCCTTTCGACTGCCAACACCGGCACCAACGGTCTGTTCTCGGCTATTATCATCGCCCTGCTTTCCGTCTCGCTCTTCATCAAGATTTCTGGCGTCGAGAAGCTCAAGGTTAGCTGCGAGGGCGTGCCTCCCGCGGTCTCCAACTCCTTCACGTCATGATCCCGATGCTGCTCAACCTCGCGATCTTCGCTCTTGCCGCAGCCCTGCTCGCCGTGTGCGCCGGCACCGATCTGTGCACCATCATCTCCACGTGCATCTCCAACCCGCTCAAGAGCATCATGAACGCCGGTCCGTGGGCTGTTATCCTCATCTACACCCTTGCTAACCTGCTGTTCTGCGTCGGTATTCACCAGTCCACCATCTCTGGCGCTACCGTCGAGCCGATCCTGACCATGCTCATCGTCGACAACATGGCTACCTTTGCCGCCGGTGGCACCATCCAGCCCGATCACTACATGAACATGCAGATCGTTAACAGCTTCGCCCTCATCGGCGGCTCGGGCTGCACCCTCATGCTTCTGCTCGACACGCTCCTGTTCTCCAAGAACAAGGCTTCCGAGACCGTTTCCAAGATGGCTATCCTGCCTGGTCTGTTCAACATCAACGAGCCGGTTATCTACGGTTACCCCATCGTGTACAACCTGCCGCTCATGATCCCGTTCGTCCTTCTTCCCGATCTGTTCATCGGCATCACCTATGGCCTTACCTGCGCAGGCATCATCAGCCCCTGCATCGCCCAGGTGCCCTGGACCATGCCTCCCGTCATCAATGCCCTGCTCGCTACGGGCTTTGACTGGCGCGCCGGCGTGTGGCAGGCTCTCGAGATTGTCATTGGCATGGCCGTCTACCTGCCCTTTATGAAGATTTCCGAGAAGGCAATCGCCAAGCAGGAGGCTCTCGCCGAGTAGAACGCCTAACGTTCGTCCCTTTCACCTTTGCGGGCGCCGGTACGCGGTGCCGGTGCCCGCGGCTCTCTCCCTTGCGTAAAGATACAGGGGAGCGGGCACAATAGCCGCAAGGAATACAACCAGTTGTCGTCTGCGCGCCGCGCAGTTATAAGGAGGAAACCATGAAGAAGATCATGCTCTGCTGCAATGCCGGCATGTCCACGAGCCTGCTGGTCCAGAAGATGCAGGCCGAGGTTGCAAACCGTGGTCTGGATATTGAGGTCGAGGCTCGTCCCATGAACGAGGCCCACGATCACCTGGACGAGTGCGACATGTTGCTGCTTGGTCCGCAGATCGGCTACACCAAGGGCGATTTTGAGAAGGAGGCCTCCGGTCGTTTTCCGGTCGAGGTCATCAACATGGTCGACTACGGCCGCATGAACGCTGCCGGCATCATCGACCACTGCGTCAGCGTGATGGGCTAGGTGCTCCGCATGGAGGATATGAACGAACTGCAGATGACCTGCTTCGAGATCATCAGCTACGTCGGTACCGCCAAGAGCATGTACATCAATGCCGTGCAAAAGGCCAAGGAGGGCGATTTTGACGCCGCCGAGGAGCTTATCAAGCAGGGCGACGAGGCCTATAACGGTGGCCACGATGTTCACATGGGACTTCTGAAGAAGGAGGCCAACGGCGAGCGTAACGGCGAGGCCCCGTTGATTCTGCTGCATGCCGAGGACCAGATGGCCGGTACCGAGACCATGCGCGTCATGGCGACGGAGCTCATCGAGATTCACAAGCAGCTGCAGGTACTTCAGGCCTAGTCGGCGTTATCGCCGCGATGGGCCGTGCGGTCCAACAGACAACACAGTCCCTTTGACGGGCGCCGGGAGTCTCCGCCTCCCGGCGCCTTTATATTTGGGGAAGGTCTTGCGCGACCTATTAAGCGACCATTCGCGTTTCCCCAGATAAAGCCTGCCAAAACAAACCTGTCCCTTTTTGGTAGGTTTTTGCCTTGGGAGCGGTACCATACAGGCAATGTTTAAACGAGAAAGGTGGGCTCCCATGGAACCTAAGCAGTACTACATCGGCATCGACGTCGGCGGCACCTCGGTTAAGGAGGGCCTGTTCGACGAGGACGGCAACCTGCTTGCCAAGGCCAGCGTGCCCACGCCTCCCATCGTTGACGCTGCGGGCTTTGCCGCGGTGACCGAGGCTATCGACCAGGTGGTCGCCAAGGCGCAGATTCCGCGTGCCTTTGTGGCGGGCATTGGCCTGGCCGTTCCGTGCCCCATCCCGGCATCGGGCGATGCCAAGGTCAAGGCCAACATTGCCATTAACCTGCCCGAGCTGAGGATCGCCATTCAGAAGCACTGCCCCGACGCGGTCGTTAAATACGAGAACGATGCCAACGCCGCCGCCATGGGCGAGGCCTGGCTCGGCTCTGCCAAGGGCGTACAGAACGTGGTGATGGTCACCATCGGTACCGGCGTGGGCGGCGGCGTTATCGTTAACGGCGACGTGGTATCGGGTGTTGTGGGCGCCGGCGGCGAGATTGGCCACATGTGCCTGAACCCGGCTGAGGAGCGCACCTGCGGCTGTGGCGGCCATGGCCATCTGGAGCAGTATTCCAGCGCCACCGGCGTGGTGAGCAACTACCTTGCCGAGTGCAAGAAGGCGGGCGTCGAGCCCATTGAGCTCACCGGCCCTCCGATTCCAAGGACGTGTTCCAGGCCTGCCGCGAGGGCGACAAACTCGCGCTGGCAGCTGCCGACACCATGGCTGACTATCTCGGCCGTGCTCTGGCACTTATCGCCAACGTGGTCGACCCCGAGATGTTCCTGATCGGTGGCGGCGCGTCCGCTTCGGCCGATGTCTACCTCGATAAGGTTCGCGAGCACTTTAAGCAATACGCGCTTTCCGCCTCGCGCGAGACGCCCATTAAGGTCGCTTCGCTCGGAAACGACGCCGGCATCATCGGCGCTGCCTACGTAGCCCTGCGCGCCGCCGGTAAATAGCTGCTGCAAGGGGGTCAAGTTGCTTTGCACCAACACGGTGCAAAAGGGACAGACTTGGCCCCCATGCCTGCCCCAAAATATGCCGTGCCCCTTCCGTCTGCGAAGGCTCGGCGCCAGCGTGCTACCATAGCTACGTCCAAGTACACATATCAAGTGGAGGATATCCATGGCAAACGTTCTTGTCTTTGGTCACCAGAACCCCGATAACGACGCCATCATGAGCGCCGTCGTCCTGTCCCAGCTGCTCAACCAGGTTGAGTATCGCCGGCAACACCTACGAGGCCTGCGCCCTGGGCCAACTTCCGGCCGATCCGCCAAGCTGCTCGCCGATGCCGGTATTGCCGAGCCCCGCGTGATCGATTCCGTCGAGGCCGGTCAGCTCGTCGTCCTCACCGACCACAACGAGTCCGCCCAGTCCGTCGCCGGCCTTAAGGACGCCACGGTCTTTGGCGTCGTCGACCATCACCGCATCGGCGACTTCGAGACTGCCGGCCCGCTGCACTACATCTGCCTGCCCTGGGGCTCCAGCTGCACCATCGTCACCAAGCTCGCCGGCGTGCTCGGCGTTGAGCTTTCCGACGTCCAGGCCAAGCTGCTGCTCTCGGCCATGATGACCGATACGCTCATGCTCAAGAGCCCCACCACCACCGATGTCGATCGTGCCGTCGCCGCCAAGCTCGGTGAGCAGGTGGGCGTCGACCCGGTCAAGTTTGGCATGGAAGTCTTCCTCACCCGCCCGTCCGGCTCCTTCACCGCAGCCGAGATGGTCGGCAACGACATCAAGATGTTCGAGCCCGCCGGCAAGAAGCTGCTCATCGGCCAGTACGAGACTGTCGACAAGACCCGCGCACTCGGCATGATCGACGAGATTCGCAAGGCCATGCGCGCCTACGCCGCCGAGAAAGGTGCCGACGGCATCGTCCTGTGCATCACTGACATCATGGAGGAGGGCTCGCAGGTCCTGCTCGAGGGCGAGACCGAGGCCGCTCAGAAGGGCCTGGGCATTGCCGACGAGCACGACGCGTCTGGATGCCGGGCGTCCTCTCCCGTAAGAAGCAGGTCGCTGCCCCCATCATGGCCGCCTGCTAGGTTTAGTTGACCAAACGCCACGACCGGACCGCGGACGCCCCGCGCTCCGGTCGTTTTTTTTTGTGCACGGCGCCGCGTCGTCTCTTGGACAGGTATGCCCGTGCCGTTGAACAAATAATGTTCAACCTGTGGTTCCGCTTTTCGGCCACGCCTGCGTGCTTGTCGTGCAGGGTAGGTAGATGCAAGCGTAATACGTTAGAGCGCGGCGCCGCCACTTGGGCGGGCCGTGCTTTTTTAGACGGGAGCTTCCCGTGAAAGGAGCCGCCCATGGCAGCAACTGAGCAGCTGTTCAACGTTCGTGAGCGCAAGCGCTTTGAACGTCACGACATCTGGGAGCGCATCGCCGAGAACGGCACGATTTCCGCCGCCGTCATGGTCTTCGCCGCCATCGCCGCCGTCATCTGCGCCAATACCGATGCCTACGAGGCCATCCATCACTTTTTGGAGACCCCGCTGTATGTGGGCCTGGGCAACCTTACGGCCGGTCTCACCGTCGAGCTTTTCGTCAACGACTTCCTCATGGCGATTTTCTTTTTGTTGGTGGGCATTGAGCTTAAGTACGAGATGACGGTCGGCGAGCTCAAGAATCCGCGTCAGGCCATGCTTCCCATGCTGGCGGCCGTGGGCGGTGTCGTCGTTCCCGCCTGCATCTACCTGATCTTTAACCATGCCGGCGCGCACAACGGCTGGGCCATCCCCATGGCAACCGATATTGCCTTTGCGCTGGGCGTGCTGTCGCTTTGGGCAACCGCGTGCCCAACGGCGTGCGCGTGTTCTTCTCGACGCTCGCCATCGCCGACGACCTGATCTCCATCGCCGCCATCGCCATCTTCTACGGTCAGAGCCCCAATCCGTTTTGGTTGGGCGCCGCCGCGCTTGTGACCTGCGCGCTCGTGTGGCTTAACAAGACGCAGCATTACCGCCTTGCCCCGTATTCGGTACTGGGGCTGCTGCTGTGGTTCTGCATGTTCAAGAGCGGCGTACATGCCACGCTTGCTGGCGTCATCTTGGCCTTTACCATCCCGGCCAAGTGTGGCGTCAAGCTCGATAGCCTCACCGATTGGCTGGGCGAGTGCCTGCCGCTGCTCGATGACCGCTACGATGATGAGGCACACATCCTGGGCCAGCATGACTTTACCGTCTCGACAACCAAGGTCGAGCGCGTCATGCACCGCGTGACCCCGCCGCTTATCCGCATGGAGCGTCTGATCTCCACGCCGGTCAACTTTGTGATCCTGCCGATCTTTGCGTTCGTAAACGCTCAGGTTCGCTTAGTGGGCGTGGACATGAGCACGCTGCTCACCGACCCGGTGACGCTCGGCGTGTACTTTGGCATGCTGCTGGGCAAGCCGATCGGCATCTTTGGCATGCGTTTGCCCTGGTTAAGCTTAAGGCCTGCGAGCTGCCGCACAATGTCAACTGGCACATGATTGCCGGCGTGGGCATTCTGGGCGGTATCGGCTTTACCATGTCGATTCTCATCAGCGGCCTTGCCTTCCCGACGGCCCAGTTTGAGGTTCTTGCAGCCAAGGCCGCTATTCTCGCCGGTTCGGTCACCGCAGCCGTGCTCGGCATGATCTACATGAGCGTGGTCTGCAAGCATCCCTCGCCCAAAGACGAGTAAGAGCATATACAAGTTTGAAAAAAACGCCGCCTGTGGACACCATCACAAGCGGCGTTTTAGTCAATGGGGACGTTCTTAAATGACTAGGTTTATTCCACGGTGCCGTAGACGGCGCCCCAGCCGTGGGCGGCCAAGGCGGAGTTGAGCTGGTCGCAAAGTGACTGGCGGTCGTAGTAACCGGGCGGCAAAAGGTTCACGATTTCCATGAGATCGGGCGCCAGGTCCAAGATTTCGGCCTGTACGATCAGTCCAGGCGGTCGATGGCATGGCGGTCGTAAAACAGCCCGTCGACCAGGCGCTGCAGGTCGCCGAATTCCTCGGCCCTAAACGATCCGTACTCCATAGTGCCTCCTTGGGCGCCCCACGCCGCCATGCGCGGCGATTCGTAATTCATTGCGATGAACTTAATCTATCACGGCTTCATACCGTTGCGGCGGTGGCGGTCTATACTTAGACGAACTGCAACGTACCGCTTCGCGAAAGGTCGCACCCATGCAGACGATCTACCAGAAGATGGAAACCACCGAACTCGATGCCGCCATCGAGGCGCTCAAAGCCGAGGTCGCCGAGGTCAAGGCCAAGGGCCTGGCGCTCGACATGGCCCGCGGCAAGCCGTCGCCCTCCCAGGTGGACATCTCTCGACCCATGCTCGATATCCTCAATGCCGATGCCGATCTGCACGACGGCAACGTTGACTGCTCCAACTACGGCTGCTTTGAGGGCATTCCCTCGGCACGCAAGCTGGCGGGGGAGTTTTTGGGTTGCCCTGCCGAGCAGACGCTTGTGCTGGGTTCGTCGAGCCTTTTGATTGAGCATGACATCGCCGGCATGTTCTGGCGCTGTGGCTCGTGCGGCAGCGAGCCCTGGGATGCCTACGAGGCCGCGCACGACGGCAAGAAGGTCAAGTTCCTGTGCCCCGTTCCCGGCTACGATCGCCACTTTGGCATCACCGCCGATCTGGGTATCGAGAATGTCCCCGTTGCGATGACCGACAACGGCCCCGACATGGACGAGGTCGAGCGCCTGGTTGCTGCCGACGACTCCATCAAGGGCATCTGGTGCGTGCCCAAGTATTCCAACCCCACGGGCATCACCTTTAGCGAGGACACCGTGCGCCGCCTAGTCGAGATGCCCACGGCCGCGCCCGATTTTCGCATCTTCTGGGACAACGCCTACTGCGTGCACGACCTGTACGACGAGACCGACGAGCTCGCAAACATCTTTGACCTCGCTCGCACGGCGGGCACCGAGGACCGTGTGGTGGCCTTTGCCTCGACGTCCAAGATCACCTTCCGGGCGCCGGCATCGGCTTTATTGGTGCGAGCCCCGCGGTTATCGCCGAGTTCTCCAAGCGCCTGAAGGCCGGCCTCATCAGCGCCGACAAGCTCAACCAGCTGCGTCACGTGCGCTTCCTTCCCACCATCGAGGCGGTTAAGGAGCACATGAAAAAGCATGCCGAGTTCCTGCGTCCGCGCTTTGAGGCCGTCGAGCGCAAGCTCACCGAGGGCTTGGGCGACACGGGCTGCGCCACCTGGACGCACCCCCGCGGCGGCTACTTTGTAAGCTTCGATGGTCCCGAGGGCTCGGCCCAAAAGGTCGCCGCGCTTTGTGCCGACCTGGGTGTCAAGCTCACGCCGGCTGGTGCCACCTGGCCTTATGGCAAGGATCCGCGCGACACCAACATCCGCATCGCGCCGAGCTATCCCACGGTCGAGGACCTGGAGGCCGCGCTCGATGTGCTGGTGCTGGCTGTCAAGCTCGTCGCTGCCGAGCTTGCGCGTGCCGAGCGCGCCTAACGCGCAGCTTCCCGTACTATCCGCACTTTCGATACGTAAAGGAGCGTATACATGGATTTGGGTATTTCCACCAACCCCACGCCAGAGCTCTACACCATTAAGGTAACCGGCGAGATCGATATCTCTAACGCCGATAGCCTGCGCAATGCCATCGACCTGGCGCTCGAGCAGCCCACCGAGGCCGTTGAGCTCGATTTTGCCCAGGTGAGCTACATCGATTCGACGGGCATTGGCGTGCTCGTGGGCGCCGCGCACCACGCGGTTGACCACGGCAAGCGCTTTAGCTGCACCAATGTGCAGCCCCCGGTGATGCGCGTGGTTCAGCTGTTGGGTGTCGACCAGGAGATTTCGATCACCGCTGCATAATCTTTGCCCCCAAAAGGCGTGCCGTTTGGCATATGTTTGTGATGCGCTCGGACGTTTTGCGTCCGGGCGCTATACTTGACCGAATGAATAGACGAGTTCCGGCCGAATGGCGCGGTGCGGGCTCGACTCACATCGAGCCTTGGAGGTATGTGTGTTTGGTATTGGAGAGGGTGAGCTCGCGATCATCGTGGTCTTCGGCTTTTTGCTGTTTGGCCCGGATAAGCTCCCGCAGATGGGCCGCACGATCGGCCGTGCTATCCGTCAGTTCCGCGAGACGCAGGAAAAGATGACGGCCGTTGTTCAGTCCGAGATTATCGATCCGGTGAGCGAGGCCGCGTCGGCCCCGGTCAAGCCCAAGAAGACTGCTGCGACCGACGACGATTCCGATGCGGACGAGGATGCCGCCGAGACGGCAGCGCCCGCCAAGAAGGAGACCTTTGCCGAGCGTCGCGCCCGTCTTGCTGCCGAGAAGGCCGCAAGCGAGGGTGCTGCTGAGGGCGAAGGCGCTGTTGATGAGGCCGAGGGTACAGAGCCTGCTGCTGCCGTCGAGCCCGAGCCTGCTGCAGAGCCCGAGCCCGAGCCGGCAGAGCCCACGACGGCTGACCTCTACGCCCGTCGTCCCCGCAAGCGCAAGGCCGTCGTCGACCAGCTCGCTCGCGAGCTCGAGGTCGAGGACGATGCCGAGGCTGCTGCCGCCGACGCCCCGAAGGGAGGCGATGAGTAATGCCGATCGGACCTGCGCGCATGCCGCTCTTCGATCACCTGGGAGAGCTCCGTCGCCGCCTGACCATCGTGGTCGTTTCGGTGTTTGCCGCCGCCATCGTGCTGTACTTTGCCACGCCCGTGGTGCTCGATATTCTTGAGGACCCCATCCGCTCCTTTGTGCCGGACGGTAAGTTTTACATCACCACCACGCTCGGCGGCTTTGGCCTGCGCTTCTCGCTTGCCATCAAGATGGCCGTGGTCATGTGCACGCCCATGATCATCTGGCAGATTCTGGCATTTTTCCTGCCGGCACTGCGCCCCAACGAGCGCAAGTGGGTTGTGCCCACGGTGCTCGCCTCGACGGTGCTGTTCTTCCTGGGTGCCATCTTCTGCTACTTCATCATCATCCCGGCGGGCTTTGAGTGGCTCATCGGCGAGACCTCGGCTGTCGCTACGGCGTTGCCCGATCTGGAGAACTACGTCAACATGGAGCTGCTCTTTATGATCGGCTTTGGTGTGGCGTTTGAGCTGCCGCTCATCATCTTCTACCTGTCCGTTTTCCACATCGTGTCCTATGCGGCCTTCCGCAGCGCCTGGCGCTACGTGTACGTAGGCCTGCTCGTGGGTTCGGCTGTGATTACGCCCGACGGCTCGCCCGTTACGCTGGGTCTCATGTATGGCGCCCTGCTCTCGCTCTACGAGATTTCGCTCGCCATCGCTCGCGTGGTCATCACCGCGCGCGAGGGCAAGGAGGGCCTGTTCGTGAGCCGTCTGGACCTGTTCTCGGACGACGAGGACGACGAGGAGTAAATCGGTATGCACGAGGTTGGCATTGTCAACGGCATACTCGATACAGTGATTCGCGCGGCGCGTGGGGCGGGGGCCTCGCGCGCCGTTTTGGTAACGCTGCGTATCGGGGATATGACCGAGGTCGTGCGCGAGGCGCTCGACTTTGCGTGGGGGACGTTTCGCGACGAGGACCCGCTCACGCGCGGCTGTGAGCTTGCCGTGGAGGAGGTCCATCCACAAAGCGAGTGTCTGGACTGCGGTGAGGTCTTTGAGCACGACCGTTTCCATTGCCGTTGTCCCCAATGTGGCGGTGCCAACGTGCGTCTGCTGCATGGCCGCGAACTCGACATCGCAAGTATCGAGATCGAGACCCCCGACGATTAGCACGCTCGCCATCTAGCGATGGGGTATAAAAGGGCCAAAGTAAGGAGCGCTAAGTATGGCCGAGAAAACGATTGATATCGCGTCGCCGATTCTGTCGCGCAACGAGCGCCTGGCAGATCAGCTGCGTCAGCGGTTTGAGCAGACGAACACCTACGTGATCAATGTGCTGTCGAGCCCTGGCTCGGGTAAGACCACCACGATTCTGGGCACCAACGAGCGCCTGCGTGACAAAGCCAGCCTGCGCTGTGTCGTTATCGAGGGCGATATCGCCTCGGACGTCGACGCCATCACCATGAAGGAAGCCGGCATGCCCGCCATCCAGATCAACACGGGCGGCCTGTGCCATCTCGAGGGCAACATGATCATGGAGGCCGTCGACGCCTTCGACCAGGCCGTCGGTCTGGAGAACATCGACGTCATCTTTATCGAAAATGTGGGTAACCTGGTCTGCCCGGTCGACTTTGACCTGGGCGAGAACCTGTCCATCATGATTCTCTCGGTGCCCGAGGGCGACGACAAGCCCATCAAGTACCCGGGCATCTTCCAGCACGCCGGCGCGCAGCTGCTCAATAAGGTCGACGTGGCCCCGGCTTTCGATTTTGACATGGATAGGTATACTAAGACACTCGATGACCTCAATCCGCAGGCGCCGCGGTTTGCCGTGAGCGCGCGCAAGGGCGAGGGCATGGATGCCTGGTGCGATTGGCTCATCGGGCAGATTGAGCAAGCAAGGGCGTAAGTCGGCCGCCAAGAGGGCGGGCGCAGCCGCAGACACACGAGATAGGAGCCTCTTTTGAAGCTCATCATCGCTGAGAAAAACGACGCCGCGCGTCAGATCGCCGAGCGTCTGTCCACGGGCAAGCCCAAAAAGGACAAGGTGTACAACACCGCTATCTACCGTTTTGAGTGGAAGGGCGAGGAGTGCGTGACGATCGGCCTTGCCGGTCACATCCTGGCACCCGATTTTGCGACAGTGTGCTGTTCGATAAAAGTTGCTGGTATTCGGTCACGGAGGACGGCGAAATGCTGCCGGCCGATATGCCCGATGGCCTGGCCCGCCCGCCGTACGACACCAAGCGCAAGCCGTTCCTTGCCGATGGCATTTCCATCAAGGGCTGGAAGCTCGAGAGCCTGCCCTATCTCACCTGGCGCCGTCATTAAGCTTCCGGCCGAGAAAGAGCTCATCCGCTCGCTTAAGAACCTCGCCAAAAAGTCCGACAGCGTCATCATCGCCACGGACTTCGATCGCGAGGGCGAGCTGATCGGTTCGGACGCCCTCAACAAGGTGCGCGAGGTGGCGCCCGACTTGCCGGTCGCCCGCGCCCAGTATTCTTCGTTTACCAAGGCCGAGATCACGCAGGCCTTCGATAACCTTGTCTCGCTCGACCAGAACCTGGCCGACGCCGGCGAGAGCCGTCAGCACATCGACCTCATTTGGGGTGCGGTGCTCACGCGCTACCTGACGCTCGCCAAGTTTGGCGGCTTTGGCAACGTGCGTTCCGCCGGCCGCGTGCAGACGCCGACGCTTGCCCTGGTGGTCGAGCGCGAGCGCGAGCGCATGGCGTTTGTACCCGAGGACTATTGGCAGATTCGCGGCATGGGCGCCGCGCAAGGCGCTGCCGAGGACGATCGCTTTAAGATCGCGCACAAGACGGCGCGCTTTACCGACAAGGATGCTGCTGAGACGGCGTACGGTCACGTTGACGGCGCTACGACGGCAACCGTCGCCGCGGTGACCAAGCGCTCGCGTAAGCAGCAGCCGCCCACGCCGTTTGCGACGACCTCGCTGCAGGCTGCCGCCGCGGCCGAGGGCATCTCACCTGCGCGTACCATGCGCATCGCCGAGTCCCTCTACATGGCCGGTCTCATCAGCTACCCGCGTGTCGATAACACCGTGTATCCCGCGACGCTCGATCTGGGCGCCGTGGTGAGCGACCTGGCAAAGATCAACCCGGCGCTGGCGCCGTGTGCAAAAGGTGCTCGCCGGCCATGAAGCCCACGCGCGGCAAGGTCGAGACCACCGACCACCCGCCTATCTACCCCACGGGCGAGGGCGACCGTCCACGCTCGACGGCGGCCAGCGCAAACTCTATGACCTCGTCGCCCGTCGCTTCCTGGCAACGCTCATGGGGCCCGCGACCATCGAGAACACCAAGCTCGAGCTCGACGTCAACGGCGAGCCGTTCGTGGCTTCGGGCGACGTGCTCGTGACCCCGGGCTTCCGCGAGGCATATCCGTACGGCCTCAAGCGCGACGAGCAGATGCCGCCGCTTGAGCAGGGCGACACGGTCGACGTGCTCGACATTAAGCTCGAGGCCAAGCAGACCGAGCCGCCCGCGCGCTACAGCCAGGGCAAGCTCGTGCAGGAGATGGAAAAGCGCGGCCTGGGCACCAAGTCCACGCGCGCGAGCATCATCGAGCGCCTGTATGCCGTGCGCTATCTCAAAAATGATCCCGTTGAGCCGAGCCAGCTGGGCATCGCCATCATCGACGCGCTGTCGCAGTTTGCCCCGCGCATCACGAGCCCCGATATGACCAGCGAGCTCGACGGCGACATGACCCGCGTGGAGCGCGGCGAGGATACCGAAGAGCATGTCGTGACGCACTCGCGCGCGCTGCTGGCCGGCGTGCTCGACGAGCTGCTCAAGCATACGCAGGAGCTGGGCGACGCCATCAGCGACGCCGTCACGGCCGATGCGCGCGTGGGCGCCTGCCCCAAGTGCGGCAAGGACCTGGTTATGAAGACGAGCGCCAAGACCCGCGGCAGCTTTATCGGCTGCATGGGTTGGCCCGACTGCGACGTGACCTATCCGGTGCCGAGTGGCGTCAAGGTGAGCCCGCTCGAGGGCGAGGCCGCCGTGTGCCCCGAGTGCGGCGCGCCGCGCATCAAGTGCCAGCCATTCCGCCAGAAGGCCTCGAGATCTGCGTGAACCCCACGTGCCCCACCAACTACGAGCCCGATCTTAAGGTGGGCGAGTGCAAGGTGTGTGCCGAGGCCGGACGCACGGCGACCTGATCGCGCACAAGAGCGAGAAGAGCGGCAAGCGCTTTATCCGCTGCACCAACTACGATGACTGCGGCGTGAGCTATCCGCTGCCGGCGCGCGGCAAGCTCGAGGCGACGGGCGAGACCTGCCCCGAGTGCGGCGCCCCCATCGTGGTGGTCAACACGGCGCGCGGTCCGTGGCGTATCTGCGTCAACATGGACTGCCCGACCAAGGAGAAGAAGCCCGCCCGCGGTCGCAAGACCACGACTAAGGCGAGCACGGCCAAGAAGACGACGGCGGCAAAGAAGACTGCTGCCAAGAAGACGACCGCCAAAAAGACGACGGCCAAGAAGTCGACTACCAAAAAAGACCGCTGCCGACAAGTAGCCGCACGGTCGAAGCATCACCTAAAACAAAAACGAGCGAGGACCTCAAAATCCTCGCTCGTTTTTTTATCCGGCAGTTAGGGACGTTCCTTTTCTGCCCGGCAGTTTAGGAAACGTCCCTAACTGCCGGCTCGGAACGACAAAGCGCTAGTTCACCTCGACAGGCTTGGCGCCGGGGTAGCGCTCCTCAAAGTCTAGGCGGTACTTATTGTCATTGGTGCCCGCCACGTTGTCGCGCGACAGCGGCACCACGATCTCATTCTTGTGATCCGCAGGCTTGGTGTATTTCAGGCTGATCTCCCAGGCATCACAGATTGCGTCAATGCGGTGATCCAGGTCATCGTACAGGGCGATGATGTCCTTCCAGGAGCTGTAGTTCTTAGAGCTCGTCGGGACGTCCAGGTCCTCGACGATGTCGTAATACTGCTCGATGGTGTCCTCCGTGCGCTCGGCGACGTCGGCGAGATTTTGACGGGCGGTTCGATCCTCTTCCAGATAGCTGCCGTTGAAGTTCTGCGCGCAGCCACGGACGTAGTTGTCGAGGTCTTCGAGCAAGTCGTAGTATTCGCTCAGACGACGGTAGAGGTTCTGCTCGGAGAGCGTTGCTTCGCCGCCATCCTCGTCGTCATCGTCGTCATCGTCGTACAGGCTGTTGGGATCGCCGAGAGGCTTTAGGTCATCTTCGTCGACGTCATGGTGCAGCTTAGCTACCTCGGCAGCCGTCTGCGTGGCGGCGTTGTCGAAAGGTCTGATTGCAAAGAAGATGACCAGGGCGATGATGATCGCCACCAGCACAACGATAACGGCGATAAGCGGCCCGGTGCCGCTCTTTTTGGGAGCGGGGGTCTGTGGCGAAGCGGGCGCGTATGCGGGAGCCGGCTGCTGTTGGGGCGAGCCGCTCGCGACGGGTATGCGCTGCGTGGTCTCGACGGCCGCGGGGCTTGCGGCGGGGTCGGGTCGGATAGGCGAGGGGGTCGTCCGGCCTTCGGCTTGCGGCGTATCGAGGGAACCGGTCTGCTCAAAAGCGGGCTGGCTATCGCTCGCGACTGTTTGCTCAACGGGTGCACCGCACGAGGTGCAGAACTTGGCATTATCTGCAAGAAGCTTGCCGCACGAGGCGCAATACCGAGACATTGCCACTCCTTTCGCCACATTTCAATGCAATAGGACGATTATACCCAGCGTCCAAAATTCCCCATCATAAGTTGCGGTGAAATAGGGACTGTTTGGCGGTCTCAGAGCTTCAATCAGTCCCTATTTCACCGCAACTTCGGGGATGCCTCGATGGCTAGGTTGGATTTGGGACGCGCCGAGCACTGGGGTATCATGGCTTGGTTGCTATAAATCGCATTTACGCGCCTTGTAGGAAGGGGCTGCGCCCATGGCTTTTGAGCCCGCTCAACATAGCTTTATCACGCTCGAGGGCGTCGACGGTGCCGGCAAGTCCACGCAGGCGCGCCTGCTTGCCCGCGCGCTCGACCTTGCCGGCTACCAGGTTGTGACCCTGCGTGAGCCGGGCGGCACTGCCATCAGCGAAAAGATCCGCGCCCTGCTGCTCGACCCCGCCAATACGGCGATGGGCGATACTTGCGAGCTGTTGCTCTACGAGGCGGCGCGCGCCCAGCTAGTGCATGAGGTTATCGCGCCCGCCCTCGCGGCCGGCAAGGTGGTCCTGTGCGACCGCTTCTACGATTCCACGACCTGCTATCAGGCGTTTGCCGACGGCCTCGATCGCCAGATGGTGCGCGATGCCAACAACCTGGCCGTCGCGGGGACGCACCCGGCGCTCACACTCGTCTACCACATCACGCCCGAGCAGGCGGCGCTGCGCATGGCAGCCCGTGGTGCGGCCGACCGCATGGAGGCTAAGGGCATGGCCTTCCAAGAGCGCGTCTACCAGGGATTTTGCGCCATTGCCGCCGAGGAACCAAACCGCGTAAAGCTCATCGACGCGACCGCGTCCATCGAGGAAGTCTTCGCGCAGACGGTCGAGTGGGTTCGCGCCTACGGCCTCGACATTTCCCAGGACGCCGTCACCGCTGCGCTTGCCCAGGAGGCCGACTAACATGGCCCCCGCTCAGGCAAGTCTGCTGGCCAAGCTCGACACCCAAGAGCGCGTGCGCGACTTTTTGACCAATGCCGTCGCCAGCGGTCGCGCGTCGCACGCCTACCTGTTTTTGGGCGCGCCCGGCGCGGGCAAGCTCGACGCCGCGTGGGCGCTCGCCCAAGCCTTCCTGTGCGAGCAAGATGGCTGCGGCTCATGCGATAGCTGCGTGCGCGTCGCCTGCCATACGCCACCCCGACGTGCACTATTACACGCCCGAGAGCGCCACGGGCTACCTCATCGCCCAGACCCGCGAGCTGCTCGATGACGTGCCTCTGGCGCCCATCCGTGCCAAGGCCAAGGTCTACATCATCGACCGTGCCGAGCAACTGCGCGCCAATACCGCCAACGCACTGCTCAAAACACTCGAGGAGCCGCCCGAGGGCGTTATGTTCATCCTGTTGGGTACCTCGGCCGACGTGATGCTGCCCACCATTGTGAGCCGCTGCCAGTGCGTGCCGTTTCGGCTGGTGTCGCCCACTGTGGCCGCGCAGGCCGTGAGCCGCGCGACGGGCCAGGATATCGCGCGTTGTCGCATGGCCGTCGCCGTGGCGGGAAGCCCTACGCGTGGTATCGAGTTCCTCAAGAGCGCCGAGCGCCAGGACGCCCGTCGCCAGATGGTCCGTGCCATCGACTCGCTCATCGCCGCCGACGAGGCCGATGTACTCAGTCGCGCCAAGTCGCTCATCGTCGCCGTCAAGGCGCCGCTCGCCGAGGTCAAGTCCACGCAGGAAAAGGTGCTCGAGCAAAATGCCGACTACCTGTCGCGTGGAGCATTGAAGCAGCTTGAGGACCGCAACAAGCGCGAACTCAACGCGCGCGAGCGTTCGGGTATCATGGAAGCGCTGGCGAGCGCGCGGACGCTCATGCGCGACGTGCTGCTGACGCTTCAAGATGAGGCGGCGGACGTTGTGAACGAGGACGTGCGCGACACGATCGGGCGGCTTGCCGCGGCGATGAATGTTGCGGGTGCCACCCAGGCGCTCGAGGCGGTTGCCACCGCTGAGCGCAACATCGCCAGAAACGTTACTCCCCAGCTGGCCATCGAGGTCATGCTGTTCGATATCAGGAAGGCACTGAAATGCCGTTAGTCGTACCCGTTAAGTTTACCTACGCCTCGCGCGACCTGTGGTTTGACCCGCAGGATCTGGATATCCTCGAGGCCGATTATGCCATTTGTTCTACCGAGCGCGGAACCGAGATCGGCCTGGTCACGGCCGATCCCTTCGAGGTGCCGCAAGACGAGATCGGTCAGCCGCTCAAGCCCGTGTTGCGCGTGGCGAGCGACATCGACCTGCAGCTTGCCGACGACCTGGCTATCCAGGGTGACGAGGCCATGGTCGACTTCCGCCGCCTGGTCAAGGAGCTCGACCTCGAGATGAAGCCGGTCGGCGTCGAGTACCTGTTCGGCGGCGAGAAGGCTGTGTTCTACTTTGCCGCCGAGGAGCGCGTCGATTTCCGTCAGCTCGTCAAGGACCTGTCCTCGACGCTGCACATTCGCGTCGACATGCGCCAGATCGGCGTGCGTGACGAGACCCGCCTGGTGGGTGGCTATGCCCAGTGCGGTCAGGAGCTCTGCTGCACGCGCTTTGGCGGACAGTTTGAGCCGGTTTCGATCCGCATGGCAAAAGAGCAGGACCTGCCGCTCAATTCGTCCAAAATTAGCGGCGTCTGTGGCCGCCTGATGTGCTGCCTGCGCTACGAGTTCGAGGCGTACAAGGACTTTAAGAGCCGCGCGCCCAAAAAGAAGACGCTTATCGACACGCCGCTTGGCAAGGCGCGCATCCAGGAATATGACACGCCGCGTGAGCAGCTGGTGTTGCGCCTGGAGAACGGCAAAGTTTTTAAGGTCAACCTGGCCGACATGACCTGCTCTGAGGGCTGCAAAAAGAAGGCTGCCGAGCAGGGCTGCAACTGCCGCCCCGACTGCGTGACGCGCGATGTGCTCGAGCGTATCGAGTCGCCCGAGATGCGCCTGGCGCTTATGGAGCTCGACCGCGAGAGCGGCGTCGACGTGGGCGATGGCCTGTCGAGCGCCGACCGTCTGGCCGGCACGTCGATGCCCAAGCGCCGTCGTCGCGATGCCGATTCCGATGCCCGCGCTGCTCAGAGCCAGGGCGAGGGCCGTGGCCGCGGAAAGGGCCGTGGTAAGGCCGAGGCACCCGAGGCCGAGGAGGCCGCCGGTGGCCGTCGTCGTCGCAAGCGCGCGGGCTCGGGCGATGCCGGTGAGACCGCTCCCGCAGGCAAGAATTCCCCCCGCGAGCGCGAGGTTCAGCAGCCCCAGCAGCAGAATCGCGGCGGCGGCATGAATCCCACACGCCGCCGTCGCCGTCATCTGTCGAGCGAGGAGCGCGAGGACGCCTTCCGCGCCGCAGCTGCTCGCGAGGCTGGTGCCGCTTCCAAGGGCCCCTCGGCCTCCGATGCGCCTGTCGACAAGGGCGGCAAGTCACGTGGCGAGGAGGAGCGCGTGCCGCGTCCGCGCCGTCGCCATTCCTCGGGCGCGCAACAGAAGCCCTCAGTGCCCTCCGTGGCCGATCAGGTCTCGGATGGCGAGGTCAAGGTCACGCGCCGTCGTCCCGGGGATGGCGGGGAGCGGCTGCCAAGTTCGCGTGGCGCCGCTCGCGACGAGCGCGAGCCGCGCGAGAATCGCGGTGGCGAGGGCTCGGCCGACCAGGGTCAAAAGCGCCGTCGCCGTCGCCGTTCCCGCAAGCCGCGCCAGAATGGTGGCGAGGGCTCGACCCCGTCTTCGTCTGCACCACAACCGCCCGCCGGCGAATAACGCCCGCGAGCGGATTTAGCCCGCCTTGCCCCGAGCACATCGGGGTATCATAGCGCCGAATCAACGACCCTCCCTGCGACCGAGCGTAGGGAGGGTTGTGTCGTGAAGAGACATTTGAACGTGTTGGGATGCCTGCAAGGTGCCGGCATCCTACCGTTTGCGGACGAATTGCTACCGTTTGCCGAGCGGGCGGCGCACGAGGCGCTTGAGGCGTTGTCACCCACGCGATGTGCCGGCTGCGAGCGCGCCGGTGCGCTTATTTGCCAAGACTGCCTGGCCGCGCTTGCGCTCATCGACCCGCGGCATAGCTGCACTCGATGCGGCGCCCCGTTTGGAGACTTGCTGTGCACCGAGTGCTCGGTCGAGGGTACGTCCTCGGCGATGGCCGAAGCACTCGACCGGTGCCTGGCATGTGCCGTTTACACGCACCCGCTGCCGCGGATCATTAAAGCGTACAAAGACGCGGGCGAGCGACGCCTGGCGCCGTATCTGGCAGAGCTGCTATACGATACCGCCTTACATGCCCAGGTCGCGGCACCCGCTCGCTACGGTGGTGTGTTGTCTGGTGCCGATGCGGTGGTGTTTGTGCCCGCGACGGCGGCGGCGTTTCGGCGACGCGGCTTCGATCATATGGAAGCCATCGCGCGCCCATTTGCGAGCTGTCGGGTGTTCCGCTGCTCGACGCCCTCGTTAAGTACGGCCATGGCGACCAGCGTGAACTCGGTCGTGAAGAGCGCCGTGAACGCGCCCGAGGCATGTACGAGACCGTTGAGGACGTGCGGGGCCGCCGCCTGCTGCTTATCGACGACGTTATCACCACGGGTGCGACGATGGCAGCGGCTTCGGCGGAACTCAAGCGCGCCGGTGCCGCGGCCGTTGATGGCCTCGCTATCGCACGCGTTTGGTAGGGGTGATTCGTGTGGCGGTAAAGATTGAGCGGTGCAACGAGCCGACAGGCGAACAGCTAGCGGCTTCCATAATCCTAACAGGCGCCTCGGCGCTACGCATGATGCGCGCCGAGCGCCGGCAGATGGGCTACATCGGCTGGAAGGACCTTGAGCCCGATGAAGAGCGCCGCGTGCTGTGTACGTCATCGCCTTCGACCGAGGATATCAATCTTTCCGACTTGGTGCGAATTGGAGTCAAAAGCGGCGAGGTGCAAGAAGATCTGTGCTTGCTGGTGGGGTCTGCGGCGCAGCGCCGACGCATGCCTGGTGTGGGCTGGTCCGTGTGTTCCGGGTTGCCTGCCGGCTCGATTCTAGAGGTGGAACCGGGGGTGTACAGCCTATCTCCCGAGGCCCTTTGTGTTGCCGTCGCCCGCGAGGTCGGCTGTATCCAGGCGTTCGCCCTGGCCCAGGAACTGTGTTCCAAGATTTCACTGAGCGATCGCGGGAAGTATCTACCTCCCTATACCTCGCCTGTTGCGAATAGGCTTGCAAAGGACAAGGACCAACCGGCAGACGTGGGCTACTTTGAAGTCGAGCCGGTGCTGACGCCCGATCGCCTGGCAGATTACCTTGCGGCATGCAAGGGGAGTGCGGCCAAACAGCTGCTGCGCCTGTGTCCCTACCTGTCAGAAAACCTGCTCTCGCCCATGGAGTGCATCATGCTCGCTCTGTTTTCGCTTCCGTTTTCCTATGGCGGATTTGCCTGCGGTCCCTTTAAGACCGACTACAAGATCGAGTTCGATGACCGCGCGCAGGCAATCTCGGGGATGCCGCATGCAGTTTGCGATGCGTACCAGGAAACAGCCCGGTTTGACCTGGAATACAACGGTGAGCTGGGTCATTCCTCTCGAAGGGGACGTGTCCATGATGAAAAACGCAACACGGGCTTGATTACTATGGGAATCGAGGTCGCGACGGTCAACAACGAAATGCTCTGCGACATGGAAGCGATGGAAGCGCTCGCATGGCGCATCCACCAGCGTATGCGAAAGCGGTACCGGAATCGTGTCGATGCCCGCAGGAAGAAGCAAGAGGCGTTGCTTAACACGCTGCGGGCGTGTTTTGGGCTTAAGCCGGTCTAATTCACGTCGAAAGGAGGAGGGGGGGGTTAATCATATGCCCTGGCCAAAAAATGGCAAATATGAGTACTGTCACGAAATCAGTAAGGTGGCGCGCGCAGACGTGGTGTAAGAGCGTCCCGAGGTCCGTCGCTGCAAGTCCCGATGTTACTCCTTCTTGAGACCGCGCCTCTCGACTATCTCGTCCACTATCTCCCTGGCGCGCCGCCCGAGC
>ENA-OQBU01000121-OQBU01000121.1-human-gut-metagenome-genome-assembly--contig:-NODE-121-length-21924-cov-2.271138_pt1 | contig 21924 bp, 31 predicted proteins | sample MGYA00242492_ERZ504566 | MGnify/ENA primary metagenome ERZ504566 (study PRJEB26092, sample SAMD00036261) | human gut metagenome | host: Homo sapiens | study: EMG produced TPA metagenomics assembly of...
CAAGGATTTTGGAATGGCAAAATGCCGTTGCTGCGGAAAATGATGTCCATCTCCGGCAAAATACGCAAATAATCCTTGCCTAAGGAGAACTGCACACCGCAGGCACGCAGCTCCTCACAAGTCTTTTTTCCAATATAGCTCTCGTCCCGACTGTCGCAGGCATATACTTGCAAGCCATAGCGAGCCAAAAACAGCGCAGACGGCGCGTTGGCCACCCCCATACCCACAAAAGCAATCTTCTTACCCCGCAGGACGCAATATAATCTTTTACCTTTTCTGTCATAGCTGTCTCCTTAATCGTGTGCGAAGAATGTGCCGTTCTTAAATTCTGCCAGAGTAAAGGTTTTCATCTTTTCCTCCAGCTTATCCTGAAACGGCAGGCGCTCGCCCTTATTTGCATCGGCAATGGGCAATTCGCAGCCCATTACATAATTGGCGATCATCTGCTGGCATTTGCTCACCCGGTTGCCCAAGAAGTACACCCGTCCGGTATCCGCCTCGGCAATGGCATAGGCGATCTGCAACTGATCCCGCTTGCCATAGCAGGTAATGGATTTGCTCAGGTCAATGGCGTCTTCCCCGGCCGTGTCCGTTACAAACAAGATCACGCCGTTGCCGCTGCGCTTCATCTTCTGTACCGTCAGATCGGTAAATGCCGCGTCGGAATAAGCCAAAATATCGCCCCGGGTCAGCGCTTCCGTCTCCACCACATAAAAGAATTCTTTTTTCTTCATGGCTCGAGCGTCAAAGGGCATATCGCATAGTTCCAAATCTCGCTCAACGGTGTAGCCGTACCGATCCAGGTCTGCCAGCACCGCTGCGGTCAGCGGCTGGATCTCTCGCTCCGGTCGATCGGACAAATAATACCCGGCATCTGCCAGTTCGTCCTCAATGCGGCTGAGATACCCGTCCACTTTACCGTACTTGGAGTAGTACATCAAAAGCATGAACATAGAGGCGATCACCAGCGCGTCACACACATAATTCATCACCAGTGCAGCCACGTGACTGGCCTTTGCTACCATCGGCTCCGCACCGATATACACCACCAGCACTGCAATAGCTGCGTACAGCAAAATGCGCATGGCTTTATATAACTTTTTCTGCTTTTTTTCGAATTTCTCTCATTTCACCATTTCCATAAACTGCGCTTCGTCGATTACCGGGATACCCAAAGCGTTTGCCTTATCCAGTTTGCTGCCGGCAGCCTCGCCTGCCAGTACATAAGTGGTCTTTTTAGAAACAGAGCCGCTGGCCTTGCCCCCAAAGGACTCGATCATGGCCGCCGCTTCGCTGCGCTTTAAGGTGGGTAGCGTACCGGTAAGCACAAAGGTCATACCTGCAAAGCGGTGATCCTCCACCTTCGTCTTGCTAACCATCTGCACACCGGCGGCTTTCAGCTCCCCGATCAGCGCCTTGGCGCCGTCGGTAGCAAAGAAGTCAGCCACACTCTCCGCCATAATTTGACCAAAGCCGTCAATAGCAGCAATCTCCTCCACAGTAGCGGTCATAATGCGATCCATATCTCCAAAGTGGGTCGCCAGCAGCTGCCCGCCTTGGCACCGATATGGCGAATGCCCAGTGCAAACAGCAACCGGGAAAGGTCGTTCTCTTTGGACTTCTCCACAGAGGCTAAAATATTCCCGGCGCTGGTCTCCTGGAACCCGTCCAGGGCGGCGATCTTCTCTTTCTCCAGCCGATAAATATCACCGGCAGAGCGGAGCATACCCGCCTGCACAAAGGTCTCTATGATTGCCGGGCCAAGCCCCTCAATGTCCATAGCGTCACGAGAGCAGAAGTGGATCAGATTGCGCAGCAGCTGTGCCGGGCACTCCGGGTTCACACAGCGAATCGCCGCCTCGTCCTCCTCACGGATCACCGCCGCGCCGCAAGAGGGACACACAGCCGGGAAAGTATAGCAGGGATTGCCGCCGTGTTTGGTCACGCACAACACTTCCGGGATAATATCGCCGGCTTTTCGCACAGTAACCGTATCACCGATGGCAATGCCTTTTTCCGTAATAAAATCCTGATTATGCAGCGTGGCGCGACTGACGGTGGTGCCCGCCAGATGAACGCTTTCCAGCACAGCGGTAGGGGTCAGCACCCCGGTACGACCTACGGCGATCTCAATATCCAGCAGCTTTGTTTCTTTCTCCTCCGGCGGGTACTTGAAAGCAATGGCCCACTTGGGGAATTTGGCGGTAGAGCCAAGAACCTGCCGCTGGTCAAAATCATCTACTTTAATGACAGCGCCGTCAATATCGTATTCCAGATCGCCCCGGCGTTCACCGATGGCGTGGATCTCATCCAGCACCTTGTCAAAATCCGCATAACAAGGGAAATCACCTACCCGTGTGGAAGCCCAAATATTTAAGATAATCCAAGGACTCCTTGTGAGAATGCAGGGTCTTGCCCTGAATCTGCTGAATGTTGAATACAAAAATATCCAGTCCACGAGTAGCAGTCACGCTACTATCTTTTTGGCGCAGAGAACCGGCTGCCGCATTTCGTGGGTTCTTAAAGGGCTTTTCTCCGGCAATCTGCTGTCGATCCACCACCTGCTCAAAGCTGCGGTGCGGCATATACACCTCGCCCCGCACCTCCAGGTACGGCAGCGGATCCTTAATTATAAGCGGAATGCTGCGGATCACCCGCAAATTGCCGCTCACATCTTCGCCCACATCGCCGTCGCCTCGGGTAGAACCACGCACAAACACGCCGTCCCGGTATTCCAGACTTACGGACAGACCGTCGATCTTCGGCTCCACCACATAGCGCGGGTGGTCCACACTTCCCTGCACCCGCCGGTCAAAAGTCTCGCAGTTCTGCGGTACTAAACGCATCCTGCAAGCTTTCCATACGCACTGTATGGGTCACCGGGGCAAAGGAATTATCCGCCTTGCCGCCCACTTTTTGGGTGGGACTGTCCGGAGAGACGTAGCGTGGATTGGCCTGCTCCAACGCCTCCAGTCGGCGCATCATCATATCGTACTGATAGTCCTCAATCTCCGGCGCGTCGTCGTTATAATACTTATCCGAGTAGTAGCGCAGCTTTTGGCGCAAGTCCTCGATCTCCTGTAAAACAGTCACTGCATTTTCACCTGCTTATTATCTGTTTATAATCTTATTCATTATAGCAATTTTTGTCCGGGTATTCAACAATTATACGCCATTTTTTACCCGGAGTACAAAAATAGGCACCTGCGCCACCGATCCGGGGGCCACAGGTGCCAAAATGTGATTTTGTCGGTTACAGGGTAAATTTGCGGAATACTTTCTTGCCCTTACGCACCACAGCGCCGGCTTCTAAATCCGCCTTGCTGACGGTGGCATACACATCATCCACTTTTTCGTCATTCAGGCTCACGCCGCCCTGGGTGATCAGCCGTCTGGCCTCACCCTTGGACTTAACCATACCGCCCAGCACCATCAAATCCATCAGGCCGATGCTGTCGTCGGTCAGGCTGTCTGCCTCCACCTGGGTGGTGGGCATATTTGCGTTGTTTGCACCGCCGCTGAAAATGGCGCGGGCTGCTTCCTGGGCTTTCTTGGCTTCTTCCTCGCCGTGCACCAGATTGGTCAACTCATAAGCCAGTACTTCCTTGGCGGAGTTCAGCTGCTGGCCCTCCAACTTTGCATACTCGTTGATCTGCTCCATAGGCAGGAATGTGAGCAGCTTCATGCACTTGATCACATCTGCGTCGTCCACATTGCGCCAGTACTGGTAAAACTCATACGGAGAGGTCTTTTCCGGATCCAGCCAAACGGCGCCCTTTTGGGTCTTGCCCATCTTCTTACCCTCGGAATTCAGCAGCAAGGTAATGGTCATGGCAGAGGCGTCCTCCCCCAGCTTGCGGCGGATCAGCTCCGTGCCGCCCAACATATTGGACCATTGATCGTCGCCGCCAAACTGCAAGTTGCAACCATATTTCTGGAACAGAGTGTAGAAGTCATAACTCTGCATGATCATGTAGTTGAACTCCAGGAACGACAAGCCCTTTTCCATCCGCTGCTTATAGCACTCGGCAGTGAGCATACGGTTCACGGAAAAGCAGGCGCCCACTTCCCGCAGTACTTGCAGGTAGTTCAAATCCAGCAGCCAGTCGGCGTTGTTCACCATCAGGGCCTTGCCCTCGCTAAAGTCAATAAAGCGGCTCATCTGCTTTTTGAAACAGGCGCAGTTGTGGTCAATGGTCTCCTTGGTCATCATCTGGCGCATATCGCTGCGGCCGCTGGGGTCGCCGATCATGGCGGTGCCGCCGCCGATCAAAGCGATGGGCTTGTTGCCGGCCATTTGCAGCCGCTTCATCAGGCACAGCGCCATAAAGTGACCCACGTGCAGACTGTCTGCGGTAGGGTCAAAGCCAATATAAAACACGGCTTTACCGGTATTGACCAGGTCGCGTACCCGCGCCTCGTCCGTTACCTGGGCAATCAGCCCCCGTGCTTGCAAATCTTCATAAACTCCCATTTGTTTGTCCTCCAATATTCAGTCTATCTATTCGGTCACAGGCGAAAGGCGCATGTGCCGTTTTTACTTTTGTTCCATATTCACGCCCATTGCGATTATCCCTCCCGGGCAGTACGCAGCATTTCCTCTGCCGTTGACAGCAGCGCCGGTGTAATTTCCAGTCCGCCCATAATGCGCGCCAGTTCTCTTGCTCGACCGTCAAAGTCCAGGCGCTGCACATGCGTATACGTGCGCTCCCCTTTCACCTGCTTTTGGATCAGGAAGTGCGCCACGGCCAGAGATGCAATCTGAGCCGAGTGGGTTACACAAATCACCTGGGTGTCCTCAGCCACAGCCCGCAGCTTTAAGCCGATCTTTTGGCTGGCACGGCCGCTGACCCCGGTGTCAATCTCGTCAAAATCAGGGTGCCCACCGTATCTTTGTGGGCCAAAATGGTCTTGATGGCAAGCATTATGCGGGACAGTTCACCGCCGCTGGCAATTTTAGCCAGGGGCTTGGGCGGCTCGCCCGGGTTGGTGGAAATCAAAAACTGCACCGTATCCTGCCCGATAGAGGACAGCTTGCCTTTGCCAAAGTCCACCACAAAGCGAATACCCGGCATATCCAAATACGCCAGTTCTCTGCAAACTTCCTTTTCCAGCTTGGCAGCCACCTGCTTGCGTTCCCCGGTCAAATTCTCTGCCGCCGCTTGCACTTGCAAAAGCAAGTCGTCATAGGACTTACTGAGGGTCTCCAACTCCCGGTCGGCAAAGAGAATTTCCTCCCGCTGGGCGCGCATTTCATCCAGCTTGCCCAGCATTTCCTGTTCCGTAGTGCCGTATTTTAAGGACAGGCGGTACAATTGATCCAGCCGCTCCTCAATTTGAGCTTGCTCCTCCGGATCAGCGTCCAAGGCGTCCAGCTTCTGTTCCGCGTCATCTTTGCAGGTCTCGGCGCTGTCACACAGGGCATACAGCTGCTCACTGATGCTTTGCAAGGAGGAATAGGGTGCCGTCTTGGCTGCCAACGCCCGCAAATAGCCGCACACCCCGGAGAATTCCTCGTCTCCACCCATGGTATAAGCCACATCTTGCAGGGCAACGCGCACCGCCTCTGCCTCACTCAGCTCCGTGCGGCGGGCGTCAGCCGCTCGGTCTCGCCGATCTGTATATCCGCGTCCTCCAGCTCTTTGATCTGGTAATTCAGCAGATCCAGCTTATTTTCTTTGTCTTCCTCGTCCGCCGTCAGCGCCTTTAACCGCCGCCGCACAGATAAAAATTGGTGAAACACCGATTGATACGCCGTCAAGGTGCGGTCACTCTCTGCCAGCATATCCACAAAGTGCACATGTGCCTCCGGGTCCAGCAGCGTTTGGGAGTCGTGCTGACCGTGGATATTCACCAGTGCATTACCCACTGCGCGCAGCATGGTCACAGTACAGGGCGCACCGTTGATCTTGCAGCTGCTTTTGCCCTCGGCAGAAATTCGTCGGTAAAGCACCAGCGAACCGTCCGCCTCCGGTTCCAGACCCAAATTGCCGATCACAGCCTGCACGGCCGGGTCCACCCCCTCAAAGAAGGCGCGTACCACTGCCTGGGGTGCACCGTGGCGCACCAACTCCCGGGATGTGCGCTCGCCAAGAATGGCGTTGATGGCGTCCACCACAATGGATTTACCGGCGCCGGTCTCACCTGTGAGCACATTCAGCCCGGTGTCAAACTGCACCGCTGCCTTTTCAATCACGGCAATATTCTCAATTTCCAGCACTTTAAGCATGGAGCATCTTCTCCAAATTTACGGTAAAGATCTGGGCTTCCCGCTCGGTGCGGCAAAGCACAAAGATGGTATCGTCCCCGGCGATGGTACCCACTACGCCATCCCAGTCCATAGAGTCAATGGCGGCACAGGCAGCGTTTGCCATACCGGAAAAGCACTTGATACACACGGTGTTCAAGGCGTACTGCACCTTTAAGATGGCCTCGCTGAAGATACCTGCCGTGCGGCCGAAATTTTCCTCCTTGGGGTGCTTGCCGGTGGAGTACACATATTTGCCGTCTGCACTGTGTGCCTTCACCAGCCGCAGCTCTTTAATATCCCTGGAAATGGTGGCCTGGGTGACTTCAAAGCCGGCCTCATGCAAATATTTTGCAATCCTCCTGGGTTTCCGTCTCGTATTTGGAGATGATCTCCAGAATCTTTGCCTGTCGTCTTTTCTTCATCCCAATCACCTTTCAATGATCTTTTTTCGCAAAATTTCGTAAAAATTGTCCGGCTTCACTTTAATAAGCCGCGCCACATAGGGAGATTTGGAAATGCGCACCACCGTGCGACCGTCAATCTGTACCGGGCGCTTGCCGTCCGCTGTAAAAATCGAGTTGTTGTCCACATCATTCTGTACCCTTACATACAGTGCCTTGCTGCTGGGGAACACAATGCTGCGGTCAATCAGCGAATGGGGGCAAATGGAGGTGACCACAAAGCAATCCGTCTCCGGGCTGACCACCGGTCCGCCTGCCGCCATTGAGTACGCCGTGGAGCCGGTTGGGGTGGACACGATCACACCGTCCGCCCGCACATCCCACACCGGGCGCTCCTCACAGTGGATATTTACATCTATCAGCCGAGCGTAATCACCGCGAGTGACTACTGCGTCATTCAGACAGTGAAAAGTCTCTGTCGCCTGATTTTCACGGATAATATCCGCCTGGAGCATCATCCGTTTGTCCACCTTATATTTGCCGGTAACCACATTGCCCAGCAAGGACAGTTCGTTGGCCTCCAGGCCGCTCATAAAGCCCAGTCGTCCGCCGTTAATGCCCAGCACGCACTTGTCATAAAAAAGCCGCTTTCTTGGCGATACGCAGGGTGGTACCGTCGCCGCCGATGGCGATCGCAAGATCGCAGTCCTCCATCATCTTGTCCGGCTTACTATATACAACATGGTGCCCGGGCAGCTGACCGGCGCACTCCTGGGTTACATATACATGACATTTCAGCCGATCCAACTCGCTGAGCACATCACCGGTCAGACGGCGTACCGACTCATTTTCAATATAAGGAAAACAGAAATAATCATACCAATGCCTCATGGGAGCGACCACCAGCGCGGCCGGGTCTACCTCCGGCGCAACCGCAGGCGCCTCAGACTTTTCCACATACAACAGGTATTCAATATTTCCCTCCGGCCCTTTTACCGGGGAAAATTCCAGACCGAGAACAGAAAAGCCGTTCTCTATAGCCATACCGATTACCCGTTCCACCACTTCCAGGTGGGTGGCGGCTTCCCGCACCACACCTTTTTTGCCCACTTTATCCCGACCGGCCTCAAACTGGGGCTTGATCAGGCAAACCGCCTGCCCACGGGGGCGCAGCAGTAAATGCAAATTTGGAAAAATATGCTTCAAGGAAATAAAGGATACATCCACAGACGCAAAATCAATGGCTTCCGGCACCTGTTCCTCTGTAATATGGCGGAATTGGTGCGCTCCAGGTTCACCACCCGATCGTCCGTGCGCAGGCTCCAGGCCAGCTGGCCATAGCCCACATCCACGGAATACACCCGCTTTGCGCCGTTTTGCAGCATACAATCCGTAAACCCACCGGTGGACGCTCCCACATCCATACAGGTTTTGTCTGCTAAAGTGATGGGAAAGACCTGCATGGCCTTTTCCAGCTTCAAGCCGCCGCGGCTCACATATTTCAGCGTTTTGCCCCGCACCTCCAGCTTGTCGCCTTCTTTCAATTCAAACCGGCCTTGTCCACTTTTTTGGTTGTTTACATAGACCTGACCGGCCATAATAATGGCCTTCGCCTTTTCTCTGCTGGGGGCGTAACCGCCCTCAAACACAGCCACATCAAGCCGGGTTTTCTTCTGCATGGTTGACCTCACTGACTATGGACGCCTTGTCCAGCCCAAACTTGCGGAGTTGGCTGTCCACAGACGCCTGTTTTACAAATGTATCCGGCACGGCCTTGTGGAAAAACCGGGCGTTTCCGCCTTTCTCTTCCAGCAACGCGGCAAAAGTTTGCCCCACGCCGCCGCTGACCGTGGCTTCTTCATAGAACCAAATGGCCTGCGCCTTGACAGCGGCAGCCACCGCCTCCGGTGCAATGGGGCGAATCCGGTTCAGTTTAATAACAAAAGTATCGTCCAGCTCTCCTATGGCTTGCAGACAGGTATCAAACAGCCGCCCGTAGGTGACCAGGCAGCGCTTGCGCCCGGATCGCCGAAGATACGAAACGGCTCTTTCTCGTACTGATAGCCTTCCGGCGGGGTTGGCTCTCCCCCTCTGGGGTAACGAATCGCCACAGCACCCGGGTCCACATAAATGGCCTGGTACAGCATGGAGCACAGCTCCGCATAATATGTAGGCGCATACACCGTCCAGCCAGGCACGGAATTGAGATAAGAGGTATCAAAAATTCCCTGGTGGCTCTCGCCGTCCTCACCGACAAAGCCGGCCCGATCCACTGCCAGGATCACCTTTAATCCTTGCATGGATACATCATGAATCAGCTGGTCATAAGCGCGTTGCAAAAAGGTGGAATACACCGCAAAAATCGGCACCATACCGCCTCGCGCCAAACCGCCGGAAAAGTAACTGCGTGCTGCTCCGCAATACCCACATCGAAAAAGCGCTGGGGATATTCGCCGGCAAAACGGGGTTAATCCGGTGCCCGCAGCCATAGCCGCTGTTACGCAGCAAATACGGGCGTCCTTGGCGGCAAAGTCGCACACTGTGTTACCGAATACGGAGGAAAAAGTCTCCCCTTTGCTCAGCGGCTCACCGGTGTTTACATCGAATTTGCCGATACCGTGGAACTGGGTGGGATTCTTTTCCGCCGGGCGATAACCCATACCCTTCACCGTGTTAACGTGGATCAGCACCGAGTGCTTGTGTGCCTTAGCCACTGTCAAAGCATCCGTCAATGCTCGCAGGTCGTGGCCGTCAATGGGTCCGTAGTAACGAAAGCCCATATCTTCAAACATGGTGGCCTTATAGATCCGCTTACGAATGGCCGAATTCATATTGGTGAAAAAACGACAAAGCTGGCTGCCCACCTTGGGAATACGGGACAGAAAATGCTCTACTTTGCTCTTAAAGGTAAAATAGGCCCGGGAGGTGCGAATACTGGTCAGGTTTTTTGCCAAAGCACCTACGTTTTTGCTGATAGACATATTGTTATCGTTGAGAATAACGATCAAATTATCGTTCTCCGTGCCGGAGTTGTTCAGTGCCTCATAGGCCAGGCCGCCGGTCATGCGCCGTCGCCGATCACAGCAATCACCTTGCCCTTTTCACCCCGCAGCGCTTTTGCCTTAGCCAAACCAATGGCTTGGGAAATGGCCGTAGAACTGTGGCCGGAGGAAAAAATATCGTGCTCGCTCTCGTCCGGTCGGGTAAAGCCGCTGATGCCGCCCTCGGTGCGCAGGGTAACAAAATTATCCTTGCGTCCGGTGAGGATCTTGTGGGTATAGCACTGGTGACCCACATCAAAGATAATGGGGTCGGACGGGCTGTTAAACACCCTGTGCAGCGCCACAGTCAGCTCCACCACGCCTAAATTGGAGGCCAAGTGCCCGCCGTTATGGGACACAGTCTGCACCAGCAAATCGCGGATCTCTGAACACAACTGTTCCAGCTCATCACGATTCATTTTTTTCAAAGTCCTTAGGAGACTGAATGCTGTCTAAAAGAGACAAATAACTCAACTCTTTTTCATGAGGCTATTGTATCATAGCCTGAAATAAAAAATGCAAAGATTTGTATAATAATGCAAAAAAATCAGTGATTCCGACTGATCAAACGACTGCGCAAGTGCCTGTAAAAAGTCTGTATCGTCAAAGGCACGCAGGCTTTCCAGCGCTTTGTCCGTCAGTAACTCCACATCTTGCTGCGCCTTTTCGAGACCTACCTTAGTGGCATAGGTCACCTTGCCCTGGTCACTGTCCGAGCCAACAGGCTTGCCCAGCATTTCGCTGGTGCCGGTAATGTCCAAAATATCATCTTTGATTTGGAACGCAATGCCCAAATTATAAGCAAAATCAGAAGCGGCAGCGATCTGCGCCTGCGTAGCACCGGCTGCCAAGCAGCCCAAAATGCAGGCGGCAGAGATCAGTGCGCCGGTTTCAACTTATGCACCGTCAACAGCTGCTGCAAGGAGGGGTCTGCGGCTTCATATTTCAAATCCAGGACCTGACCGCCGATCATTCCGCTGACGCCTGCATTGGCCGCCAGTAGGCTAACCATTTGGCACTTCGCGTCCGCAGAAAGCTCGCAGTCGGCAATGATCTCAAAAGCATGGGTCAACAGCGCGTCACCGGCCAGTAAAGCAATATTCTCCGGATATGCCTTGTGACAGCTGGGTCTGCCGCGACGCAGATCGTCATCGTCCATACAGGGCAAATCATCATGGATCAAGCTGTAAGTGTGTACATATTCCAGAGCGCAGGCCGGCTCCAAAACGTCGTGCCGGTCACCGCCGCAGGCCTTACAAAACTCCATCGCAAGCACCGGGCGCAGTCGTTTGCCGCCGTTCATCAAGCTATATCGCATGGCTTCCACCACCTCACCCTGGTCAAATACCGTGGGAGGCAGAAGCTGCTGTAAAGCATTCTCGATCAGGCGTTGATCATTGGCAAGAGTATTTTGAAATGCTTCGTTTGTCATTTTTCGTCACCAGCCAATTCCGTAATTTTTTGCTGCGCCTGCTGCAAGATCTGCTTGCAGAAGGCTGCCAGTTTGGCACTCTCCTCATAAAGGACAATACTCTCCTCCAAGGGCACCGAACCGTTCTCTAAACGGGCGCTGATGTCCTCCAGGCGCTGCATTGCATCAGCGTAAGTCAAGTTTTTCTTCATTCATCTTCTCTTTCCTCCAAAACCTGCACCGGCACACTTCCGTCTGCAAATTGCAGGCGCAATGCAGTACCCGGTGATAATTCTTCTTTTTGGTCACCGGTGAACCGTCTGTATGGCGCACCAGTGTATAACCTCGGCGCAACACCGCCAGCGGGCTGTAAGCTTCAATTTGTTCCAGCACGCGTTCCAAACGGGTGTTCTCCCGCTCTAAGCGGAGCCGGATTTGTTGCCGGTTACCGTTCATCAAGGCTTGTAACCGTTCCAGTCGAGTCGAAATATATGCCCCGGCGCTGCCTCTGCGCGCCAAGCAACTGTCCAGTCGCTGATTTTCCCGTTCCAAAAGACTGCGCAACGCGCGGGAAATAATGCTTTCAAGCTGCGCAATGCGGCGCAGCTCTTCCTCCCGATCCGGCACAGCCAACTCCGCCGCCGCGCTGGGGGTAGGTGCCCGCATATCCGCCACAAAATCCGTAATCGTAAAATCCGTCTCATGCCCAACGGCAGAGATGATGGGTGTTTGCAAGTATAGACGGCGTTGATCACCGTCTCCGTATTAAACGCCCACAGATCCTCCATAGACCCGCCGCCACGGCCAACGATCAGTACATCCAGCCCCATTTTGTCCAGCTGTTCAATAGACCGGGCAATGCTTCCGGCGCGCCGTCGCCCTGCACCACGGTGGGGGCGATCACCAGTTCCGCCGCAGGAAAGCGCCGAGCGGTAATCTGCTTAATATCCGCCACTGCCGCACCGTAAGCAGAGGTGGCTACGCCAATCCGCCGGGGGTACTTGGGTATAGGCTGCTTGTGACTCTCATCAAACAGCCCGGCAGCCGCCAAACGAGACTTTAACTGTTCAAAGGCCACAGCCAGTGCACCGCGCCCTGGGGCTGCATATCGTCCACATACAACTGATACACGCCGTCTCTTTCGTACACGCCCACCCGGCCTCGACAAATCACCCGCATACCGTTCTCCGGCGCAAATCGCAGGTGCGCACCCTGGGCGGCAAACAGCACGCATTTTAGCTGCGCTTTTTCGTCCCGCAGGTAAAGTAGCAGTGTCCGCTGGTGGGATAGCGCTTAAAGTTGGAGATCTCACCGCTTACATAAAGATTTTGCAGCGGCGCGTCCCCTTCCAGCAGTGCACGCAAATAAAAAATTCAGTTTAGAAACAGAAAGTACAGTCATCATCCAGTTCTTGCTGCACAGAGCAGCATACACGGCCACACCGGCCGCATTATCACAACTCAGCGCCGGCGGGGCAAACACGCCGCCAAAGGCTGTTTCCAGTTCTCGGCGCAAGATGGTGTTTGACATCACGCCACCGGCAAACAGCAGCGGCAGCTGTCCATATGCAGCAAACACAGCCTGCACCATACCTTGTAAGGCAGCAGATACGCTGGAGAGCACAAACCGGGCAATATCGGCCGGTGCATCCCCTGCCTGCAAGCGCTTGTCCACTTGATTTTCCACCCCGGACAAAGAGCAATTCGCTCCCTGCATCGAGGGTTTAATTTTATAACTTACCATGCTTTGCAGCGCCAGCTGTTCCAGCGCCGGACCACAAGGGAATTGCAGACCCAGCCGCACCCCGGTACGGTCAATCAACTGCCCGGCCTTTAAGTCCGAACTGGCCGCCACGCAGCGGGCAGAAATCAATTCTTCCTTGTGCGGTTCCACAAGCAGGGCTTCCGTTGTACCGCCGGACACATGAAAGGCCACAAAGGGCGCACGAATCATCTCCAGCGCACCGGCACCGTACAGTGCCGCCAAAATGTGCCCCACTTGGTGAGAGGTGGTATAAAGAGGGCAACCGGCAGCCTTAGCGGCGGCAGTCGCCGCGCTGATCCCTGCCAAAAAGCAAGGCATATAGCTGCCCTCCACATTCCGTGGTCGGGTGCTGACACCAACGGCGGTCACCTCATCCATTGGCGGCAGTTTATCAAACAGCAACGGCAAATTGCGCGTATGCTGAAACAGGGCGTCGCTCTGGCGCAGACCCCGCTCTCCCGGGCGCACCTCCAAAAGCTGCTTTTGCTGGGTGAGCGCTTCACCGTCCAGCAAAGCGGCAGATGTGGTGTAATTGCTGGTGTCTATTCCCAGGATCATTCTGCCTTACTCCGAGACACAGCACCCAGCACGCCGTTAATAAAGCTGGCGTCTTCCTGACTGCCGTACTTCTTTGCCAACTCCACAGCCTCATTGATCGCCACGCTGTCCGGCAGATCGTCCACAAACTCCATTTCGTAGAGCGCCAGGCGCAGCACAGTCAGGCTCACCTTGGGCAGACGGTTCAGCTTCCACTTTTTGGAATAGCTTGCCAGGGTCTCGTCCAGCTTGTCCAAATTGGCAAGCACGCCGGTGTAAAGTTCTTTTGCATAATCGCTTACCGTGCCGATATTTTCGTCATAGATCGCCACCAGGTCGTCCTGGGGCAAAAACAGGTACTCAAACAAGCAGGATAAACGCCTGCTCGCGCTGTTCGTTTCGCTTCATAAACTTCCTCCAAAAGAAAAAAACCGACAAGAAACGCCGCCTTGTCGGTAAAATCCGTTTTTACTCTTCAGTTTCACAAGGTTCCGTTTCACTCTCCGGCTGGTCAAATTCCAGTCCGGCGATGATCACATTGACTTTAGACACCAGCTTACCGGTCATATTCTGCACAGACTCCTTGACCGCCTGCTGTACCTCTTCCGCCACTTGGCGAATCTTTTTACCGGGCAGCATGTTCACATAAATGCTGATGTTCAAATCCTCACCGTCTGCCAGAACACGCACCGGGCTCATTACCTTTAGGCTGCCCTTCTTAATGGTATTGACCACATCCACCGGGCGGTTAGAGAACCCGGCAATGCCGTCCACATCTTTGGCTGCATTGGTGGCGATGGCTGAGATCACTTCTTCGGAAATGACCAGTTCGCCCATGGAAGTGCTTGTATTGATCTCCATGCAAAAAACGCTCCTTTGTTGCCAGCGGATATGCCGCTGCAAATGTGCGTTTATTATAACATAAGTAAAAGCAACTTACAAGACAGTTTGGAATTTATTTAGACTGAATGATGGTCACATTTTTTATAATCACAGCCAACCTGTTCCACGGCGATCTCCTTGATCTGTAAGATCAGCGCGTCAGACAGGTCCTTGCTGTCTACGATCACGTCTACTTTTTTGCCATCTGTGCTCACGATCGCCAGACACTGCCCCACGCCCTTGGCGGTCACCAGTGTTTCAATTTTGTTTCCGCATTGATGCCGTCGGAGATCTTAGCAATCTTCTGTGCCGCTTCTTTATGGGCAGCCGCGCTTTTATCCGCGGTATCCACGATTTTTGCAGCTTTCCAGCGCAGCGTCCCGACTGCTTTGTCGATCCAGCTTGGCCTGGGTAAAGTAGCTGTTCTCCGGTTGCAGTCTCAGTGGTAGCATCCACAAAGGTGGCCTCCCCCAGGGTCTTCGTGCGCTGGGCGCTGACTGTACTGATTTTGTGGGAAATATCGCTGTTCTCCCAGTACCAGTTGCCCACTACGCCGACAGCCAAATCAGCACCATACAACCCAGGCTTACCCGCGCCCGGTGCAGCTTTCGCTTTTTTCAGCTGTTCCTCCGTGAGCACCTCTTGCATTTCCAGCCCCCGGTTCCTTTTTCTTTTTCTCTTTCATATTCGGTCACCTATTCCCCTTTCAGTTTTGAGACGGATATTCGATTTGTGGGTATGCCAAAGAGAGAAGCGACTGTGGTGGTGATCTTCTCTCGAACAGACGGATCGTCGCCGCCCGGTGCACACCACCGCCACCCCCTGCCACATTGCAGGTAGGCACTGAGCAGCAGCGGGCTTTCGCCGCTGTCCCGGTCATAAAGCACATAGTCCTCCTTGCTGCTGCCGCTGTCTGCATCTCGCTTGCTTTCGCTGTTCGTGGCGTACACATTCTCGTCGCTTTTCTCCAACGTGATCATCACCTTGCAGGTGCCCACCCCGTCCATACTGGCAACGGTTTTTTGCAGCCGCCCCTCCAGATCCGCCACATAGGCGTCGTAATCCCTGGCGGTGGTGGTCTCACTTTTACTCTTGCTGCCTGCGGTTCCATTGCCGGAGAGCAGTACCAGCGCAATCCCCAGCACTGCCAGAAGAATGAACACCTTGCGCTGTCCCTGCGGCGCCTTTAGCAGTTCTTTCCACTTCTCTGTCATTTCTACTCCCCCAGTCCTTTTACCACCGGCTGCAATCCCAGCTGTGCCTTAAGAAGCGCCGCCACTGCCTCGCGATCCATGTCGCCGGGCACGGAGACCACCAGCTTTTGAATATAGATCTCCTGCTCTTTGATCCGTACCGAAGCCTGCACACTGCAATCCTCGTACCCGGCAGCAGTCAGGGCCTGTTTAACACGGCTCTCGATTTGGCTTTCATACACGCTGTTTGCGTCTGCCGCCTGCGCTGTGACATCGGAGAAATAAGCGGAAAAATCCGCCTTCTCGCCGCCGGTGATGGGCAGCAGAAACCCGGCGATGATAAAAAGCGACAGTACGGTTTTATAAAATCGCCCCATACTGCCCCTCGGCGATACCAGCGATAAGATAACTGCCCCGATGAGGGTCAAACAAATGTTTAGGGTCCACTGCTTTACCACATCCATTACCCGGCAGCCCCCTTTGCAGCGATCAGTATGCCGATGGAGATCACTGTGGTGACCATGGAGAGAATAAGCACCACATTCATCAGCAAAAAGGCGTCGCCAAAGGCCCGCAGCATTTTGCACACGGTACGGTCGTCAAAGATCTCGCTCACCGCCACGGACACGGCAATGCTAACACGCCAGCCGATCACATTTATAAGCGCCGGCAAAAACAGGGCAATGACCCCAATAATGCCCACAACGCCTACCGTGCTCTTCACCAGCCCGGCATAGCTTTGTATAGACAGCAGTCCCTCGCTGATGGCGCTGCCGATTACCGGCACTACGGAATTGATGGCAAAGCGCAGAGAACGCAGTCCCAGCGCGTCCGCCCGGGAGGCCACCGCCGTCTTCACGGATAGCACCGTCACAACGCCCCGGCGCAAAAGGAGATCAGTGAGATCAAGCCCTTACGCACCACCCGCAACGCGCCGTCAATATTCAGTGAACTGCGCACGCCGGAGCACAGACTCAGCGCCAAAAGCAGTTGATCAGGGGCACAAACAGCTTGGCTGACAGAATATTCAGCCCCTGCGCCAGCCCCAGCAGCAGCGTGTTGGTGGACACCCCGGTCAAGCTGCTGCCGGACACGGTTAGAATCACCAAAAATGCCGGGAAGAACGCAAACACAAAGTCCGCGCAAATGCCGATGGTGGCACAGCAAAGGGACACAGTGTCCGCGCACTGGGCAGCGATCAGCGCCGCGATGACCAAGGCGGAGGCAGTGGAATAAACAGAGTTGTTTGCCCCAGCAGTCCGCTGCCGGAAAACCGGTTAAAAAGGCGGACAGCAGCGTGAAGCTGAGCACAGACAGCAGTGCCCGCAGCGGCGTTTGGATATTTTGGCGCGCCAACCGCCCCAGCACCTGCACGCAGGACTTAGCGTCCAGCGCCGTCACCGTCTCAAAGTCAAAATCATCCAGTCCCAGCTGCTCCAGCACGATGTTTGCGTCGTCCCCCAGCTTTTCGAACGCCGACAGGTCATAACCGGACAGCGCCTGGCGATAACCGTCGCCGGAGAGCGCCGGCTGGGCGGCAAAGCACACCCCGGGCAACGCCAGCAAAAGTAAAAATGTCAATACAAATCGCTTCATTTTACAAGTCCCGTCACAATTCCGATCACCGTTTGAAACAGCGGTAGCAGTAGGGACAGTACCAGAATTTGGCTGCTGTCTCCGTTTGAGAAGCTAATGCGGACGCGCCGTTGTCCCGGCACACATCGCACACCACCTGGGTCACGATGGAAATGCCCAGGATCTTGAACATCAGATCAATATACGCCCCGGTGTCCCCTGCCGCCGTCTTTAAGTCGCCCAATATACCAAAGGCGCTGCCGGCCAACTTGGACACCGTGTAAAACAGCAGTCCGGCACCGGCCACAGTAACCAGCAAAGCAAAGGTGGGGTTCTCTTTTCTCAGCAGCACCGTCAGCAGCAGGCAAACGGCGGCGATCCCTGCGATCTGGATCATAGGTCAAACATAGATTTTATACCGGAGAAAAGCGCGCTGATCTTCGGCACCAACATCATCAAAACCACAATCACCCCGGCCAAGGTGGTGAGCATGGCCTGGTCCTCCCGTCCGCTGCGCACCAAGAGGGTGTTCAGCACCGCCACGATCATACCGATGGCCGCAATTTTGAATATAAAATCCACGCTCATTTGTACCTCCTGATCTTTTTAGGCCAGCAGCAGGGCGGCAATCAGCCCGCCGGACAGGCCAAAGGCCACATACAACTGTTTTTGTCGCTTGCACCGAGCAGCGTATTCCTCTGCCCGGCCTTTGGCAAAGGCAATGTAGCCGTCGGTGAGCCGCAACTGATTTGGCAGATCGCTTTTGCCCAGCCTTTGCAAAAAGGCTGCCAACTCTTGGTCATCCCGGGCAGTCAGCCCGGTAGCGACCGTCACGGTCTTGGCCGGGTCACAGCCCTGCAAAAAGCCAAAGGTCGCAAACCGAGGGTCCGACGCCAACTGGGTAAAAATAGCCCCCGTATCCGTCATGCTGTAATCCAGCAGCAGCCGCACCTGTTCCCCCAAGCGGCAAAGCAGCTGTGCCCGCTCACAGCGCCGCCCCACTTCAACTGCCAGTGAAATACCGATCGCCCCGCAAAAAAGTACGATCATCCACAGTCCAAGGATCTTCATCGCCGCCACCTCGCAAATCCACCACGGAAAAGGTATCTCCGTATTCTTCCAGCAGCACCACGTAATCAAATTCGCCGGTTAGATATAGCTTTTTGATAACGGACTTGTGCACCAGGTCCTGCGCATCCCGAATATGTACGGACACGGCAAAAGCCACCCCGGAGGAGAACCCGGCCTTAATGGCGTCCACCTCGCATCGTCGGCGATCTCGTCACAAACGATCAGCTCCGGCGACAAGGTACGCACGGCGATCTCTATTCCTTTTTTCTTGCCAAACCGGTAAGCACATCCGTGTTCACCCCAGGAGAAAAGCCACCGAATTCGCCCCGCTCGTCTACGATACTCACTTTTCTGTACCGCCCGCCGAACCCGCCGGACAGCGCTCTTGCCAGATCCCGCAGAACAGTGGTCTTACCCGCCCCCCGGCGGCGCTGCCACAATGATACTGGGCAGCCTGCCTACAAAGAGCGTGTTCAGCACCCCACGGGCGCAGCCTCGCTCCTCTCGGGCAATACGAATGTTCAGGGACTGCACATCCCGAATGGCGGTTACGGTGCCGTCTTTTTCCACTGCCGTGGCGGCAATACCTACCCGATTGCCGTTGGGCGCAGTCACAAAACCCTCCACCAGTGTGCCCATGTGCGTATGTACCGAGTAGGCGCACACAGCGGCAAACAGCGCGTCAAAGGCGGCGTCCGTGACAGAAAGCGCCCGGGCCGAACAGTGATTGATCAGCTTACCACCATCGGTAAGAAAGCAAGTCCGACTGCCCAACATAACCACCAGCGGCCGCCCACGGCGCACCCGCAGTTCCGTAATTTCTTCCTTAGTCTGCTCCGGCAGTGCCAGCAGCAGATCCCCCAGCGGCTGGGCCAGCAGCCGCGCCGCGTCGTCAAAATTGTTCATAGGTCACCCCGCATTTCATTTCTGTAAAAAGATATGCCCCACACAGGGCTTGTATGCCTACTTGGTTTATTTCGGTTGCAGTCCGCCCATAATTATGATAAAATAGGCAGAGTTATGTTAAAATCTAATTCGCACAAAAAGCAAGAGGTGCATTTTATGGACATTACCGCAAACAACAAACATCGCTTTGCTACAAAGTGGATGAATACGGAAACGGTTAATTACACCGCCGCCTACACGCTGTGCCTGTTGGTGCTTTTTGCCGTCAAGCAGCTGTGCAAGGTGGCGTTTGGTTTGGGGGCCGGTGCGGCTGTTGGGATCGGTGCCGGTGTGGCTGCGCTACTGTCCTTTGTACTGGAGAAGAAATTTGTCTTTCCCCGGGGTATGGCAACCGTTCCCAAACAGGTCGGCGGCTTTCTCTTTCGCTGCGCCGTAGATTTTGGGTTCTATAAGATCTTGTATTTTCTCTTTGCCACGCTGCTAAAGCGAGAAGCCCCCTTTGTATGGCTGGCTACGGTAACGGTGGTCTATATTTTTAACTACCTGTTTGACCGCCTGCTGGTGTTTGACTGCCGGGACAAGGCAGCGACTAAAACGGCGGTCGGCTGTACAAGTTGTTTTTGCCAACCGCTTTTTAGCGGTATCCGCCTTTGTGGCGCTGCTGGGCATTCTCTTTATTTTCATTGTGTACAGTGTGTTCCCGTTTGGGGACGGCACGGTCATGCGTATGGACCTGTATCACCAGTACGGTCCCCTGTTTGCAGAACTGTATGACCGGGTAGTAGAGGGCAAAAGCCTGCTGTACTCCTGGGAGAGCGGCGGCGGCAGCAGCTTCCTCGGCAACTATTTTCAACTATCTTTCCAGCCCCTTTACTGTGCTGATCTTTCTGTTTTGACAAGGCGGATATTTCCTTTTGCCATCACCGCTTGGTGATCGTCAAGTGTATGGCCTCTGCCGTCACCTTTACCTATTACTTTAAAGGCGTCACAAAAAGCGCCACTCTTTATGTGAGTGCCGCCTTTTTGGGTGTGTTTCTATGCCTTTTTTTGTGCCTACTTTTTTTTTAGCGTATTTACTGGAAATATTTATGTGGATCGAGGTATGATTCTGCTGCCACTGATCGTACTGGGGCATTGAGCGGCTGATCAATACCGGAAGGGCGCTCTTTACACCGGCGCGCTGGCAGTGCTGCTGCTGTCCAATTACTATATGGGCTATATGGCGTGCATTTTCTCTGTTCTGTACTTCTTGGCCTACTTCCTGATGACCGCCAAACCCCGACCGGAAAAGAGCGGCGAAAAGCTCACCACTCGGGAGAAGTACAGCGCCAAAATCTCATGCGTCACCCGTTTCTCAATCGGTGCGCGCGCTTTGCCGGGTTCTCTCTGCTGGCCGGCGGGCTGTGCGCTGTGACCCTACTACCCACCTATTTCCTGCTGCGGGGCAGCTCCGCTACCTCAGACAGCTTCCCCACCACTTTTGAGTCTTACTTTACCATTTTTGACTTTTTAACCTCTCACCTGTCCGCCCTGGAGACCACCATTCGCTCCAGCGGCGACGATGTGTTGCCCAATATCTACTGCGGCGTGCTGCCGCTGCTGCTGGTGCCCTTGTACCTCATTAACAGGCACATTTCTCTGCGGGAAAAGGCGGTGTATATTGTACTGCTTCTGTTTCTCCTGTTCAGCTTTGACAACAATGCGATGAACTTTATTTGGCACGCCTTCCACTTCCCCAATGACCTGCCTCCGCTTCTCTTATATGTACTGTTTCCTGGTGCTGGTGATGGCGTTCCGCGGTCTGTGCCGTATGCGGGACATTGCCTATAAGGATATTGTATTCGTGACCCTGGCTGGCTGCTGTATGTGATCGTGGCCCAGAAGTTATGACCACCAAGATGAGCGAGATCTCCATTTATGTGACCATCGCCTTCTTATTCTTTGGTGCGGGCTGCTGCTGTGCCTGCAAAAGTCCGGGTTCAAAAAGAGCGTACTGGCCTTTGCGGTGATCGCCATGTGCTTTAGCGAGGTGATCGTCTCCGACTGCTCCTCCATTCTCATTACCCAGGGCAACAGCGACTACAAGAGCAACTACGCTGCTTATCGGGAATCCATAGAAGCCATCAACAAAAAGGACAACGACTTTTACCGCACGGAGCTAACTTACCTGGAACGGCGCATGGACCCCAGCTATTACGGCTATAACGGCATTTCCACTTTCTCCTCTATGGCGTATGAGGACTACTCCCAGCTGCAATACAACCTGGGTATGTTCGGCAATCGGATCAACAGCTACACCTACAATCCACAAACCCCCGGTGTACAATATGATGTTCAATATCAAATACCTGATCGCCACCCCTACCAAACCTACCCCCACCCAATCGGTATTTTACGGAAGTGTACCGCAACAAGGACAAATCCGCCGCCGTTTATGAGAATGACTGCTTCCTGCCTATTGCCTATGCAGCCAAAACCCATTTGAAGGATTGGGCAGCGGATGAGGGCGATCCCTTTAAGGCGCAGGGGGACTACTTCCGCCTGGCGACAGGGCTGGATGGGGTATTTGTACCTTGCGGCTATACGGACTGCAGCTACGACAATCTCTCCGGTGACACATGCTCGGAGAACGGCACATTTTGGTTCAACAAGTCAAGCAGTGACGAGCAATACGGCACGGTGGAAAATAAACCATCAGTCCCCTACGAGACGGCAATGTGTATATCTACCTGACCTCGCCGGAAGTCAAGACGGCAGAATTCAGTGGTGACGGCATAAAGAACACCCTGTCCCAAAATATTGAAGAGCCGTACATTATGGATCTGGGCTACCACAAAAAGGGCGAGGAAATTAAAGTATCCCTGGACGCCGGGAGTATGAGCGCCACAGAGAG
>ENA-OQBU01000122-OQBU01000122.1-human-gut-metagenome-genome-assembly--contig:-NODE-122-length-21750-cov-4.654026_pt1 | contig 21750 bp, 20 predicted proteins | sample MGYA00242492_ERZ504566 | MGnify/ENA primary metagenome ERZ504566 (study PRJEB26092, sample SAMD00036261) | human gut metagenome | host: Homo sapiens | study: EMG produced TPA metagenomics assembly of...
ATATCATCGGCCTGTCGCATGCAATCAAATCACTTTCATTTACGATAGCTCCGACATTGAATTGTAATTTCAGGTGTCCGTATTGTTATGAGGACGGCAAGCGTTATGGTTCAATGAGCGACCAGTGCGTCGATCAGGTAATAAAGCATATCAATGGCATGGCTTTAGACAATCAGGCAGAAAGTTTGCAGATTGCCTGGTATGGCGGCGAGCCTTTATTGGCGATTGAGACGGTGGAGAAGATTACGCGCGGAATCCGAAGTGATGAAATCTTATTTAACGCCAGCATGGTGACCAACGGTTATTTCTTAGATGGGAAAACGGCGGAGTTGCTTGCAAAAATGGGGTCACGCACGTTCAGGTGACTGTTGATGGTCCGCCTGAAATACACAATCAACGAAGATGTCTCCTTCTGGCGGTGATACGTTCAACCGTATTATCGATAACGTAAAAAGAGCTAGTGCGTACTTCAATGTCATCTTAAGAGTTAATGTTGATCCGACGAACGGTGATCAGATTGATCGCTTGATTGATTCGCTTGATCAAAAAGGTCTTCGTAATAGAGTAAAACTGTATTTAGCGGCAGTAGATGATATAAATGGGGCATGCGCTAACTCTCCGTGCTATTCAGAGGACGAATTTGCCTCGATTGAAGCATCCTGTTTGTCTCGCTACAAAATGACGGGGTACATGGATCCGTTTCTTCCAGGCTTTAATCCGACCATATGCGGAGCCGTCAATAAATATTCAGAAGTTATTGGACCAGATGGTTCCTTATATAAATGCTGGAATGAAATAGGATATTCCGACAGAAGTTATGGCAGCATCTTTGAAAGCGTAGCGAGTAACGCATTCGAAGTTTCCAAATGGAATGCTTACGACTTTTGTTCAGATTCAGAATGTCTTAACTGCTCGCTTCTTCCTATGTGCATGGGTGGCTGTCCCTTCACCAGGCTGTATGAAAATAAGACAAGCTGCGTATCTGCAAGAAAGAACTGTATAAAAGTAATGAGGGCGGCCTATGATTTCAAGCATAAGAAGTGATGCGGACTCAACGGCGCTCTTCGATTGTCTGCCATATTTCAGACTTGGGTTTTCTTCCCAATTGCTTCTGGTTATAGTCTTCGCGTTGTGCTTAATAATATCTGGAATGATGGCTTCTGTATCCCCGCTGCTTACGAGCGCTCTGGTTGACAATATATCTAAAAAAACATCTTACGATACTATCATGATTAGCAGCGCTCTAAATTGGTTTTGCGGCACTAATCGATATTGTTGTCAGTTATTTAAGCACCCTTCTTTCAAATGCGGATACGACCGTGGCTGCATACTCGATTGTTCGAAGTAAAATCGATGAGCTCGTTCGGATGCCTTTTGAGTTATATTTTGAGCAGGAGTCAGCTGAAAAACTCAACAAATTTGTTCAGATGCCAATACTGTGGCTTCCTTCGGATTGTCGGTGCTCCAGACGGTACTTCTTGCGGTTGTCCAGCTAGGTATCAGTTTTATTTTTCTCTATGGATGCTCCGTAGCGCTCTTTTGGGTTTCCGTGACATTTTGCATCTTGTATGCAATTGCATATGCTTTATTCAAGAAAACCGCTTTTTTGTTTCAGGTCTGACCTTTAAGGAGGAGCAGTCCCTTGTATTTCGGAAAAGTGGAGTCCGTACTTGCGCATCAGAGATTTTTGTATGTTAATGTGCTATTCGAAAGAGCATTGAAATCCATAGATAGCTTTTTTTCGTCTTTGCTGCACGCCGGAGTCGCTATCAAAGTGTCGTTTCGAGATTTCAGGCAACGGATTCCTTTGCTGCGGCTGCGTCCCAGGTGACTATTCTTTTGATTTCGGCTTTCTATGTAATGCATGGAAGCATGAGTGTAGGCCAACTTGTTGCCGTTTCGAGCTACATGGCTTTAATGCTATCTGCCGTGAGGTCAATCTACGGTATAGGTAGTAGCGTACAAGACTGCTTCTCATCGATATCTCGTCTAAATGCCTCTAAATTGCCTTTGGCTGTTGCTGGAGAGGAGCTCTTGGAGATCGATTACATCGAACTGCATAAATTTTGGTTTTTACATTAAAATGAAAAGTGTCTCTACAATAACTTGAATCTCAGGTTTGACAAAGGAAAGCTCTATGCTCTTGTGGGGATTAATGGCTCGGGCAAAACGAGCCTTGCGTACTATTAATGGGTTGTTTCATTCGGGTTACGGTGGGCTATTTCCTACAACGGTAAGGCCCAAGAAGAAATCAACTGCGAGCACCTTAGGCGGAATCTAGTTTCGTTTGCCGAACAAACCCCGATATCAGTAAAGGATTTTTCTTAGCGATAGAAATTTTCCTTCTATCGAAAAGAAGAGGTGCGGGGGAATGTCTCCTGGGGAACTGAAACAATTGGAAATTAGGCGGGTCTTGGAAAAGAAGGCAGACGTCTATTTATTCGATGAGCCAACAGCATCACTTGATATTGCTCAATAAAGAGCTCTGATAAATGCTGTGAAGGAACTGCGCAAGCATAAGATTGTCATTGTTATTACACACGATATGGACCTAATAGCAGCTAGTGATGAGGTGGTAGAGCTTGGGAAAAGCGACTGAAATAATGCGCCTGGGGGCACGTTATCTACTGGGTACGATGGTTGCTAGCGTGCCGTGGGCCATTTGGGTTATTGCAAAAGGATCTCCCGGCTTGGCTGTGCTCTACAGGGGCGCTCTTTTGTGCTTGGTAGTCTATCTTTTTGCAACTCGGGGCGCTGTTTCCGTGATAAGACCAAGCAGCGTGGGATTCTTTTGGGATGGCAGTTCATTTTCATCGTATTTATTATTATGGCCGCCATGCTCGATATAGGTGGAAAATCAATATCCAGATGGGTATTGGTCTGTTCGGTTTCAGTTTTGCATGAGCTGTTATTTAGGTACGTATTTTTATTTGAATACACAATCGTCGGAATAGTTCGGCCGTTTTGCATAAGGGCATTTGTACAGTCGATTCTATGGGCATTGCTTCTCGTGACTCAACAGTGTTTAATCGGGGCACCCACAAATACATCATTGCAATGATGGGGGGCTATCTTTGTCTGGGCCTTATTTTTGCGCTGCTCGTGCGAAAAACAGGGACAGTGTGCCCGTCTCTTTTAGCCATGATGTTTCTGGATTTTATCAACCTCCTAGCTCTTTGAGTTGCGGACAAAATCTTCAGGTGTTGGCGCCATGGCCGACAAGGCCCGCACGGTGCTTTCGGTATGTAATAACATGGGCGAGGTCTGGCTGCTCACGGCCGAGATACTCGACCTGATCGATCGCGGTGCGTCCAACATCATCTGCACGCAGCCCTTCGCCTGCCTGCGATTCGGTTAGCGAGGAGGCCGTGGCATCGGTCGCAAAGCGTCTGTGACGCGGTATTAAGAAGTAGCCGACCTGCTTCGGGCTAGATATGAGACGGAAGGGTGGTAGCCGTACCGGCTGCGGCCCTTTTTTACTGGATACATGTTGCGTAAATGGCCTTGCCGACGCCTTTCGTGGACTCGGATTTCGGAAGTGCGGGGAAAACTCCGAACCTTCGAGCACACTGCTCTTTTGAACTCTTGTGACCTGCGGTTTTGTTGCTAAAAAAGTCGGTCTGGTCGGCAGAACTCGATTTTTCACCGCACTTCCGAAAACTGCGATCTTGCAGTACGAAAAACGGCCTCCATAACTCTGGGTTTATTGATAAGTGTAGCCGTTCGCCGTATATCATTGTCCGTTTATGGAATCTATCTCCAACGAGTTGTAGTCATATGGTTTGATGTTGGAAACATATGATTACCGGCAGGCCGTAGGTGACGTTCCCCCTGATATCGGAGGTTCCGGGTATGTTTCGCGCTCCGTTAAACAACTATCGGTTGGGCTAACATGGATCGCCTGTTATTTCGATAACCCTTGCAGTGGTCTGCCTTGCTGTGCTCCTGGGCGCTGCAGGACAGTTTGCTATAAATCGAGAAACATCCTATATGCAGGAATGCGTTTCCGAAGCTTTGCCATTGACGGTTACTATCGGGATGACGAAACAAGTCGGGGAAACCCTGGCTTTTCTTGAGGAGGACAACTGTCGATGGCAGCTGGTCGACCAAGACGGAATCTGCACAGACGGGGCAGTTTAAGCGTACGGATGACCCCAACATCCTGATATTAAAAGAAGGAAAACGGCGAAGAAATTCGGTACGGTCCACGTGGCGTATATGTCACGCCGACGCGAGCAGGGCCAGCTCTATCTATTTAGAGATAGCAAAAGTGACCCGATTTTATCTGGTGAGCACCAAATCTGCGTTTACGGTGGAGTCTGGCGATGTCGATCCGGCCAGTTGATTCACGGCAATAAAACAGCGAGCGGAGCGCAGGCATGAACTGCGCCCTACATCAGGTCACTTCACATCGAACTCCACGCGATCAAGCTCGGGCACATTGAGGTCGATGAGCTTGCGAGCGACGTGGCGGTCGTGCGCCCCAAGCGCTTCGCTTGTCGTCACATGGGCGACAATCTCGCGCTCGACGATACCCTCCTCCTCGCCTTCGGTAGCCGAGGTCTCGACGGCGACGGTGTAGTCCTTAAAGCCCGGTAGCACCGCGGCGAGCTCACGCGTGGTTTCGGTGACGCCGTAGCCGTCCTGCACGCCGGCCTGCGCCGAGCCAATGGACCCCGCCGTCATAACGATGCAGGGGATGGCAAAGACTATCGTGCCCACAATGATGCGGCGGCGCACTTTGCGTGACAGCTCGTCGACCTCGGCATTTTCCTCGGCAGTCACAATACCGTCGCCGTTCAGGTCGCGCTTAAGCGGCACGCGCAAAAGAAGCAATACAGCTTCGGCAGCCAGCGCGATAAAGACGACGTTGATGCCAAACTCATAAAGCGCCGAGAGAAACAGTGGCCCGCTTGCGATGGCGATGCCATAGCCCGCCGCGCACAGGGGCGGCATGAGCGCGGTCGCCACGGCCACGCCGGCGATGAGCGTGGCGGGTTCCTGGTCGCGCGAGTTGCCCAGGCCACCCGCAAAGCCGCCTGCGAGCGCGACGGCAAGGTCCCACACGGTCGGTGTCGAATTGTCGATAATGGCAGCTGTGGTGGTACCAAGGGGCGAGAGCTTAAAGTACAACGTGGACGTAACCAGGCAAAAGGCCATCTGAAGCGCGAGGCTGGCGACGGCTTCGACGGTAATCTCGCGGTCGAGCGTGGCGATGCCATATGCCATGGCAAGGACCGATCCCATAAGCGGGCAGATGAGCATGGCGCCCACGATGGCGATGTCCGAATCGATATCGAGGCCAATACTTGCGATTAACATCGCGATGATGAGGATGCACAGGTGAGTGCCAGTCAGGCGCGCCCCGTTTACAAAACGCTTGCGGATCACGTGATAGGGTGCGCGTCCCTCGCGAATGTTGAACGCGCGCTTGAGGAAGCGGGTGACGTTTTCCATGGCTTCGCTATGAGCAGGGCGGATGCCGTGACGCCGATGATGACGCTCGCGCAGTCGTTCGATCTGTTGCTTGTCGAGTTCCATGTCCACCTCGTTCTGGCACGGGCCGCGCAACGCGCCCGTTGTCCTAACTCTACACCGTGGCGGACGAGGTGTCTGTTGGATGCGGAATCCGATAGGGCGGATGACGCGGGAGCAAATGCAAATCACAGGTTCAATTTGATCCCGCAATAATATGATGCACCAGCTCCTACATATGTGACGAAATTGTGAAGCACGAGAGCGTGAATTTCAAAAAATACGCTGGTCGCCAATGTTGCGCAACAGAATTCAAAAATCGACAGCTACCGTTTGATACGTATGGATACATCCGTGTCAAAGGGAGAAAGCCATGGCAAACTACAGTCCACAACACTTTGGGCCTCGGGCCAAGACTGTCAACGTCAAGGGCGTTGCTAACCGCGCCGTCGCAACCGTTTTGACAGCGGGCCTCATCGCTCAGCCGCTCATGTCGCCGCTGGCGGCAATCGCCGCACCGACGGCAGATAACGGCGATTCTGTTCAGGGGGGGGGTAGTTCTGTAGAGAACACCGTTGCCGCCGGTAACCAAGCGGTCGTAAAGACGGCTGCCCAGCTGGCCGAGGAGTCGGCAAAGCAGCTCAAGGACGCTCAGGCCGCCTACGATGCCGCCCAGAAGAACGCCGATGCGGCGGGCCAGTCTCAAAAGCAGGCGCAGCAGCAAAAGAATCAGGCCTCGCAGGCTGTGAGCGACAACGAAATCGAGCAGAACGCAGCAGAAGTCGCCGCGCTCCAGGAGAAGATTGACGAGCTCAAAGCCGCCGTCGAAAAGACCGAGCAGCAGCAGAAGAAGCTGGGCGACCTGAACGATCGGCTCGAACAGGCCAACAAGAGTGTCGAGGATAAGACCCAGGCGCTCAAGGACGCCAAGGCAAAGCAGGATGAGGCCAAGAAGGCCCTCGATGATGCCCAGGCCAAGCTCGAGGCCATGGGTATGGACGAGTACGAGGCCGCCAAGAAGGCCGTCGAGGACGCGCAGGCAAAGCTCGATGACGCCAATAAGGCCGTTACTACTGCACAGGCCAATCTGGACCAGGCCAAGGCTGCCGAGGCCAGCGCCCAGCAGGAAAAGCAGAATACCGAGGCGGCTTTGACGACTGCCCAGGCCAAGAAGCAGGAGACTGCCGCTGCTCTCGCAGCCGCAACCACCGCGCGCGATAACGCCCGGCAGAAGTTCAACCAGGCGCAGGCCGCGCTCGATGCTGCCGTCTCGGGTACGGGTGTTGACCTGAGTGCGCTTGAGGCCGCCAAGAAAGCTGCTGCTGGTGAGCTCAAGACCGCGCAGGCGGAGCTCAATGCCGCGACGGATGCCGACGCCACCGCACAGACAAATCTGCAGGCCGCCCAGGCTGCCGTCGCTGCCGCGCAGGAGAAGGCCAACGCCGCCAACGCTGCTGTGGCATCTGCCCAGTCTGCATACGATGCGGCAAACAAGGAGTACAAGGACGCGGCCAGTAAGCGTGACGCCGCGAAGACGGCATACGAGCAGGCCCAGCAGACCGAGGCCGACAAGAAGGCGGAGTACGATAAGCTTGTCGAAGTTCGCAAGCAGAAGCGCAGCGAGTGGGAGGCAGCCTGCGCTGCTTCGAACGCCGCGGAAAAGGCTTATGACGCTGCTAATGTCCAGGTTGAGGCTCTTGAGCAGCAGATTGCTGAGCTCAAGTCCAACATGACCGTTGACCAGGAAGTCATCAGCCAAGGTATACTCGGCTTCATGAACTATATTAGCGACGGCAGCCAGTTCACAGCCACGCAGAAAAAGAACGCCCAGGAAGCCGTATCGATGCTGACCGGTGCCGCTGACAAGGCCGAATGGTATGACCAGTACGTCGATCAGGACATGTCTCGCGACACCAACCCGCTTTCCTTGGAGCAGATGCGCAACGCCCTGACATATCTCGACACCCAGAACAACCTCCGCAAGGCGAACGGTCAGTCGGCGCTCAGCGTCAGCCTCCGCATGACTGCGGCAGCCGCTCTTAATACATCATATTCATCGAACATCTGGGGACACTCGAACTGTTACTTCGACAACGGCGAAAATCTTGCTGGCGGAGGCGGCGCATATACCGGCGGCGAGACCGAGGATACGCTTGGCTGGCCATATACCGGTCTCTACACCCAGGAGAAAAAGGCATTCGATAAGTACGTCGAACAGTATGGTGACGCACTTGGGAGCCATCGATATGATTCATACTATATCTACCAGCACTACTACAGCATCTACAAAGAGTGCGGGCACTATCTCAACATCATCGATGCCGGCACGAAGGCTATCGGTATCGCGACCGGTAGCGGTAAGAACACCGATTCCGAGGTAACCGTATTCGATTACAGCGCTGATGATACTCAGGCTGATTTCACTGTCTCCGAGTTCAAGAAGCTCGTGAACGACTACATCGACTCTGCCTATAACGCTGGCGGCACGCAGGCGCAGAAGGCGCAGCTCAAGGAGCTTCAGGGCAAGCTCGCCGAGGCGCAGAAGAACTTTGGAACTACTAGGGAAGCTTACTTCGCAGCTGTAAACGGGCAGGATGCCGCCCAGGACGCTTTCACCGCAGCAGATGTGAACATGAACACCGCCAAGGGCGAGTACGAGAAGGCCAAGTCCGGCACCGCCGCCGCGAAGACGGCATACGACGCCGCCGAAGCCAAACTCAAGGGTATCGACGTCAAGACGCCCAAGACCAAGCTCGACGCCGCCAAGGGCGAGGCCGCTACTGCCCAGGCAGCTCTCGATAAGGCAAACGCCACGCTTGCTGACAGCAAGACGAAGGCAGCCGAGGCCGCTGCTCACAAGGCGAAGGCTCGCAGCGCCCGCGACGCCGCCAAGGTAAAGTCCGATCAGGCCAACGAGGCGTATGACAACGCTACTGCTTCGGTCAAGGACCTTGCCACCAAGTGCGATGCCGCCAAGACGGATCTTGCGAACAAGCAGGGCACGCTTAACGATGCCAAGAAGGCCGACGACACTGCCCAGGCTGGCGTTGACAAGGCTCAGGCCGCAGATGTGCACGCCGCGACCGCTCTTTCGGGCGCCAAGCAGGCAGTTGCCGCCAAGACGCAGATCCTGTCCGACGCGCAGGCGAAGGCCAAGGCCGCCGAGGACGAGCTTGCCACCGCAAACAAGGCCTTCGAGCGCTTCGCCGGTGCCCAGAAGGCGGTCGACGACGCCAAGGCCGCCTATGACGCTGCCGTCGCCGGTGTCGCCGATGCCCAGAAGCAGCTCGATGCCGCCAACGAAGCCGTCGTCGATGCGAACCTCGAGATCGTCAAGGCCAAGGCCGAGCTTGCCAACGACGAGGCGCTCAAGGCCGATCTTGAGGCTGTCGACCACAAGGCATCCCTTGCCGCGGGCACGACGGGCAACGAGAAGCTGGTCAAGCTGAACGCTGCCTACGCTCGCTATAAGGCCGCCGTCGATGCCGCCGCTGGCCTCAAGGCTGCTCTGAGCGATGCCGATGCCAAGCTGTCCGATGCCAACGACGCCTATGCCGCCGCGCTTGCCGAGCTTGGCGATGCCAAGGATGCCCTGGCTGCCGCGCAGGCCGAGTACGACAAGTATCATCCCAAGGCTGAGCCGCAGGCCAAGCCTCAGGTTGCGCAGGCTGCTGCAAAGGCTCCTGTCGCCAAGAAGAAGGCAACGTCGGCCGCGCTCGCCCAGACCGGTGATGACTCCGCGCTTGCGGGCGAGGTCTTCGTTATCGGCGGTATTACGCTCGTGGCTGCGGGTGTGACGCTCGGCGATCGTCGTCGCAAGCAGATGTAGCGTTTCGAGCGTAGATTCTGCAACGAACTTCGGTTCATAGCAGGAACGCTTCGATAGCTTAACCGATAAGGCCGGCGCGCTGTTAAACGCAGCGCGCCGGTCTTTCTTTGCGTTGGTATCAAAAAGCCCGGTCGGTAGCCGCGAAAGCTACCGACCGGGCAAATCGTAGGCAATATGGTTGCTGTCGAGCAACTGCTCAGCTTATCCCAGCAGGCTCAGGCCCACGGAGACAAACGCCAGGATAACGCCGACGATGGACTCGCCGCCGAGCAGGCCGCTGGCGACGACCAGGCCCTGCTCCTGGAAGGCGGCATCCTTGGAGGCCTTCTCCTCGTCCGAAAGACCGGCGGCGGCGTCGCGGTGAGCGGACCACTTGTCGTAGGCGAGTTTGACGCAGGAGCCCAGGAATGCCGTGAGTGACATGTAGAACGGCAGGTACACGCCCAGGCCGATCATCATGGCCGGAATGCCGAGCCAGTACATGACGATGCCGGCGATAAAGCCGCCAACGAACCACGGGACGCTCGGGATGCCCGAGACCATGGTGGCGACGACGCTTGCCTGCGCGGCAACAAAGCTCTTGTCGGGGCCAAAGGCGTCCGGGCCATAGGCGGTGACGAGCGCGACCATGACGCTGCGGCGACCAGGGCGCCACGATGCCGCCAATGGCTTGGCCGATCCACTGCGCACGCGGGTTGGTGTCCAGCACGGCGCCAGCCTTAAAGTCGTTCATGACGTCGCCCGCAAGGCCGCACGCCACGGCTACGATGCCGGCGATAAAGAACAGCTTGACCTGAGCGATCTGTGCGAAGGCAGCCACGATGAGCATAACGATGAGGCCAAAGATTTCCATGGGGTCGATGCCCGTCTGGCCGCAGCTCTGTGCGCTCATGATGGTGGTGACAAAGGTGAACAGCGTGACGATGACGGCCGGAACGGGGCCAAGGTCAAGCACGATGGCGATGACCACGGCGATGGCGGCAGCGCCTAGGCCGATGATGCCGGCGTCGAGCTTAAGGGAGCCCGAGATGAGCGACTGCTCGTCGGTGTCGGTGGAGCTGTCGGCGGCAAGACCGCGGACGATGCCGGCGACCTGCGGCAGGATGTCCTTGAGGACGACGGCGACGCCAAAGCCCATCATAAGGCCCATACCGAGGGACTTGACGATGCCCTGCGCAGTCACAACGTCGAACAGACCGGCAGCGGTGCCGCCCACGATGATGCCAAAGTTGCCCAGCAGCGCGCCGGCAAACCAGAAGGCGACCGGGGCGAAGCCCACGAGGAAGCCGACGGAGAGCAGCATGGGCGAGTTGTAGATACCAAAGGTCACGCCGGGAATGTTGAGCGTGCACAGCATGCTGGGCACAATGCCCAGGGCGTCGCGCAGCACGCTATAGATGCCGGCGATGGCCATGGAACCAAAGAGCTGCTTGCCGGTTTTGCCGCCAGCCTCGGTCGCGCGCAAAGTCTGAGCTGCGGCGTTGCCGGTGGGGAACTCAAGCGCGGCGTCCACGATAAAGTGACGGTGGATGAGCGCGGTGGCCAGCAGGCCCAGGATGGTGCCGGCGAGTGCCACGATAAACATGTCGAGCCAGCTGATCTGGTCGCATAGCCCAGCATCCAGGCGCCCGGGATGGTAAACGCCAGGCCGCCGGCGACCATGGCGCCCGCGGACATGATGGTGTGGGTGACGTTTGCCTCGTTGAGGCTGGCGTTGCCCATGAGCTTAAGGAAGAACAGCGAGATGACGGCAGCGAAGACGATCGGCCAGGGGAGAGCGCCCATCTTGAGGGCGGTGTAGGCCGAGCTTGCCGTGATAATCACGCAGCCAAGGACGCCGATGACGACGCCGCGCAACGTGAGTTGCCCGCGCATCGAGGCGCGGTTCGAGGGATTGCTCATATAAAACTCCTTTGCGTATATCCGCTTCCCCCGGGAGCGCCGCTACGGATACGGCGCGGGAAGTCGGGTTACCAAGGGCCGCCGCGTGAGCTCGCAAACGACCGCGCACCAGTATAGCCGCAAGGCAGCGCGTTTGGGAGGGGCGTCTTTTAACTGCCCCTGCTTGCCGGATGGAACTGCGGGGATATACTGCTGGGCAGACGAAAGGAGCGCCGACGATGCTTAATGGGTGCGCATATATATTGACGGTCGACGTGGGCAACACGTTCATTCGCTTTGGCCTGTTTGCCGAGGATTCGGCCGCGGCGCAGGAGCGCCCGCTCGCGACGTGCGAGATCACCACGCCGTCGAGCATCACAGCTGACGAGGCGCGCATGAGGCTCGCGCAGGTCACGGCCGCGCTGGCGGCCGATGCGGGCATGCCGGGCGCACTTGTGCCCACGGCTGCCGTGCTGAGCTGCGTGGTGCCGGCGCTCGAGCGCCCGTGGAAGGCGGCGCTTTCCCGCACCTGCACGGGACGCGTGCTCACCGTGGGGCCGGGCCTCAAGACCGGCATGCCCGTACACTACGACGATCCGGCCGAGATCGGCCCCGACCGCATTGCCGACGCCGTGGCGGCCCGTGCCGTCTACGGCTCTCCGTGCATCGTGATCGACTTGGGTACCACGACCAATATCGAGGTCATCGACGCGCGCGGCACCTTTGTGGGCGGCGTCATCGCGCCGGGTCTGGCGCTTGGCGCCCGCCCGGCTTTCGGCTGCTGCGGCGCGTCTGCCGCAGGTCGAGCCCTCGGCACCCACGCATGTGATCGGCCGCAACACGCGCGAGGCCATGCGTTCGGGCGTGGTTCTGGGCGAGGTGGCCCGCATCGACGGCATGCTCGACATGGTGCTCGCCGAGATGCGCGCGACCAAGGCCGCGGGGGAGGGCGACGTGCCCATCGTCATTACCGGCGACGATGCCGAGGCGCTCGCGTCGCTGGTCGGCCACAGCCTGACGGTAGACGACGCGCTGACGTTGCGAGGACTCGCCGAGCTCTACCGCATCAACCAAAAGCCCCGCCGCGTGTAAAAGTGAGGGCGCCGGTGGGACAAACGCCCCCCACCTTTCACCTGCTACAATGGGTCAAACTATTGCGATTACGGAGGTGTCTGCCATGTCGGACGATCTTCATCAAACTTCGTCAGGCAAGCGCCTGGACGTCATTAGCTGGGACGAGTTCTTTATGAGCGTGGCCATCGCCGCACAGCGCCGCAGCAAGGACCCCAACACGCAGGTGGGTGCGTGCATCGCCAGCACCAACCACCGTATCCTTTCGGTGGGCTACAACGGTACGCCCTCGGCGCTCAACGACGACTTTTTCCCCGTGGGGTACGAGCGACGACCCGCTGCAGGACAAGCACAACTACGTGGTCCATGCCGAGGCCAACGCCGTGCTCAACTACCGTGGCTCGCTCAAGGACCTCGAGGGTTCCACGGTCTACGTCACGCTGTTCCCGTGCCACGACTGCGCCAAGATTTTGGCGCAGGTGGGTGTGGGCGAGGTTGTCTACCTGGACAACAAGTACGCCGACACCGACGACGGCCGCATCAGCCGCCGCATTCTCGACTCCTGCGGTATTAGCTACCGCCAGGTTATCGTCGATGTTCACATCGGTACCGAGGGGCAGGCTCAGCAGTAGCGCGTGACAATGCCAGCTGGTAACAACAGGCAGCTAAAAGATCCCCGTCCCAAATTGACTGCTCGTGAAAGTCGTGTCCGCGCGCATGGATGGCTCGTGAGCGGGTACATGGCTGTAGTAACATAGCCCCTGTCCGCGGGCGTGCCCGCGTTATTGTGAGAAAGGAGCCCCTGTGGCTGTTAACGAAGAGCTGCTTAAGAAGGTTCTTGAAGAGATTCGCCCCAACCTGCAGGCCGACGGCGGCGATATGGAGTATGTGGGTGTTGACGACGAGGGCGTCGTCAAACTGGAGCTGCAGGGTGCCTGCGCCGGCTGCCCTATGAGCGCGCTGACCCTGTCCATGGGTATCGAGCGTATCCTCAAGGAGCATGTGCCCGGCGTTACCCGTGTCGAGCAGGTTAATGCCTCCGGCGAGACCGACGACCTGTACGACGAGTACGCGCCGTTCTAAGATGCGAAAGCTGCGGACGGCATACTCCGCATAGACGTTACGCCCAAATATGCGGCTGCGAGCGCAAGGCCCGCGGCCGCATTTGTATGTAGGGAGTAGGAGGGTCGACATGCTCAACGACTTCTACCATATGCTTGATCCCGTCGCGATTTCGGCGGGGCCCATCACGATTTACTGGTATGGTCTGGCCTATGTGGTCGGAGCTCTGCTCACGGCGGTCGTCATGTATCGCACGCAGCGTCGCTGGGGCTTTAGCATCACGATTGACGACCTGACGAGCGTCGTGGTCGGTGTGGTCTTTGGCCTTATCATCGGCGCCCGCCTGTTCTACGTCATCTTTTACGGCGACGGCTACTACTGGGCACATCCGCTCGAGATCTTTGCCACCAACGAAGGCGGCATGAGCTTCCACGGTGGCCTGGTCGGCGGCATTATCGGCGGCATCATCGTTTGCCGCATGTATAAGCTCGACGCATGGACTCTGGCAGACCTTGCTGTCATCGGCGCGCCGCTGGCCTTGTGTCTGGGCCGTTGTGCCAACTTTGTCAACGGTGAGCTGTGGGGCAAGCCGACCGATCTGCCCTGGGGTGTAGTCTTTGGCGGGACTGCGGGCGATATGCCGCGTCACCCCTCCCAACTCTACGAGGCATTTCTTGAGGGCATTGTGCTCTTCTGCATCCTGCAGGTGCTCAGCCGCAAAAAGCCGTTGCTGCCCCAGGGCACGTTTATGGGCGTGTTTGTGATGGGTTACGGCATCGTCCGCTTCCTCGTCGAGTTCGTGCGCGTGCCCGATGCCCAGCTGGGCTATCTGCTGGGCGGCGTCATCACGATGGGTCAGCTGCTGAGCCTTCCGCTCGTGATTGCGGGCCTGGCGCTCGTCATCTTTGCCCTCCGCCGCAACCGTCCCCAGCGCATCTACCTCGACTCCTAACCACCACAAAGGGGACAGGCACTTTTGTGGTGGTTTGCTGGGCAACGATGACAGAACCGTAACGTTTCCCCAGATAAAACCTGCCAAAATAAACCTGTCCCTTTTTGGCAGGTTTCTAGAAAGGCTCTTTGGACTGTGAAGGATTCCGATCTCTCCACAACGGCTGCGCGCGACGCGGCCCGCATCGTCTGGTTTAAGCGCTACCCCGCCAAGCAGACGCTCATCGCATTTCTGCTCGCGCTGTTGGCGACCACGGCGTTTTCCATCGATCCCGCCCCGGTGTCGAGCAACGCAGTCTTGGCGATTGACCCCAAAGCCTCGGGCATGCTGTACGTGTGCTACGAGGTGCTCCTCTCGTTTGCCGGCCATACCGACGCGGTCATGCTGCTTGCGCTTGCCTGCCTGCTCACGCTGCCGTTTCGCTACGTATTCTTTGGCCGTGGCGACACCTGGCGCCCGTCGATCATTCTGCCGTCGCTGTTTTTCGCCATCTGCATGGTGTTCGGCCGCAGCTACGACCTCACCGACTCGGCCGAGATTGTTCTTGGCGACAAGGCCCGCATCATCTGTGCCTGGATTGGCGGCGCGGGCTGGATGCTCTTGGCGATCGTTGCCTTCTACCTGGCTTTTGAGTGTCTAGATTGGCTGAGCTCTCGGCGCATTCCGTTTTCCGAAGCGCACTTTGGCCGCGTATGGCGTGTGGCTCACGCCGTGCTCTCGGCCCATCCCTTTGCCGGGCCCTTCCTGGTGCTTATGATCGCCTGGGCGCCCACGCTCATCGCTTCGCTGCCCGGCCTTTTTATGGGAGATACGGGTGCGCAGATTCGCCAGTGGTTCAACTATCCCAACGGCACGAGCGACTACCTGCGCCTACTCAACCCCAATGTCCTGCTCAACGGGCATCACCCGGTCGTGCACACGGCCATTATCGGCTCGTGCGTTCAACTGGGGCTTTCGGTCTTTAACAGCGCCAATGCGGGGCTTGCCATCTACACCTGCGCTCAGTTCGTCATTACGGCCGCCTGCATGGCCTATTCCGTCTCGTCGCTGCGCAAACTGGGCGTGAGCCTGCCGGTCCGCGGCGTGATCTTGCTGTTCTTTGTGTTTATGCCCATGTTCTCTAACTACGCGGCCCTGCTCACCAAAGACGTGCTCTTTGCCGACGCGTTTTTGGTGCTGTTGGTGCAGACCGTGAAGCTCGTGGCCTGCGGCCTGCCCCGTCGCGATGCCAATGCCGAGCGTGCGGGCGAGAAGGCCCCCGTGCTCTTTGCGCGCCATGACTGGCTGTTGTTTGCGCTTGCTGCCATGGGTTCCACGTTTTTGCGCAATGGAGGCCTGGTGTTTCCGCTGGCGGCGTGTATGATCGCGGCGGCGTTTTGCGCATGGGATGCACATGTCGCTCGTCGTGCGGCTAAGCAGACGGGCACCGCGGTCTCATGCGTCACGCCGCGATTCCGCTGGGTTGGCGTCCTCGCGGTGCTCGCGCTCTGCCTTGCCTCTAATATGTACTTCACCAAGGTCTTTATGCCGGCGCACGACATCACGCCCGGCTCCAAGCGCGAAATTCTCTCGATTCCGTTCCAGCAGACGGCTCGTTTCGTTCAAAAGCACGATGGCCTCAACTCGGGTGTCAACCCCACGGTAAAGGAGGACGGCACCATCGTGGAGGCGCCCTGCGACGGTTTGGTGACCGACGAGGAGCGCGTCGTGATCGATCGCGTGCTCAAGTACGAGAACCTGGGCCGCCGCTACAACCCTGACAAGTCCGATGCCGTCAAGAACTGCTTTAACGAGTACGCCTCGCAGGAGGACATCAAGGCCTATTTTGAGGTCTGGGCGCAGATGTTCAAAAAGGATCCCGAGTGCTATATCTCGGCGCTCATCAATAACTATTACGGCTACTTTTATCCGAGTGCCCGCGATGCCTGGGTCTACAGCACGGCGCGTAGTGCCGAGATCATGGCGCGTCCCGACAACCTCAAGTACTTCGACTTCCATCCGGTTGACAGCAACGTGGTGCGCTGGTGTGACCACCTGATCAATCTGTACCGTGTGGCGGTGCAGCGCATCCCGTTTATTTCGCTCACCATGAGCTCGGCCACCTATGTGTGGATCATGATTGCCGTGGTGGTCTACCTGCTGCGTCGTCATTCATGGCGTGCGCTGGCGATCTGGGTGCCGCTGTTGGGCGTGCTCGCCGTGTGCCTGATTGGTCCGTGCAACGGCTCGACCTACATGCGCTACCTGTATCCGGTCATCGCCTGCATGCCCTTCGCCATCGGCGCCACCGTCACCCGCAGCGACTTCCTCTGGTCCTAACTTGGTGCATTGGGGTCAGGTTTCTTTGCACCAAGGGGACATCATCACGACGCCTTCATTTTGGGGTTTATCTCGCAGGCTAGTAGGTATATCATAACGACGTTTGTTTATATTGCCCGAGCATCTGCGCTGGGCTTTAGGTCGAAACCGATAGGAGACACGTATGTCCGGACACTCTAAGTGGGCCACAACCAAGCATCGTAAGGGCGCGCAGGACGCCAAGCGTTCCGCCCTCTTCTCCAAGCTCAGCCGCAACATCACTGTTGCTGCCCGTCTCGGCGGTGACCCGCTGCCCGAGAACAACGCCAGCCTCGCCGCTGCCGTTGCCAAGGCCAAGGCTCAGTCCATGCCTAAGGACAAGATCAAGTCCGCTATCGACAAGGCTTTTGGTTCGGGTGCTGACGCCGCCGTCTACGAGAACATCGTGTACGAGGGCTACGGTCCCGCCGGTGTCGCCGTCTACGTCGACTGCCTGACCGACAACCGCAACCGTACCGCCGCTGATGTCCGTTCCGCCTTCTCCCACGCTGGTGGCAACCTGGGCACCTCCGGCTCCGTCGCCTTCCAGTTTGAGCGCAAGGGCCAGATCGTCGTCGCCAAGGAGATCCTGGATGAGAACGCCAAGAAGGAGACCATGATCGCCAACGGTGCTGCCGGTGACGAGGATGAGTTCATGATGGCTATCGCCGAGGCCGGTGGCGAGGACTACGAGGATGCCGGCGAGGAGTGGATCGTCTGGACTGCTGCCAACGAGGTCATGGCTGTCTCCAAGGCGTCGAGGAGCAGGGTGTCCAGGTCAAGGGCTCCGAGACCACCATGGTCCCGACCACCCCGACCGAGGTTCCGGCGCCGACGCCAAGAAGGTCCAGCGCCTCATCGACCGTCTTGAGGAGCTCGACGACGTCCAGGACGTCTACAGCACCATGGACATGACCGACGAGGTCATCGCTGCCCTCGAGGAGGAGTAGCGCCAGCACGGATTGAGCCGTGCATATCTGGGCATAATGAAGCGAGCATGCAAGCTCGTGGAATAGATGAGCCGGATCCGCGTGCGTAGAGCACCGGACCCGGGCTCTTTTATAATGATGCGAACCGTTTTGCATTTCGAGAGCCGAGATTTGAAGGGAGCGCCGCGTGCGCGTACTCAAACGAGCCCTAGCGATCGTGTATCTTGCCGCCACCATCGTGGCGCTGGGTACGCTTGTCTGCCAGTTTTGGGGGCCGTATACGTATCGCTTTATGCTGCTGATGCGCGACCCCATGCCGCGCATCGTCGTGACGGCGTGCGCCGGCGTCGTGGCGATCGGCGTACTGCTGAGCTTTTTCCGCCTGATGTTCGCCCGTCGCGAGCCGTCCTGCGTGCATCCGGCGGGGGAGCGCAATATCGAGGTTGCCCTTGCGGCGCTTTCTTCGTGCGCCAGGGTTGCTGCCGGGCGCGACGACCGCGTGATGGTCGAGCATGTCGAGGCTCGCGTCCAAGGCCCCGACGATTCGCACGTCCGTTTTAAGGTCGAGGCTATCGCGCTTGACGATAAGGACGTGGCATCTCTGGCTACCGCGATGCAGCAGCGCATCGAAGAAGCCTGCGATACCATGCTCGGCGCGCCGGGTACGACCGCGCGCGTCCGTTTTTGCCGTCCAAGACTACCGTCCAGACCGTGGAGGTTTCCGGTGAGTGATACCAATCAAGATAAGACCGCTCGTACGCCGCGCCTGACGATTGACCAGAGCGCCACGTCGGCGAGCGAACCTGTTGATTCCAAAGCAGAGGCAACCGAGTTACAGACGCGGCAGCCGCGGATTTTGACGAGGCTATGGGTCTCATCAAGGGTACGGGCGCTGCCGTCTGGAGCTATGCTGTGCGTCATCCCAACACCACGCTCGGCGCCGTCGCCGGCTTTATCCTCGCCGTGTTGGTGCTCACGTTGGGCCTGTGGGACACGCTCGTCATTGCATTCTTCGTGCTGATCGGCGCTGTGATCGGCCAAATTCGCGACGGCGAGAACGGGATCGTCAACTTCTTCGGCCGTCTGTTTAGCGGCCGCTAATATGTATTCGACTGTCGCATCCGCGGCAGGCATAAGGAGGAACCATGGCTTTTAATACGAGGTCGATGTAGCCGATACCGAGCTCGAGGAGAACGAGGCGGTCGTCGCCGAAGCTGAGGATGTGACGCTCGAGGATGAGGCTCTCGTCGAGGCCGAGTCCGATACGGATGAGGACGACGAGGAAGCGGATGAGTCCGAGGACTCGCTGACCTATTCCAACGGCGTGATCGAGAAGATCGTTGCCATGGCCACCCGCGAGGTTCCGCACGTTCTGGGCATGAAGGGTAACCTCATGCACTTTGTGCAGGAGCAGTTTGGTGCCGAGAATCTGACCAAGGGCGTGACGGTCGAGGTCACCGACGATAATCGCGTGGTCGTCAACATCTCCGTCATCATCGAGTACGGCGCCTATGCGCCCGCGATCTTCGACGATGTCAAGGCACGTGTCACCGAGCGCCTTGCCGCGATGACTGGCCTTGAGGTGGCAGGCGTCAACCTGCGCATCGAGGATGTCATCACCCCCGAGGAGTACGAGCACCGCACCAGCCAGCACGAATAACCTTCCAAAAAGGGACAGGTTTATTTTGGCAGGTTTTATCTGCGAAACATTAACGGCCGACCGCGCAAGCAAAAGCGTGGCCGGCCCGTTTTTGTACGCTCCCGATATAGTCATACCGCTCGTCTAACTAAGGGTTGCAATCCCCACGTTCCGCGTTACCCTAATGAGCGCATTGTTTCCAAATTGTTAACGAGGGGTTGCCGTAATGGCCGACGAGCACGAAACAGAAAGCAAGGCATGGGCGATTGAGGCCGCTGCGGCAGAGGCGGCGTCGCGTGCTGCCGAGGAGGTGCATCGTCCTCCCGTAGTGCCGATGGAGCGCGTGGTCGATCGCGATGTTATCGAGCGGGGCGAGCGCGCTGGTCGCAAGCGCAGTCAGGAGCCGGGCTTTCCGCGCTTTTTTGCCGAGCTCAATTTGGGCCTGATCCTCACGGCCTTTGCCATCGTTGCGTTTAAAACCCCTAATCACTTTGCTTTTTGGCGGCACCTCGGGCGTGTCGGTCATTCTGTCCACGCTGTTCCCGACCCTGCCCGTCGGCGTTTTTTATGTGGATTATCAATGCGGTCCTGGTCGTTCTGGGCTTTATCTTTTTGGAGCGCAAGGCAATCCTGTGGAGCGTCTTCGCCTCGTTTGCGCTGTCCGCCTATGTTTCGCTGTTTGAGCTCTTTATTCCGACCGATGTCTCGATGACGGGCGATATGTGGCTCGACCTGTGCTTTGCCGTGATTCTGCCGGCGCTCGGCAGCGCCATCGTCTTTGATATTGGCGCCTCGACGGGCGGCACGGACATCCTCGCCATGATTCTCAAACGCCGCACCACGCTTGAGATCGGCCGTGCGCTGCTGTTGGTCGATATCGGCATCGTGACCATCGCGGCCTTCTTGTACGGTCCGCGCGTCGGTCTGTACTGCGTGCTCGGCCTGTTTGCCAAGACGCTTGTGGTCGACAAGGCCATCGAGAGCATTCACCTGCGCAAAGTCTGCACGGTCATTTGTTCCGAGCCCCTTAAGGTCGAGGAGTTTATCGTCAAGCATCTCAACCGTACGGCGACTATCAGCCGCGGCTACGGTGCTTTCTCGGGCAAGTGCGTGACGGTGATCATGAGCGTGCTAAGCCGTCGCGAGGCCGTGCAACTGCGCCGCTATGCGCGCGAAGTCGATCCGGGTGCCTTTATCACGATTGTCGACAGCTCCGAGATCGTCGGCAAGGGTTTCCGCGGAACGAACTAACGCGGTCGAGCTCATCAAACAATCGAATAGCGCCCTGCGCATTGCAAATGCGTCATGTTGGAGTATTTGTCCCCACATTGGGTGATAATGATGCTAAAGACATCGTTTGCGATCCAGATGATTCGCTCAAGATACGAAGGGATGATCTCGATGTTCTGTTCGCAGTGTGGTGCCCCCATGGGCGACAACGATAAGTTCTGTGGTGCGTGTGGTGCCCCCAATGCCGGTGCCGCAGCCTCTGCCCCTCAGGGTCAGCCCCAGCAGTTTGTTCCGCAACCGCCCGTGGCGAATGCGTCCAAGGGCTGTGTGGCTCAGGCGTTTGAGGATATGACCAAGACTCCGGGCGTGCTGCAGCGCGTGTGCCAGATTGCCTTTTTACCGGCGCTGATTTGTGTTGTGTCGGTACTCGTGCTGTTTATTCCCGTTATTGGCGGCATTGCAGCTGCCATCGGCTTTTTGGCAGCTTGCATTGCGAGCGTGTGTGGTTCCGGCTTTGGTATTGAGTGGGGTCGCGATCTGTCGCTCAAGGTTGATGGCGGTATGGATCGTCCACTCATGCGTTCCACGTCGTTTGGCCTCGGAGTCTTTTCGAGCGTTATCTCGGTCGTGCTCGAGGTTATCGCTGCCATTCCCGTTATCGGTGTAGTGCTTTCGCTGGTGGAGAGCGTGGTAATTGGCGCCGCGGGCTCGTATTCGTATTACGGCTCCTATGCACTCGAGGCAGCGCTGTTTGGCTCGCTTGGCCTGCTTGTCCTGGCTATGATTGCCACGGCGGTCTTGGGGGTCTTCTTTAAGATGTTCGCCGACATTGCCGTGATGCACTTTGCGGTGACCGGTCGTGTCGAGAGCGCGTTTTCGCTCGACAAGGTCTGGGCGGCGTTTAAGCACAACAAGACCAAGCTGTTCTGCGCTTCGTTCCTTCCCGAGTTTTTGACGGGTCTGGTCGCCAACGTTGTCACATGGATCCTGACGCTCGTCTTCGGCGCCATTGCCTCTGTCGGTATGTATAACTACTACTACCGTCCTTCGGCTATTGAGGCGCTTGTTACCGGCGGTGGCATCACGCTCGTATTGTTCTTGGTGCTGACGGCGTTTGTCACGGTATTCCTTACGGTCTTTGGCAAGATGCTCAAGCATCGTGCGTTGGCTATTGGGTAGCGCGTTATGCAGCTGAATGGGCTGATGAGGATAAGGATGACGTCCTGACCTTTGTGCTGCCGTTTGAGAAGAAGTCTGCTCCGGCTGGTTTTAGCACCGACGCAGCGCCCGTATCCGATTCCGCTGCGGCGCCTGCGCCCGAGCCCGAGCCCGAGCCCGCCGCCCG